>Ga0099364_10004291_pt1 | contig 21669 bp, 18 predicted proteins | sample TergutTh196P3_FD_73070 | JGI IMG/M metagenome (GOLD analysis project Ga0099364, IMG submission 73070) | Microcerotermes parvus P3 segment gut microbial communities from Pointe-Noire, Republic of the Congo - Th196 P3 | ecosystem: Host-associated > Arthropoda: Insects > Digestive system > Gut ... | reverse complement strand
TGCCGCGAAACGCTGTACCTTCTGAACCTCTAGATCCCCGTAGGGCATCGGGTGGCGTATGGCGATAACTTTTAGCCCTTGATCCGATAGAACCTCAATGATGCGCCGCGTAGTCTGGCTTTTGCCGCAGCCCGTCCGTACCGCCCCAACAGCGACCACTGGCTTAAGACTTTTTAGCATGGTGCTTTTCGGGCCAAGCAGGGAAAAGTCTGCGCCAGCGGCGTTTACTTCGGCGCCGACAGACATCACAGCTGAATATGGTACGTCGCTGTATGAGAAGACACACTCGTCAATACTGAGGCTTTTGATTAAATGGCTCAGTTCATCCTGCCCATAAATGGGGATGCCGTCGGGATAATTTCTCCCCGCTAGCGACGCAGGGTACCTTCGCCCCGCTATATCTGGAATTTGTGCGGCTGTGAACGCTACCACATTGTATGCGGAGTTACCTCTATAAAAAGTGTTAAAATTATGAAAATCACGCCCTGCTGCGCCTATTATAATTACCCTTCTTTGTTTCATACTTACTCCTCCTCAGTTAATATCCGATTTGTAATGCTCCATGCAATATCGTGACAGGAGTATATTACAGTTGTTCCTTATGATATGTCAAGAAAAAACTAGGATGATATGGTTAAAAAAAACTAGGGTGAAATGAAAAGTCATGTGCCACTTTGTAAAATAAACTGTGATATAATTGTATTCAACAAATACGCCGTTGAATGTTTGGGAGGGATGAGTTTTGGCTCGTAATGACGTTGTGTTTAAAGCAAGCGCGGATGGGCTCGTTATTGTTTTAAACAATGAAGACAGCTATGAAAAAATATTTGACCAAATCGAGAGAAAGCTCGAATCAGCTAGTTTTTTCTTTAAGGGGCATTTGTTTGCGTGCAGATACAGGGGCAGAAGACTTCAAAAATATGAGGAAGAGCAAATATCGCAAATGATGGCAGAAAAAACCGGGGCAAAGATCGTTATATTTGAGATCGACCCGGCATATGAAAAAGAAATAGCCCTGCAGCCTGAAATTGTTGGAAGGGATGCAAGCTTCGGCAGTGGTATGGCAAATATAGCTGGCAATAGAATCGGTGTAAGCGGAGAAAGCTTAAGTGGTGAAAGCGGCAGTAGAAGCGGCGGCAGAAGCGGCAGCAACGGAATCGGCGGGGCCGGCGACGGCTCCGAAGGCGACGGAAGCGGCAGTGGCGGCAGTGGCGGCAATGGTGGTAGAGGTAGTGGCGACGGAAGCGGCAGTGGCGGCAATGGTAGCAGAAGTGGCGGCGACGTGAGCGGCAGTGGTAGCAGAAGTGGCGGCGACGGGAGCGGCAGCGGAGGAAGCGAAACCGGTGCCGGTGGCAAGGAATTTACCGATATGGGAGTAAAAGACAGGCGCAGTGTTCGTAATACTGAGCCCTCCATCCCCGAGCGTGAAGGGGGGTACCTTCGCGCCGCGAGGAGGTATTTCTTTACGGACCTCAACGAATGCATGACAAAATTTCACAAGGGTACCCTGCGGTCGGGTAAGCTGATAAGCTATGACGGGAATGTCGTTGTTATTGGGGATGTAAACCCGGGCGCGGAAGTAGAGGCTACAGGCAATATTGTTATCTTCGGATCGCTAAGGGGCGTTGCGCACGCAGGGGCAAGCGGCAACAGAAACACCAGCGTTGTGGCTCTAAATATGGCGCCGACCCAGCTGAGGATAGCAGAGATTGTGACGCGCCGCCCAGACGGGAAAGACAAGCGCCGTAGCCAGCTAGGATATAAACCTGAAATCGCCTATATTAAGAACGACGAAATCCATATTGAGGCAGTCTTAACAAAAGGAAAATGAGGGGTTTGGGATCGCCTATATTAAGAACGACGCAACCCATATGGAGCTAGTTTAACAAAAGGAAAATGAGGGGTTTTCGATAATCATGAGGGCAAATCAAAACTACAACCAAACATTTGGGCTTAACGCGATTACTGCCGACCAGATCGAGGAACTGCACTTCGCTACCCTTGAAGTGTTGGACAGGGTTGGCGTTAGGTTTCATGACGCGGAGTCGCTTGAAATCATGAAAAGGGGTGGCGCCAGGGTGGACGGGGCGCTGGTCAAAATACCAGCGTATATGGTCAAGAGAGCGCTAAGCACTGTCCCTGAGAGGATAGCTATTGCAAACAGAAACGGGGAGAGGGCGATGTTCCTTGAAAAAGGGCGGATGTACTTTGGAACCGGCTCGGATACGCCGAACACGATTGATTTGTATTCAGGGGAGAGAAGGCCCGCGGTTAAACAGGACACAGCAAATTTCGCCAGACTGTGCGACGCGCTTGAGCATATTGATTTTGTCATGTCCATGGGGCTGGCGTCCGACGTGCCTGTAAAAAACTCGTATATCCACCAGTTTGAAGCGATGGTTTTGAACACCGCGAAGCCAATAATGTATACTGCGTCAAACGTTGGCGACTGCAGGGCGGTCGTGGAAATGTGCGAGGCTATCGCAGGCGGGGAGGAGCAGTTGAGGGCGAACCCCTTCATTATGCTGTACGACGAGCCCTCATCGCCGTTGCAGCATTCAGGTGACGCTTTGCAGAAGATGCTGTATTTGGCGGAGAAACACCTGCCATGCCTTTATTGCCCGACTGTCCTGATGGGTGGGACGGGGCCAGTCACGGCAGCTGGTACGATCGTTGTCGGGAACTCGGAATTCCTGTCCGCGCTAGTACTGCAACAGCTAAAATCACCGGGGGCGCCGATGATTTACGCAGGATCTGGCGCTGGGCTGGACATGAAGACGATGATCTGTGTATATGGCAGCGTTGAGGAGGCTGTAAACTGTGTTGCAATGGTTAAGATGGGCGATTATTACAAGCTGCCAACTTTTGTTACTGCGGGATGCTCAAACTCGGTTAAGTTTGACGGCCAGGCAGCAGCGGAGGCAATGTTCAGCATTTTTGCAAATGTTGTCGGCGGGGCACAGCTAATTCATGATTTGGGTTACATCGAAGCTGGCCTTACATCATCAATGGAGATGCTCCTTTTATGCAACGAGTCAGCTGGCGTTTGCAAAAGGTTTGTGAAGGGGATTGAAGTCAACGCCAAGGCAATTGCGCTAGAGGTCATTGAAGCCGTAGGGCCAGGCGGCAACTTTATAACAGAGGGGCACACACTTGAAAACTACAGGGACAGCATATATTTTAATGACCTTTTCGACCATAATATATATGAGCATTGGGTGGAAAATGGGTCAATGACCTTCGAGACGAGGGCAAACAAGCGGGCAAGGGAAATACTTGAGTCGCACAAGCCGCCAGAGCTCTCTGCAGACGTAGTTGAGAGGGTTAGGGGTATCGTAAGCGAGAGGGACAGAAAGGCGAGCAGAGACTAATTTGAAGGTCTTGCTTAAGGTGAACAGAGACTAATATGAAGGTCTTACTGAAGGTGAACGGAGGCTAATATGAAAGTCTTAATGGCAGTGCCGAATATTAGCGAAGGCAGGGATTTGAAGGTTATTAACAATATTGCCGACGTGGTGAAGGGCGTGGAGCGAGTCAAGTATTTAGGGGCAAACCCGGACCCAGACCATAACAGGACGGTGTTTTCGTATTTGGGAACCCCCGACGCGGTGCTCGAAGCCACAAAAAGATTGGCAGAAGCGGTGTTTGAGCACATCGACATGACGAAGCACAGGGGCTGGCACCCACGGATGGGTGCTTTGGATGTAGTCCCATTTGTCCCGATTAAGGGGGTTGAAACCGAAGAAGCCATAAATATATCCAAACAGTTTGGAAGATGGGTTGGGCAAAAGGGGGTGCCAGTGTACTATTATGAGGACACTGCGACAAACCCTGCAAGGGTTAGCTTGGCAGATGTGAGAAAGGGTGAGTATGAGGGCTTGGATGCGAAGCTCGCCGACCCTGAATGGAAGCCAGACGAAGGGCCTGTGCAATTTGTCCCAAGAACGGGGGCCGTCATTACAGGCGCAAGGCAGCCCCTTATTGCATTTAATGTTAACTTATGGACTGAGGACGTTGGCATAGCGCAAAACATTGCCCGCGCCGTTAGGCATATAAGCGGGGGGTACAGGTATGTAAGGGCGATGGGGCTGGCCCTTGAAGGGACGGGAATGTCACAGGTTTCTATGAACCTCATTAACTATATGAAAACACCAATCCCTAGGGTCCTGGAGACGATAAAATCTGAAGCCGCAAGGTACGGGGTCAGCGTTGCCGGAACTGAGCTCGTTGGGCTAATACCATCAAAAGCTTTGGAAGAGATTATGCGTTTCTATGTCCAGTGCCACGATTTTTCGATTGGCCAGGTCATAGAGCAACACTGTTATTTGGAATAATATGACATCAAATGGATGTTAGACCCTTTATAAGACGGGAAAATGTTTCAAAAGTATTGCAAATGAGGAAAAATTGACAAATTTGGTAAATATAATACTACAATAACACTAATATTATTGATTTTTTCTAACAAAAGGCGTATAATTTAATGGATAAAGGGGCGCAAAAATGCTTGAATTGAGAAATGTTTCGTTCGAAGTAACAGACGACGGGGTTAATGCCGGAAAAGAGATATTAAGGGATGTCAGTATGCAAGCCGGGCCCGGCTCGCTGGTCGTTGTTACGGGGCCGAATGGGGGCGGCAAGTCCACGTTGGCGAAAATGATTATGGGCGTTGAAGCACCTACTTCGGGAGAAATCCTATTCAAGGGCAATGACATTACCGGGCTTAGCATCACGCAGCGCGCGCGCTTGGGTATTGGGTTTGCGTTTCAGCAGCCAGTGCGGTTCAAGGGCGTTTCCGTGAAAGACATTTTACGGTTTGCAGCAGGGAAAGCACTATCGACAGACGAGGCATGTGGCTATTTGTCTGAAGTCGGCCTTTGCGCGATAGACTACATAGACAGGGAGATTAACGGAAGTTTATCGGGCGGGGAGATTAAGAGGATTGAGATTGCAACTCTTATTGCCAGGAACACCGAACTGTCAGTTTTTGACGAACCGGAAGCGGGTATTGACCTCTGGAGTTTTCACAGTCTTATCAAGGTTTTTGAAAAGATTAGGAAAAAGAGCAATGGGACGATAATTATTATATCCCATCAGGAGCGCATTTTGGAGATAGCAGATTTTGTGGTTGTCCTCACGGATGGAAAGATATCGGCCATTGGGTCTAAGGAGGAGATACTGCCATCGCTCCTTAAGGCGTCTGACACGTGCAGGTACTACAAAAGGGAGTGGGCGTAGAGATTGCCGCCACCTGCCTTTGCATATTCTAACTTAGTGTTTTCGCAATATCATAGGTTGCGTAAAGCAAACAACACAATTATAATGGGGCAAAATCCCCTTCTCAATAATAGATATTTGATGTAAGTTTTTTACGCAGTGTTGGCTTGGCTTATATTGGTTTGATTTGGTTTGGCTTAGATGGGTTTGGTTTAGCTTAGATGGGTTTGGTTTGACTTAAATTGATCTAGTTTGGCGTGTGATGGTTTGGCTTGTTTTGCGTTACATTTTTTTTGAAAGGGAAGCCGGGGGCAATATGCCCGGCAAAGGTCTTGTTTGATGGATGAGGTCGCTCGAAATATTCTAGATAAGGTTGCCGGCTTGAAAGACACGCCTATGGGCGCGTACAACATAAGGGTTGACGGAAAGAGCGCGGGAAGGGCAAGCACTGAGAACATTGAGATATCAGGGAAAGAAGGCGGCAAGGGGATTGACATCATCGTGAAGCCTGGGACAAAGAATGAAAGTGTGTATATCCCGGTTGTGATTGAAAGTAGCGGACATCAGGAACTTGTGTATAACGACTTCTACGTCGGGGATGGTTGCGACGTCGTTATCATAGCCGGGTGCGGGATACACAACAAAGGGGACCATCTTACGCAACATGACGGTATTCATGCGTTCCATGTTGGGAAGGGCTCGAAAGTCAAGTACATTGAGAAGCATTACGGCGAAGGCGGCGGTGGGGGCGACAGGGTGTTGAACCCGGTTACCGAGGCCCGCCTTGAAGAGGGAAGCTATATGGAAATGGAAACTGTGCAGATAGAGGGGGTAGATTCAACATACAGGATGACCAAGGCTTGGCTATCCGACGGCGCAACCCTGATTGTAAGGGAAAAACTTATGACGAGCGGCGCTCAAACGGCAAGGACCGAGTTTCAGATTGAATTGGACGGAAAGGGCTCAAGCGCAGACGTCGTATCGCGTTCTGTCGCAAAGGGCAAATCGGTTCAGGAATTCTTTGCAAAAATGAACGGGAATAACGAGTGCAATGGCCACTCGGAGTGCGACGCAATAATTATGGACGACGCATGCGTCAGGGCTATTCCTGAGATTACGGCAAACAACGCAAATGCTTCGCTGATTCACGAAGCTGCGATAGGCAAAATCGCAGGGGAGCAGATAATAAAACTTATGACGCTAGGGCTTTCGAGAGACGAAGCCGAGGCAGAGATTGTGAAAGGCTTTTTAAGGGGCTGATGCTGTCCGTCCGCCCTATGCGGCAAATATACAATAGGCACTACAGCATGGCGAGAACACGCCGCATGTGTGGGGTGCGGATGCTAACCATCTGCCCCATGCGGCAGGTTCTTGATAGTATTATAAATTGTCATCATGTACGAACATAATGTCACCAGGGGGGTTGTGTAATGAAACGTAGAATGAGTATGGAATTGAGGCGCTGGAAAGACAAGGCCGACAGGAAGCCGCTCATTTTAAAAGGCGTCAGGCGCAGTGGGAAAACATGGCTGCTGCGTAAGTTTGGAACAGAATATTATGAAGACACAGCCTATTTTAACTTTGAAGGAAATGCGGCCCTTCACGAGCTGTTTGAGGCTGAACGGGATATAGGGGATATTTTGACAAAACTGGGAGCATTGCGCGAAAAAGCTATAGACCCAGACAAAACCCTCATTGTTTTTGACGAAATCCAGTTCTGTGATCGGGCCTTGGCGTCGCTTAAGGATTTTAGCGAGATTGTGCCCCACTACCATGTCGTTTGCGCAGCGTCCCTTCTGGGCACTGGCCACAAGCAGCTCCCATTTCCAAGCGGGACGGTCGATTTTCTTACGCTCAGGCCATTAAGCTTTTATGAGTTTCTGTCCGTGTGCGGGGGGCATGATGTAATCGAGTATGTTAGGAAGCTTGGCCCTGTGGAAAAAGCACAAAAAGCTTTTGCCGTTAAGCTGGAGCGGTTGCTTAAAACCTACCTTATCACAGGAGGGATGCCGGAGGCGGTTGACGTATGGATAAAAACCGGAGATTTTGATCTGCTTGATGAAGCACAGCAAAGAATCCTTAACACATTTGAATTGGATTTTGCAAAGTATGCGCCCAATAAGGAATTCTCTAAGCTATGTGCAGTATGGAACTCAATATCCGTTCAGCTTGCCGGGGAAAACAGCAAATTCATGTTTGGGCACGCGAAGAAGGGGATGCGCGCAAAGGATTTGGTAGGCGCGTTGGATTGGTTGCAGAATGCTGGCCTTGTCCAAAAAGTGTTAAGGGTTGAGGAGCCGACTTTGCCGATTACAGCGTATATTGACTACAACAACTTTAAACTATATATGGTTGACACCGGGTTGTTGAGGAAGATGACGGGGTTGCCTGCGTCGGTGATTCTTGAGGAAAAAGCGGGTAGTGCCAGATCAATGAATGAGGACCATGCCGGGTTCATGAAAGCGGTGATAGGGAATTATGTGCTGTCGGAGCTGTTGTACATATTTGGGGAAGCGCCATATTTCTGGAGGTCGGGCAACGAGGCAGAGGTGGACTTTTTAATCCAATACGGAATCGACTTGATACCCATCGAAGTGAAATCGGGCAAAAGCAAGCGGACCCGCTCCCTTGGGGAATATCAAAACAAGTATGCGCCCACATGCGCCATTAAAGCCACAATGAGGAACGAGGATGGCGGCAGGGCAAGAAACGTCCCGCTATATATGATTTGGAAGCTTAACTCTATACTAAGCGTATAGCTAGGAATGGAAATGCTTTATGGTTGGGTGGTTTAGTGGTTTAGTGGCACAAAGTAAAGCGGTAGAAAATAATACAGCCAAGATGAGTAGTAATAACAATTCTTCTAAAAAGCGCAATGCCCCAAGGATTTGGGAGATTGACGCGCTCAGGGGCGTTGCGGTGTTATATATGGTGTTGCATCATTTGCTGGTCGATTTGCGAGACTTTTATGGATATGACATTGTGTATTATAAGCCGCCGTGGAGTTCCATTGGCATGTCGGTCGCCATGTTGTTCATGCTTGTATCCGGCGTAAGCTGCAGTTTGTCGTCAAGCAATATCAAAAGGGGGATAAAGGTTTTCCTATTTGGGCTGGCAGTAACTGCAGTGACGTACTTCTACGTTCGGGAACTCTGCATTGTGTTTGGCATACTGCATTTTATGGGATCGGCCATCATCATTTGGGGGGCGATAGACAGGGCTGTAGCAAGCAGCAGGGCTAAGATCGTGCTTTTGTCGGTTCTTTCGCCCTGCTTAATCATTCTAGGGGTTGTGTTTAACCAAATGAAGGTGGAAAGCCCTTATTTGTTTTTCCTTGGGCTTACTACAAGTGCTTTCAGAACATACGACTACTACCCGCTCTTGCCTTGGCTAGGGGTGTTTTTTATTGGTGTTTTGACTGGAAGCCTCTTTTACAAAACAAAGAAAAAAAGCCTGTTCAGCTTTGGGCCAGCGGACATGCCAAGGCCAATTAGCGCCGCCGTTGCAGGCATTATGGCAATCGGCAGCAAATCCATCATAATATATTTTATACACCAGCCGATACTCATGGCGGCCCTGTACCTGATTCACATTTAGGGTTCTGCGCTATGCAAACCCTTGCATCAAACGGTGCTATGCTAACCCTTGCATCAAACGGTGCTATGCTAACCCTTGCATTAAACAGTCAAATGAGTTGATGTGAATATCGGCTATTTCTTTAATTTGTTCCCATGAATCACCGCATGATTCGTCATATACAGCCACTGAAGAAAAACCTGCTTCGTAAAGCGTTTTAACTGCTAAATACGCATCCTCAAATACCAATGTTCCATTTAATGTAGTACCTATTGAGTCAAGAGCCTGATAGTAAACATCAGGTTGCATTTTGCTTGTCCCTGAATCGGCACATGACACGACCGTTTTGAAATATGACAATACGCCAGTTCTCTCCAGGGAGGCCTCAGTCAGTCGTTTGCTGGTTGCTGTTGCGATGCACATTGACACATGCTGTTGCTTTAGCAGCTCAAGAAAACCGGGCACGCCGCTTTTGAGCGGGAGGGAATTATAATAATGGGGCTCAATCAACCTTTGTATTTCGGCAATAATATCCCCGGGAGGGGAGCCGACGCCAAGTACTGTATGAAGGTATTCCGCAGATTTCTTGATCGTCAGCGGTTGTAGGGTTTTCATCAAATCATTGGTGGGTTTCATTCCAAAGCTCTCAAGTACTCTTTGGTCAACGTCATGCCACATGTGCAATGAATCAAGCAGGGTCCCGTCCAAATCAAAAATCACGCCGCTCAGTTTAAAGATTCTTCCCTTTTTAGTATTATAAGAGAGGGTGCCCTCTTTGTCGAAAAAAATCCTACAGCCGCCGCAATAACTATTATTGTTGCCATGAGCGCTTGTGATGTCGCATTTACTCACTTGGCTCCCCCCATAGTTTCCTGGGGTACTTTTTGTCATTTCTCATTTGCCCCAAGGTTATGCGCAATGGGGGCATATCTTTTGCGTAAGTTACGCCGAGCCATTTTTCCTCTGTTGGAATGACTGTTATCTTTGCTACATTGTCCTGAAGCAGGTCGTTAACTAGCACAGGTAAGTAGTACTCGCTTTTTAGTGGGTCTATGGCTACTGCGCGTTTTAGGAAAGCTGAAAAACGTTTGTCGATATCGTCAAGGATTTTGCGGCCGAAAGCCCAAATATTCATAGAAACGACAGTGTTGCCAGGCACAAATGTGAAATTCTCGCCGTCCTCTGTGAAAGCGCCACCGCCCGGGCGCGTCTCAACGTGGGTGCGCTCGGCTATCTCAACCAGCATGTCGTTTTCAGTTTTGCATATACCGCGCGCTACGTGCCCGTAGTCTGTGAGAGTGTTGCCCAATCTGTATCCTATCATCGCATGGTTTCCGTCACCGGCTTCGTTAATCAAAAAATCATAGAGCTTGCGGTATGCGTCCGCGCCGTAGTAATCATCCGCGTTGATGGAAGCAAAATTTGCGTCGATCAGGTTTTTTGCGGAAAGCACCGCATGAGCGGTACCCCATGGCTTTGTGCGCCCGCTGGGGATTTCAAACCCGGAGGGGATTAAATCCAGTGTCTGGAAAGCGTAGTTGACCTCCATGTGTTTTGCAACCCGGTTCCCTATCACCTCTCGAAAATCCTTTTCCAAAGCGGGTGTTATTATGAATATAACACGATCAAACCCTGCTTGTTTCGCATCGTACAATGCGTAATCAATCAGGATATGCCCCTCGTCGTCAACTGGGGCAATCTGCTTTAACCCGCCGTACCTGCTCCCCAGGCCGGCAGCCAAAACAACCAATATTGGCTTATTCATATAGCGGTTTCCTTTCGATATTATTATTAAAACTATCTCCAATAGCCTAAGATAGATTCTAACATAGATACAACTATACATTCTACCATAATATGCTTTGATTATATAGTGGTTTTTAGGTATAATGCATCTATCCCGTAAAATGTGTCAATAGTTAACGGGTTAGCCAAAGATTGGCGAAGAAATGCATGATTTTGCGGCAGAAGGTAGCCTATGGTAGCCCGCAATAGAAATAAAGGGCAGCAAGACTGGCGAAGAAATGCATGATTTTGACGCAGAGGGAACCTATGGTTGCCCGCAAATAGGAATATTGAGGTATAGAAAATGGAGAATAGTCAGATTAAGGTTGTATCCCAAAATAAAAAAGCCCGGCATGACTATTTTATTGAGCAAACTATTGAAGCAGGTGTTGTTTTGTCCGGAACCGAGGTTAAGTCACTCAGGCAGGGGAGGTCAAACCTAAAAGACAGCTACGCCGCTATTGACAATGGGGAGGCCTATATTTACAGTATGCATATCAGCCCTTATGAACAGGGAAATATATTCAACAAAGACCCGGAGCGTGACAGAAAGCTGTTGTTGCACAAATCGGAGATCAATAAACTGACAGGCCTTATTCAACAGAAAGGGTTAACAATAGTTCCCCTCAGGGTATACTTCAGGAGGGGAAGGGTAAAAATCGAGTTAGGCATAGCGCGGGGAAAAAAGCTATATGACAAGCGTGGGGATATTGCGGATAGAGACGCAAAGAGGGAGATCGACAGGCGCCTAAAGGAAAGCTCCCGCTTAGAATAAAACATCAATTGTAGGGGCGGATTCCATATCCGCCCGCATCAATCGTAGGGGCGGATTCCATATGAGGCCCGCTTGCGTAAAACCGATATTCGTGAATAAAGAACGACAATTAAATGTTGACAGAAATGATAAGTATGGTGTATTTTTAGATGTAGTGAAAGTTGTGATTTGGGGGTGTACTGGTTTCGACGGGATTATTGAAGCTTACGTAGCGGGTAGAGGATTCTCGTTGGCCTCTTAAAAAACGAGAAACAAAATTAAATGCTAACTATAATACTAGTAATTTAGTTGCAGCTTAAACAAGCTGCCCGTCAGTCCACAGTTTCTGAGCTGTGGGTAGCTGGCGTCATTAAGTCAGACCTTAGGCATAGTAGGTTAAATGCCGGAACTGGTCAGTCAAAGCTTTGAGATTGATTCGATTTTATGAAGCTACCGAAGCATGTACCCCGCCTGTGGGGGGCTTGCATAGGGAAATGCGGTGCAAGGTTTCGGCCCTGCGTTGCGAAAATCGCAGGATACACCCGTAGAAGCGTTTGTGAATATGTTTTCGGACAGGGGTTCGACTCCCCTCACCTCCACTATACCAGCATTACGCGAACATACCTACTATTTTAAGAGCGGTTTTGCCGTTACGGTGTGGCTGTAATACTAACAAGGAGCGCGGTAATGGAAAGCATCGCCGTGCTTTCGTTGTAATAATTTCCCTACACAGTATAGAAGTTACTCACCGTGAGTAACTTCTCACTTATCACCGTAATGTGAGCCGCATTGAGTAATCGCTAATATGCCGTTCTCAATACGAAAACCAATCCTGTTCTTCTCGTCAATCTGGACGTTCCAAAAGCCGCTTAAATCGCCTCTCAAAAATTATTCATAAAAGTTATTCGTAAAAGTTTTTGCATTAATACTTCAAATACTTTACAAAACATTATCGTTTTGTTATAATTGTTGCAAACTCTAATGGTGGTGGTCTTGTGATACAGAGACAGAATTATCTTAATTCGCTCATCAGCTTTCGGGACAAGCAATTAATCAAGGTTGTTACGGGCATAAGGCGCTGCGGGAAATCAACGCTGTTTGAACTGTATCAGGATTATCTGCGCACCGAAGGCGTGACGGATGAACAAATCGTCGCCGTCAACCTTGAAGATGGTGAGTATTACGAAATTGAAACGTATAAGCAGCTATATAAGTTTTTGACAGACAAGTTTGTACAGAACAAGAAGATGTATGTTTTCATTGATGAAGTGCAACGGGTAACTGACTTTCAGAAAGCTGTTGATAGTTTGTATGTAAAAAAGAACTGTGACGTTCATATTACAGGCTCAAACGCCTATCTACTCAGCGGAGAATTAGCAACGCTGCTTTCTGGGCGGTATGTCGAAATTAAAATGCTGCCGTTATCGTTTAAGGAATACGTTTCCATTTTTCCGGATGATAAAAACTATGAGCGTCTGTACGCAGACTATATCCGAAACAGTGCGTTCCCATACACTCTTGAAATCGCCAAGCCAAAAGACCGACGGCAATATCTGCAAGGAATCTATGATACCATCGTTTTGAAGGACATTGTAGCGAGGAGAAGGTTCCCCGATACAGCTATGTTGAAAAGCGTTGTCCGATTTATGTTTGACAACATCGGAAACACCTGCTCCACAAAAAAAATTGCCGATACAATGACTTCGGCTGGACGTAAGATTTCCGTACACACGGTTGAAAGTTATCTGACGGCACTGACCGATTCCTTTATCCTTTATCAAATTGGGCGGTATGATGTCAAAGGTAAGCAATACCTGAAAACTGGCGACAAGTATTACGCCGCTGACATCGGTTTGCGGTATGCCCTACTCGGAACAAAAAAAGCGGATATGGGGCATATCCTTGAAAATGTAGTGTTTCTTGAACTTTACCGCCGGGGATACGAGATTCATATTGGTAAAGTCGGAAGTTCCGAAGTGGATTTCATAGCAGTCGGCGACGAAGGTGAAGAATATTATCAAATCGCGTACACTGTAATTGACGCTGATGGTGCGACACTGCGCCGCGAACTTGCGCCGCTCGAATCTATCAACGACCACAATCCCAAATATCTCCTTACAATGGACAATACACCGCTCACTTCGCACAACGGCATTAGACAGATAAACGTGCTTGACTGGTTGTTGAAATAATTATGACCGAGAACGAAAAAATTTGCTGTTCTTGCTTGTGCAATAGTTAGCAAATCTTTTGTTCTCGGAATCGTGCCCTTATTTCCTCGTACCCAGCCGAGGGGTAGTCTTTGGTATAAACAATTATTTATGTGGGTGGTTGCCTAACACCCTACTAACCTTGGCTGCGAATATGGGTGATTGCCTTACACCCTACTAACCTTGGCTGCGAACGTGGGCAGCTACCCTTTTATCCTCACGCATTATGTGATTGATGAACCAGTTGCCAAGGCTATTAGACAATTTGGTCAGTATCATTGTTGATGCACTATCTTGTTGTTGTTGCTTCGACAAATCATTTACTAATGACTTGAATTCCTCGTGAAGCTTTTTATGATTTACCTGATCAGGATAGCCACTCTTTTGTTGCAAGGCTTCCTCGTCGCCAAAATGCTTGGCGGTATACTCTACCAGGAATTTCATTGTTGCGTTAACGCGTTCTTTTCCTTGCCCGCTTGAGTTTGCCGCCTGAAAGTCGTTTATTGCTCCAAACAACTGTCTATGTTGTGAGTCGATCATATCATTGCCGGTTATAAGGTCGCTAGTCACAGAAAATGCCATATTTTTACCTCTCTTTATTTCATATTCTTGTAAGTATAAATTACTCATTAAGCATATCATGTAACTGTTAAAAATACAACTTAAAAGTTAAAAATACACACTAAACTTAAAAAAAAAAAAAAAACGCTAGATTATTGTGAAAGTTAAACAAACAACAACTATCTAATCAATAGCATATGAAAAAGGTCGCGCATTTATCCGTTACCTCGTGCGACCCCGAATAATAGGACTGTGATTATTGCGATTATTAGAATGATTATGATAATATCCAACTGTTTTGCCGTAAGGGGAATCTTGTCATACAGATGCTCCTTGGCGCCTTTTTTCGCTAAGGCTTTATTGTGTTCGTTGGTTTCGGATTGGGGAACGCTACCCTCAGAGGACACAATGATGCTCCCTGCGGGTACCGTGTTGCTCCCGTTGGGCTCTGTGTTGCTCCCGGTGGGTACCGTGTTGCTCCCGGTGGGCTCTGTGTTGCCCCCGGTATGGGTGGGGCTATTGGCGGGCACCGTGTTGCCCTCAGCGGGCACTGTGTTGCCCTCGGTGGGCTCTGTGTTGCCCCCGGTATGGGTGAGACTATTGGCGGGCACCGTGTTGCCCCTTGTATGGCCTAAGCCGCCATCGGCGGGCGCCGCACTGTTGTTTGCCGGCGCCGCGCCGTTTTCGGCAGAATTGTTATTTCTTTGCGACATATTTCCTCATATCGACGGCTACTGCCAAGATTATGACAAGCCCCTGTACAATGTATGTGTAGTCCGACTTTACGCCCATGAACTGCATGGCTATTTTGAGCAGTTCAAATACCAGGACGCCAACCAAAATACCGGATACGCGTCCAACACCGCCCGTGGTCGAGACGCCGCCGATCGTGCAACCGGCTATGGCTTCCAGCTCGTAGCCCATGCCGAGGTTAACCGAAGTACCCCCAGCTTTAGCGCCCAGAAGGAAACCGGCAAGGCCGTACAACGCGCCTGCGCTGGCATATATGAGTATCTTTGTCCTGACTGTGTTTATGCCATTTACTTCAGCGGCGTTTTCGTTGCCGCCTATTGCGTATAAATACTTGCCGTGCGAAGTTTTGTTATATACAAACCAAATTAAGGCGCCGCAGGCAAACGCAATAAAGCCTAAGTACGGCAACATGAGCACGTTGAACAGTGACCCGCTTGATATTATCATGTAGTCAGCGCGAATGCCGCCGATGGGCTGAGCCCCTGTATAGACAAGGCATATGCCGTATATAATGGTTTGCATTCCCAGGGTTGCAATAAAAGGTGGCACCTTGAGGATTGAAACGACTGTCCCGTTTACCGCTCCGAAAAAGATGGCTATTAGCACGACACCCAGTAAAACCAGTATGATGTTTATATCACCCATGTCGGGGTATACTTTGCTTGCGTAGTCCGTGCGCTGCAAAAATGTTGCGGCAAGGCAGGCAGCAAGCCCGACGGAACGCCCGGCGGACAAGTCTGTGCCTTTGGCTATCAAGCACCCAGATACCCCGAGAGCAATGATAAATCGCACTGTAGTGTTACGGATGAGGTTGCCTGCATTGAGCATTGAAAAGAAATTCGGTCGAAAGATACCCACCGCTATTGATATGGCTATTAGTAAAATAAGGATGGCGTTGTTTAGCAAAAAGTTTGCAATTTTTTTGCTTTGCATTTCAGGAATCTTAGGCATAATTCTTTTCCTCCGTTTCAAAACGCGTTGCAAGCTCCATAATTGTTTCCTCGTTCATGTCGTCGCCTTCCACGAAGCCGGTTACCCGGCCGTCGCACATTACCATAATACGATCCGCCATGCCAATAAGCTCGTTCATTTCGGAACACACCATAATAATGCTTTTCCCCCTTTTTGCTAAGTCGGCGATGATGCAGTATATTTCAAATTTAGCGCCCACGTCAATGCCGCGGGTTGGTTCGTCCATTATAAAAACATCAGGGTCGTTGGCTAGCCAACGGCTGACGATGACTTTCTGCTGATTGCCGCCCGAAAGGGACTGGATAAGCGTTTTTATGCTGGGAGTCTTGATGCTCAGTTTCTTAATGTTATCCTCAACAAGCGCGTTAATCTTTTTGTGGTCTACTACGAACTTATATCTTAAAAACTTAAATATCGACGCAATAGAGACATTGTCGGCTACCGACAGCACACCGAAAATTCCAGTTAGCCTTCGATCCTCCGTCAGCAGCGCGATGCCGTGGTTTATTGCGTCTTTTGGGCGGGAGCACTTGAACCTGTTGCCCTTGTATACCAAAGATCCTGAGACCGAAGCCCTCAAGCCGAAAAGCCCCTCCATAAGTTCTGTCCTCTGTGCTCCGACAAGCCCGCTGACGCCAAGTATTTCCCCTTTGCGGAGATTGAAGCTGACGTCTCTGAATGATTTGGGGTTTATTGATGTATAGTTTTCGATTTCAAGAACAACATCGCCGGGGGTGTTTTCCTTTACAGGGAAGAGGTTGGTAAGCTGGCGGCCCACCATACGCGTAATGATCAAATCGGTAGTTAGTTCATCGGCGTGCCAAGTGCCTATGTACTGGCCATCGCGCATTATTGTAACTTCGTCCGAGATGCGAAGTATTTCGTCCATCCTATGGGAGATGTAAATAATGGCGACGCCCTCCTCGCGCAGGTTGTCGATTATGCTGAAAAGCTTCGACACCTCGCCATGGGTCAGCGACGATGTGGGCTCGTCCATTATGACGATTCGTGCGCCAACCGATACAGCCCGTGCAATCTCCACAAGCTGAATTTGCGATACCGACAATGTCCCAAGCTTGCGCTCGGGCTCAGGTTCAAGTCCAACTTTTTTTAGAACCTCGGCGGTCTCGGCGTTCATTCTTGCGTGATCCACTACTCCGTGAAATTTGACAGGGTAGCGGCCGCAAAAAATATTTTCTGCTATGGAGCGTTCAGGTATGGGCTGAAGCTCCTGGTGAACCATGGCAATTCCTCTCCTCAGCGCATCCAAAGGGTTGGCGATTCGAACATGTTCGCCGTTGTAGAATATACTGCCCTCGTCAATCGAATAAACGCCAAACAGGCATTTCATCAGAGTGGATTTGCCAGCGCCGTTTTCGCCCATCAGTGCGTGTACCGTCCCCGCCCTTAGGTTTAACGACGCTTTATCCAGAGCCTTGACGCCTGGAAAGGATTTTGAGATTTCCTTCATTTCAAGAATGTAATTCGACATATTTCTAATATCACCTCTAACTCAGAGAGCATATAATATTTGCAATTCGGGAAACCACGCCCGCAGTTATGCGCCCGCAGTTTCCCGTAGCATTAGAATCTGTTCATGGATTTTTTAATTAACCAAGCGGCTATCCCGCTTAAAAGCCCACAACTCATATGTACGTGTAGCGGGTTTGAGAAAGGGGTTGAGCCACTGAAAATTTCCTTATTAAAATTCAGCGGCGGCTACATAGCCCCCGCTGAATTAAGCTTCATTTTACCGATAACTCAAACCCTCAGTATCATCAATAGCAAACAAGAAAACCGGCTTACTGTCGTATTCTCTTGTCTTCTAACAGTTAATTACTTGAGGAGGGCTAATTTTAATTTTAGACCTTCACGTAATTGACCCAGAGGTACTTGTCTACCGACTTGCCGGTCACATAGTCGATCGCCGCGTCAACGGCTGTATGCGACTGTCCGATGTGGTCGTTCAGCACTGTCCCGGTCATGTCGCCTGCGTCTATCGCGTCAATAGCTTCGGGAATCGCGTCTACGCCAACAAGATAGATATCCTGGCCGACTGTGCGCCCGGCGCCCTTGATGGCCTGGATGGCGCCCATCGCCATACCGTCGTTGTTTGCGAATACTACGTCCACTTTGTCGCCATGCAGAGCCAACGCATTAGCGGTAAGCTCCTGGCCTTTGGACTGCTCCCAGTCGCCGCGTTGCTCAAACAGGTTTTCTACTTGTATTCCAGCGTCTGTTAAAGCTTTGATGGAGAACTCGGTGCGGTACTGTGCGTCTGTGTTTTCCGGATCGCCTACCAGCATGACGTACCTAACTACGCCGTCGCCGTCAGCGTCGCCGTTGTCAGGAAGATCCCTGACGATCTCGCCCTGGTATGTGCCGGACTGCCTTGCGTCCGCGCCAACATAGCAAATCCTGTCCCAAGCGTTCATGTCAGCTTCGCTTGGCTCACGGTTGATGTACACCACGGGGATATTTGCCGCTTTCGCTTTGTCTGTGACAATGGCGGCGGATGAAGACTGAACTAGGTTAATGATCATTACGTCCATGTTTTGCGCTATGAACGTATCTACCTGGTTGGTCTGCTCGGCCATGTCGCCTTTGCCGTCCATGATGGTGACATTGTACTTGACACTGTCAGTCTCAAGGCTTGAGAAATAACTCTCGATTTCCTGGCGGTACAAGGTCATAAAGTTGTCGTCGTACCTGTAGATGCTGACACCGACATTGTACGTCTGCACTGCCGCAGCAGTGGTCGTGGGTGCTGCCGTTGTGGTAGCCGGGGCTTCCGTCGCTGGGGCTGCTGGTGCCGTTGTGGCTGCAGGTCCTCCGCCGCCGCACCCAGTAACCATTACGACTAGCATGACGCAAGTCATCAGCATTGCAATTGCTCTTTTCATTGATATTTCCTCCTTATATAAATTCTGTTTCCCTAAGAAAACCATGCGCCGTTATTATGCACAGGATTATCCGAGGGTATTCGTATTGTATAATATTTCGGCATAGAGAAAGAATGTGTTTTTTTACTCTTTTACCCCAAAATTCTTGACGGTTTTAGCTTTCTATATAGTCGGCGGCATTTTCCTGCGTTATGACGTCTCCATCAATGTAAATGAAATGGTCATCGGCGATTAAGTATGGAAAATCGTCCATGCTCTTCCCTTCAATTATATATTGCGTCAAGGTCAGAATTGCGTCGGCCTGCCCAATCTTGTCGTTTTGAACCGTTCCGTAAAGATAGCCTTTCTCTATAACCTCCAGGCCCACCCTGGTTCCGTCCACCCCTATGATCGGGAAAGGGAGACCCTCTTTTCCCCCGGGGGAATAAACGCCTGTGCCCAGCAGATAATCAATAGCCCCAACTGCCATGTCGTCATTGTTGCAAAACAGAAGCTCAATGTCTTCCGAGAACTGAGAGTAAAAGCCCCGCATGGCATCGTACCCCTTTTGCCGCTCCCAGTCAGCGACGCTGATGGTCAACACTTCCACCTGATACCCCAGGGACCTCAGCCGGGAAATACAACTGTCTGTACGTTTTTCGGCATCCTGATGTCCCTGTTCCCCTTTGATGATAGCAACCTGGACAATACCGTCGTTATTTCTGTCATAGCGGGAGCGAGCGAAATTTTCCCCAAAGAGAGACGCTGCAATTTCAGCCTGTTTTTCGCCCTGGTTGTCGGGGGCAATCCCGATATAGTAAATATTGCTCCCCATCAAAGCATCTTGTGGTGGTTCGCGGTTGAAAAAAATGACCGAAATACCTTCGCGTTCGCATTTTTCCATGATAGAACTGCACGCAAGCCGATCCACTGCGTTAATTATGAATAGGTCATACCCGTTGCCGATAAGCTCCACGATCTGCTGGTTTTGTACAGCTTGGGAACCGCCTGCGTCATGCAATGTAAAGGATATGCCATCCGGCACGTTTTCGATCATGTATTCCGTCAGTTCAGTAATAAATGTGTCACTGCCTTTGTAAATGAAGAAAGCGATCTTATAATCGGCAGGGCTACAGCCAGCTAATGACAAGCACAACGAGAGTGACAGAGATAGTGACAGCAACAGCAACAGCGACCGCGACAGCAACTGCGACAGTGACAGCGACTGCGACAGTAACCGCGGCTGTGACTGCGACCGCGACCGCGACAGCAACTGCGACAGCGACCGTGACTGCGACTGCGACTGCGACAGCGACCGTGACTGCGACTGCGACTGCGACCGCGACAGCGACAGCGATAGCGACCGTGACCGCGACAGCGACCGTGACTGCGACAGCGACCGTGACTGCGACAGCATTCCTGTTGCTGTTGTCAAGATCCCGCGACTGGTAGTATTCATAGCTTTAAACACCTCTCTTTTTGCCTATTGCACATCAACTTGTTACAATTCACGAGTGCCCGTCATTGCGAGCGAAGCGAAGCAATCTAGGCGTTTTGTGTGTCAAATACTTGTCTGGTCAGGATTGCCTCGTCACTACGCTCCTCGCAATAACGAAGTGAACGCATTTTTGCAATTGACACCGAGGATTTGGGTACCAGTGAACTGTAACCTCAACTTCTGTTTAGAGGCTGTCTTATTGTTATGGTAGTGCCTTCGTCCAGTTCGCTTTCAATTGTCATCTCAGCTTTCCCGCCATAGTAAATCATAACCCGCTGGTAAATGTTTTTCAATCCGACGCTGTTGCTGACCGCTCCGTCGCGGAAGCTTATTATCAATGCGTCGATTGCGTCGCTCCGCATACCGTAGCCATTGTCAGCGACGGAGAGGATCAGAAAATCGCCCTCAACGCTTGCTTTGATATGGATTATGCCCTTGTCAATCTTGTTTTTTAAGCCGTGGTAGATGCAGTTTTCAACAATAGGCTGGAGGATAAGTTTCATTGTTTTTACACTCATGGCGGACGGGCTGACGTCAAATTCATATTCGAATGAGCCGGAATAGCGTATATTTTGTATTAACAAGTAATTCCGGACATGTTCAAGTTCGTCGCTTACGGGGATTACTTCGTTGTCGTTGGAAATGCCCAGGCGGAAAAGCCTTGCGAGGGCTACTAGCAGCTCCGCCGCCTCATCGTTTTTCTGGTTTTCGATCAGCCAAAGGATGGAATCAAGCGTGTTGTAGAGAAAATGCGGGTTTATTTGATTTTGGAGCGCTTTGAGTTCGCTTTTCCTTTGCGCGTTCTGTTCATCGATTACACGGTCCATCAATTCGCCAATTTTGCGCATCATCTTGTTAAATCGTAGGGTTAGGGCTTCGACTTCGTGCGAGGCGGCAAGGGTTACCTCCTCCATCCGGAAGTAGTCGGACTTCTCTACTTTCAACATTGCTTGTTCGAGCTGTTTCATCGGCGTGGTGATGGCCCGGGCTACGACAGAAAACAGCAAGACCCCGATAACAATGGCTATGCCGGAGACCAGAACCATGGTGAGCAGGAATGTCCGCTCTATTTCCATGAGCTTGTCGATATTGATAAAAACGCAGATGCGCCATTTCGTGTTGGACAGTGTGTCGACATGCACAGCCATGTTGTAGCCGCCCAAAACGGCGCTCCGAGAACCGAGGATAATCTGCCTTACAAGGCCAACCCCGCTCCCTGCCGCTTCCTGTTCTGGCAGTGATGTGTAAACGATATTGTAGTTGGAGTCGATTATTGTGACGTGCCCGCCGTCGCCGAGGTTGGACTTGTCCACGAGGTCAATGAAGCTCTGGAAGCTGATCTCAATCTTCAATACGCTTTCGGCGGCGCCGTTCTGATACTTTATGAGCTTGCTAACGTTGACCTTGTACTCTTCGCTCCCGTAATCAGCGTAAGGGGTCGAAAAAGCGTGCACCGTAGGG
>Ga0099364_10004290_pt1 | contig 21669 bp, 22 predicted proteins | sample TergutTh196P3_FD_73070 | JGI IMG/M metagenome (GOLD analysis project Ga0099364, IMG submission 73070) | Microcerotermes parvus P3 segment gut microbial communities from Pointe-Noire, Republic of the Congo - Th196 P3 | ecosystem: Host-associated > Arthropoda: Insects > Digestive system > Gut ... | reverse complement strand
TTATAATGAAAAAACATACTTTCGGCTATTTAGTTCTCTTCTATAACTTCAACTGGGAACGCAGGCATCTTGCCTGCAAATAAAACTGAAAAATCAATGCATGCAGGCAAGATGCCTGCGTTCCCAGTTGAAGTTACTCCCACGATGGTTAGATCCTTGGGTCGCGGTGGCTTACCTATCTTAGTTGGAGTTTTAACCAGAAAACAAATAATAACAAATTAAAGAATTACACATTAAAATTTTTTTATATAGTATTTTCAAGGGTTTTGGGACTATTGGAAAAAATATTTTTGATCCGTGAGCCAAAAATTGACCGGTGAGACCCTTAAGTACATATAGAGGGATGTAATTTTTGATTTTGAGAAAAAGGTTGACAAATATTAATAATAAAATATTTTGACACGAATAGAATAATGGATATTAAAGAAAAGCCAATCAGAGATTGGCACTACGATAAAGGAGCTAAATATGTCAAAGAAAACTTTAATGTTTTTTGTTATGGTTGCTTTTGTAACCATATTGTTTTCATCTCAAGCACCTGCCTTTACCATTGAAACAATTCAAGGTGAAACGCTCAGGTCAGAGGATTTACTTGCACAGGGACCGATTTATATCGATTTTTGGGCAACATCATGTCAGCCTTGTTTACGGAAACTGCCTTTTGTGAGCGGTTTTGTCAGTAAATATCCAGAAATGACATTTATTGCAGTATCTACTGATAGCCCTCGACTTCGAGATAATGTTGTGCGGCAGGTTCGTTCAAGCAGATATCAGTTTACAACAGGATTTGACGCAAATAGGAATCTGCAAAGACTTTTTAATGTCTCAGAAATACCGAGAACAATCATCATCAACCAAGATGGACAGATAGTTTATGACAATACAGGGTATAATGCTGGTGATGAAGTCGGACTAGAAGATGTCATTATTAGTGTCTTAAGGGGAGAATGATGAAGATGTTTAGAGTTACAAGTTACAAGTTACAAGTTACAAGTCCCCCCCCCTACCCTCCCCATAAATGTGGGGGGAGAATAGCTTTACTACTCATTTTTATCCTGCTTTTTGTGAGCATACAAGCTCAATCTGGAGTCATCATTAGTGGTGAGAATACAGCTACCTATTCTTATCGGACAGAAGATGATGTGAACAACAATTATTTTGAAAATGAGTTTAAATTTCGTCTTGACCAAAGGTATTTTAGTTTTGGAATGTCATTTAGGGCTGAGTTGCCGAGATACGACCCAATAGAGCCTTCAGATATTTTGACACCTTCTATCATCCACACAGAGTGGGTAGACAGATATGTGCAGCTCAACCTGGACAATTTCTTTTTGAAAGCAGGCACGCTTGAGGAGTCATTCGGTTCTGGCATCGTGTTTCGTTCATGGTATGATAGAGAGCTTGATATAGAAAATAGGCTTGAAGGTGCTCAAGCTGTGTTTACTTATGAAAATTTCCGTTTAACGGGTGTTTATGGAAACCTAAGGGAATATGAGGTATTCACACAAACACAGCAAACAAACAAAAATGATCTAGTAATTGGTGGTGATTTAGAATATCGACCATTTTCATTTTTAAACTTTGGTATTTCTGTTCTTGAATACAAACAAGAAACCCAAAATTTTTGGGGTGAATTTGAGCGATATACACATTTCAACACTTTTGGTGGTCGGATAGGAGTGATGGGTGATTTTTATGATATTAACTTAGAACACTCCCTGATTAAGAGATTTCACGATATTGTAGCACCAGTATCAGAGGGTTCTGCTTTTTATTCAACTGCCAATTTTTATGTAGGAGATTTCACCTTGAGTGGTGGTTACAAGAGATATGATAAATACTCACTTTATGTCTATAATGATATGGAAACCTATACTTACAAGGAATTTCACTATCCACTCGCAGATTTGCCTACTTTAAACAATTATGATGAATTGCTCACAACCTACACCAATAAAGATTATGAAGAAGGTTTTATGGGTGAAATAAGGTTTATTCCCAATTTTGATAATGAGATTTTGGTAAATTATGCAGAGTCTTGGGGAAGGGAGAAAGATACTTGGCATAGAAATATTTATGCAGAGTATAAAAAGAATTTCTCAAATTTCAATTTCACCTTTGATATTGAATTTCTTGATAAAGAATATCCTCATTTAGTTAATAACTATGTTGATCCAGAGCATGCGGATTACGGCAAAAAATTGTATTCTGGTGAAATGTGGCTACGACCTTCTCTATATTTTGACTTTCATCAGTTTTTTATACCAACCAGTATAACTCTTGCTTACGAATATACTGAAGAGCGACTGACTTTTGAATTTGATGGGGACTTTAAAAAACAATATAACAATAAACCGCAGCTTCAAATCGAAAATCGCTTTACTGATGATTTATCACTTGCTATTATCTTTGAAAATGAGTTCAAAAATATCAGTGAAATAGATAAGAGTGAGCTTTTTATCGGTGGAGAAATTGCTTATTCGATTTTGAATCATACAGATTTAAAACTCTTTATAGGTAAAGAGCTCGGTGGCAAGGTCTGTAGAAATGGCACCTGTGTTACACAACCACCTTTTGAGGGTGTGAGATTGGGGCTGACGACTAGATTTTAATTAATTAGTAATTAGTAATTACTAATTATTATTTATATAGAGGTATTATGGATGAACTTTTGATAGGAATCGTCTCTTTGGATTACAAGATGATAATCATGATGATTGTAGGTGGCATCTTGATTTATCTTGCTATTAAAAAGGATTACGAACCTGCTCTTTTATTACCGATAGGGTTTGGGACAATACTTGCAAATATACCCTTTTCGAGTGCAGTCGGTGAGCATGGTCCTTTGACTTTGCTATTCAATGCTGGTATCCTGACTGAATTGTTTCCCATACTGATTTTCATAGCTATTGGAGCAATGATTGATTTTTCTGTTCTATTAAAAAATCCTTTTATGCTGATGTTTGGAGCAGCAGCACAATTTGGCATATTTTTTGCAATGATGCTGGCTTCACTGCTTGGATTTAGTTTTTTACAATCAGCAGCGATAGGAATCATTGGTGCAGCGGATGGACCTACTTCAATATTTGTAGCAGGCAGATTTGCTCCAGAGTTACTTGGACCTATCACGGTAGCAGCGTATTCGTATATGGCACTCGTGCCTATCATACAGCCGCCTGTGATACGATTTTTGACTACAGAAAAGGAAAGAAAGATACGAATGGAATCTTTTAACGCACAAGTCCCCAAAACGATAAAGATACTTTTCCCTATCATTATCACAATCATTGCAGGGATAGTAGCTCCTAGCTCTGTAGCTTTAGTAGGATTTTTGATGTTTGGAAATTTGCTAAGAGAATGTGGAGTCCTCGATAAATTAGCAAAATCAGCACAAAATGAGCTTTCGAGCCTTGTAACAATATTACTTGGTATTACGATAGCTTCCACCATGACAAGCGAGAAATTTTTAAATCTCCAGACCTTATACATACTTGGTCTCGGTTTGATAGCTTTTATCGCTAATACAGCTGGTGGTGTCCTATTTGCTAAATTTCTAAACCTCTTTTTAACCAAAAAAGTCAACCCCATGATAGGAGCTGCTGGAATATCAGCTTTTCCTATGTCTGCAAGAGTCATCCAAAAAATGGGACAAAAAGAGGATAATCAAAATTTCCTCTTGATGCCCGCTACAAGTGCCAATGTCGCTGGTCAGATAGGCTCGGTCATTGCAGGAGGATTGATACTGGCTTTATGTTCATAAAGTAATTAGTAATTAGTAATTAGTAATTACTAATTTTTATAAAGGAGTTTTTTTTATGAACACTGCATTTTCACCAGAAGCGATTGCAGTCTTTTTGGAAGCAGTTTCTGTAATGCTAAAAGGAATGCTTGGTATATTAGCTTTTATGCTGATTTTTTACCTATTGGTAAAAGTCTTGGATAAAGTGGTAAAGAATTAATTAGTAATTAGTAATTAGTAATTAGTAATTACTAATTACTAATTATTAATGAGGAAATCATGGGTATCCGAAGAAAATCAAGAGAAATAATAATCCAAACCTTTTATGCATTGACTTATGAAGAAAGAGACACTTATTTAAACAATCTTTCTTTTTTATCAAAATACCAAGAAGTATTGGAAAATGTATCTCTTGAAAATAATATACCTCCTCAGGGTAAGGTTTTTGCTCTATCTGAAAAAATAATAAAAAATATGATACCCAAAATAGAAGAAATAGATGAAATAATCAAAAAAAATTTGGGCAATGTAAAGATAGACAAATTAGGTGTCTTGGATGTCATCATTTTACGATTGGCAGTATATGAAATGCTGATAGAAAAAACACCACCCATAGTGATGATCAACGAGGCTGTTGATTTGGCAAAAATGTTTTGTGCTGAAAAAACTCCAGCTTTGATAAATGCAATTTTGGATAAAATAAGGGGGAGTTGTGAGTTGTGAGAAAACAGAGGATTTTAAGAGTTTTTTAACACAGAGAAGACACAGAGCACACAGAGAAGAGGAGTTACAAGTTACAAGTTACAAGATATAAGTTATAAGTAGCTACCTCCGAAGAAAAGAAAGTGATTTGACATGAGTTTTTTTACATAGATCCCCTGCTCCGAGATTGCTTCGGTGGATATTCAAGTATGGAACCTCGCAATGACGATGGGTGGGGAAGATAGAAGACACGGAACGCACAGAGAAAAGTTCTCTGTGCTCTCTGTGTCTTCTCTAAAAATCTCTGTGTTAAAAAAAACCTAAATCTCTGTGTTGAAAAAAAGAAGGTAAAAATGAAAAAAGAAATAATGACAAAAAAGCTAAAATGCTCTGTAGGTGTAATAGCCTACAATGAAGAAAAAAACATAGCAAATATCCTAACTGCCCTATTGCGACAGGATTTGCATGAAGTAGAGATAGATGAGATTATTGTCATTTCATCTGGTAGCACGGATAAAACTGATTTAATCGTTCAAAATTTCAAAGATAAATATGATAAAATCAAGTTTTATGTTCAGACAAAAAGAGAGGGTAAATCATCGGCAATCAATTTATTTTTATCAAAGGCAAGAAATGATATTTTGGTGATAGAATCAGCTGACACTATCCCAGCTAATAATACTCTAGAAAAGCTCGTAGCACCGCTAAAATACTCAAAAATCGGAATGACAGGTGGTAGACCTATACCCATAAATAAACAATATGATTTTATCGGTTTTGCTGTAAACCTTCTGTGGAAATTGCATCACAAAATGGCAATGTATAAACCAAAACTCGGAGAAATGATTGCTTTTAAGAGAGTTTTTGAATCAATACCAAGCAATTCAGCGGTAGATGAAGCCAGCATTGAAGCTCTCGTTATTAAAGCAGGTCTAAAATGCCTATATGTATCTGATGCCATAGTGCAAAACAAGGGTCCTGAGACAATATGTGATTTTATCAAACAGAGAAAAAGAATTGCCACTGGACATCTCTGGCTAAAACAAAATCAAAATTATGATGTTACTTCAAACAACCTATCATTACTTTTTTGGCTTTATATAAAGGAATGCATAAGGAATCCAAAAGACATCATATACATCACTGGGACTGCAAAACTCGAATTGTATGCTCGGTTTTTGGGATATATTGATTTTTATATCAAGAAATCAAATCCTTTTATCTGGGAAAAGGTGAAGTGATTCTGTAGCCCTTCAGAATCAGGGTATATCAGAGGAAATATGTTAAATGTATTGTTTAAATTACTATTATATAAATCGTTTTATCATATAGGTTTTCCAAAGCTCTTGCCGATGAGTTATACGATATCATTGACTTATGAATGTAATTCTCGTTGCTCAACTTGTAATGTCCGTAAAAAAATTGAAAATGCCAATCCCAATCGTTCAAAATATAAAGAACTAAACCTTGAGGAATACAAAAAAATATTTCATTCTCTTGGAAAAAGTCCATTTTGGGTAACATTTAGTGGAGGTGAAGTATTTCTGCGAAAAGATATTATAGAAATCGTGAATTCATTTTATGATATATGCCAACCAAAGATAATAAATATCCCAACAAATGGTATCCTGACGCATAAAATAGTAAAAAGCATCGAAGCGATATGTCAACATTGTGTTAAATCTCAAATCATAGTAAATTTGTCTATTGACGCTATCGGAGAGCAGCATGACCAAATAAGAAATTTTAATGGCAATTATCAAAAAGCTTTACTTACATTAAATAAACTAAAAAAAATTAGTTTCAGAGAAAATCCACCACCACCTCTTCCCCACTCTAAAGTAAAAAAGTATAAAAACTTATCAGTTGGCATACATACAGTGATTTCAAAATTTAATATAGATAATTTTGCTAAAATAGCCAATACTTTGATGGAGCTAAAACCTGACCAATATATCACTGAAATAGCAGAAGAGAGGAATGAATTGGAGACTATAGGAATGGATATTACTCCAGAATTGATAGATTACAAAGCTGCTATGGATTTTATGATTCATAGAATTAAACATACAAATATCAAAAAAAGAATGAATAGGATTACTCAAGCCTTTAGAATAGAATACTACAAGCTTTCAAAGGCAATAATTAGGTATAAAAAACAGGTAATACCATGCTATTCTGGGATTGTTTCTTGTCAGATTTCACCAGAGGGTGATATCTGGTCTTGTTGTGTTACAGGAAGATCGCTCGGTAATCTGAAGAAATCAAAATATAATCTAAAATATATCTGGAAAAATAAAAAATTTCAAAATGAAAGGAAACTTGTAAAAGATAAAAAATGCCATTGCCCCCTAGCAAATGCAGCTTATACAAATATGTTACTTGATTTCAAGACTCTTTACAGAGTTTTTTATCGTAGCTTTATAAAGTGGTGGAATTAGTAATAATTAATTACTAAGTTATGGAGATTTTAAATGAAAAAAAAATATTTTATACCTGCTATTTTTATCCTTATTGCGATGATAATCTCCGCTTATTATGTTTATTTTAGAAATAATGAATTGGAAATCCAACTCGATAAAAGCAGATATATCATCAATCAAAGGATACGAAATATAGATATAGACAGGTTTCCATTGAGGTTACAGCTCGAATTTGAAAGATTGAGAAGGGATTTTACAAACATACAATTACAAAAAGAATGGACTACAGTTCTTGACTTTGACCCTACTCATCCACCTATTTTTGATATTAGAAATCTTTATTTTGTTAGTTTTGATAAAATAGCAGTCTACAATAAAAACGATTTGACTTCTGTCTGGGTAAAACAGCTTGATTTTGATATCGAAAGCTTTTCATTGATAGATGGCAACAATCTCCTCGTGATAGATAGCAATGGCAATGTTTATGCTTTCAATAGGAATACTGGTGAGCTAAGCTGGTATTCAAGTCTAAAAGAGAGATATATCGGAATCAGTAGCGTAACAGCTAACCCCTTTCAAATAACTCACAACGAGGATAGGAGAATAATAACCAGCATTATCATAATCCCAATGGATAATAAAATAAAAATTTTTTGTAGCGTTACTGGTGAGGAGTTTTTTACTTTGGAATTTGAAGACCATATTTATTTCATATCAGAATACGACCAGCTTAACAATGCTTTTTATGTATCTTATGGGAATAGAATAGCAAAAATAATCCTTGATAAAAGGTAATTTTTACCGATAAAAAATTATGATAAAAATAATAGTCTTAGTCATGTTGATATTACTTGCTGTAGATGGCATTTTTAGAGATGGATATTTGATAGAAGTCTTTCTTGGGCAAGAAATGTATCTACCTTTCTTTACAAAAGTAGCTTTTTTAATAATAGCTATAGTAGCCTCTGCTTTATTATTTCATGCTATTGTCTGGGAGTTTAGCATGCAACCCAAACTTGAAGAAAGAAAAACTGAACTCCAACTAAAACGAGAAGAAGAAGAGGAAGCAAAAAGAAAAGAAGAAGAGGAAGAAACTGAAAAATTAAGAAAAGAAGAAGCAGAATTGGCTAAAAGAAAAAAAGAAGAAGATGAAATAGTCAGTAACGAGGGTAGGAAGTATTTATTGTAGAATTCGGAATTCGGAGTTCGGAATTCCTTTTACTATCCCCCCATGAAGTATGAATGGGGGGAAAATTACAGTTTTGTAGGGAACTGATTTATCTGTTCCGAAAAAATTTATTAAAAATAACGGAACAAATAAATCAGTTCCCTAAAAAACCGATGCTATTTAAATTGTTGGCTGGTGAATAAGGGTTTAATAGTATAAATCGGAACAGATAAATCAGTTCCTTACAGAGTCATAAAATTTTCTCAAAAACAAGCATTGAAATGTGGTGTAACTCTATTTTAATTAGTAATTAATAATTAGTAATTACTAATTTTGGGTAAAAAAAGGAGGCACCCCGTAGGGTGCCTTGTGTATGAGGAGGTTATATGAACAGAATCTGTGGGGAAAGATTCTGTATAAGATAAAACTCACTTTATTTCAAGTGTTACAAAAAATTTTTAAAAAAGAGAAAAAAAAATGTTTTTTTTATCAATTGCCGCCTCTGACTCCTCAGGATCGGCTGGAATTCAACAAGATTTAAAGATGGCAGAAAGGACTGGCTTCTGGGGTCTAAATGCAGTTACAGCGGTAACTTCGCAGAGTTTTTGGGAAGCTGATTTCATCGAAATTGTCAGTGAAAAAATTTTTTTTTCACAGCTAAAAATTATTTTTAATTCTTTTAAAATTTCTGCTATCAAAATCGGAGTTTTACCAAAAAAAAGATTTGCCTCTATCCTCTTAGAGTTTTTAGACACAGTAAACTGCCCGATAGTTTATGACCCTGTCTTTAAAACTTCCTCAGGATTAGAGCTATATGAAGAGGATCCTAAAGATATTTTTAATATTATCAGTCCCAAATGCACTGTTATAACGCCAAATATACCAGAGTTTGAATATTTTTTTCCTGACTTAGCCTCTTATTTTGTTTCAAAAGAATACATTCTGACAGACAATGATTGGACAGAATGGATTTTATCAAAACAAGAAACAGGTGGGGATTATCCTGCAATTTACCTTAAAGGTGGTCATAGCAATGAGAAAAAAATCATTGAATACCTTTATCACAAGCAATCTATTACCAAATTTGAATACGATAGAAAAAAATGGAAATACAGTCGTGGAACTGGTTGTTCTTTTTCATCACTTTTAAGCATGTATTTAGTTAATAATGACCTTAAAACAGCCTGTAGGCTGGCAAACGAAACATTAGTGAGATATTATGAGGATATAGAATTGAAAGATTGGATTTGATAGAAAATAGCATAGTTATGAGAAAATATTTCGAAATTTGGCATATAGCATTTCCAGAATTGATTGTTAGTATTCCTCCCTCACTCTAATTTCATGGAGGAGACAATAATTTCTGAGGGATTTTTAATAAATATTTTCGCTTTATACCTCATTTTATAAACGATTTTATTAAAAAGAAAAAATATTTTCACTCCGTGTGCCAAAATTGGTCATAAGTGGGTCTAAGTACATATAGGAGGGGATGAAAAATGGCAAACTGGAATCCTTGGCATGGTTGCAAAAAAATCAGTGAAGGCTGTAGACACTGCTATGTTTATCGTCAAGATGAGAGGTATGGTGTCGAAATTCATAGCAGTATAGTTCGAAAAAATAAGACAAGTTTTGATTTACCTCTAAGACGCAAGAGAGATAAGTCATATAAACTTTCTTCTGGACACACAGTTTTTACCTGTTTCACATCAGATTTTTTTATCCAAGAGGCAGATGAATGGAGAATGCAGGCATGGTCGATGATAAAACTTCGATATGATTTAAAATTTCTGATTTTCACCAAACGGGTTGATAGAATTCTTGCTTGTCTACCAGAAGATTGGGGTGATGGTTATGAAAATGTGATGGTCAGTTGTTCTGTGGAAAATCAAGAAATGGCAGATTATCGCTTGCCAATTTTATTAAAGCTACCCATTAGGCAAAAAGCTATCATTGCAGCTCCATTGCTCGAAAAAATATATATTTCTCCTTACTTAAATAATAATATTAAAGAAGTAGTCGTAGGTGGTGAATCAGGTTTAAACGCCAGAATATGCGACTACAATTGGATTTTGGACATTCGTAAACAATGTATCAATAACAATGTCCCTTTTATCTTTCATCAGACAGGAACAAAATTTATAAAAGATGGAAAACTTTACAATATTCGCCGTTGTGAACAAGAATCACAAGCTAAAAAAGCTGGTATAAATACCTAATTCAGCCCCCCCAATATATCTTGTGTAGTGGTGGGGGAAGGGGGGGGATAATACACTCTATAATAAGCCAACAATAAATCCACCATTCTACCATAGCTCTTGATTCCATCTTCTTGTCGGTTCATTTTGAGATAAGCATCATTAACTCTTTGTGATACTACTACTGTTGTACTGCCTTCAAATCTTTGTAAATAGGAAATACGAGCGTTTATGTCTCTGATTACTTGTTCGGGCATCATAAAGTATAATTCTGCGTAATACTCTCTATTAATATCTCTACGCAAAGCTCCGAGTGTATATAAAAGTGCTTCAAAATGACCGCTATATTGGAAGTCTGTGTTATCTGAATATTTACAGGCTAAAAATGCAATAAAATTAGCTTCTTCTTCTCGCATATAACCTACAGCATGGGCAAGTTCATGAGTGATTAAAAAAGGTATTTTCGTAGAGGGAGCATTGTGATTGTAATGAGCTTCAAGAGTAAATGGGGAAAAGAAACCCTCAAAACCAAAATTATCAAAAACATAACGAGAAAACAACAATGTCTTTGCTCTTGGAAAAATATGACCAAGCCCCCCATAAATCTTATTTAGATTTGACAGCGAGCTTTGAGCTTCTTCCAATATGTTTTCTCTATTTAAGATAAAATAACCGCTGCTATCTGCTTCTACATATTTTATAATCTCTGCTGTTTGTTCGAGTAATCGGTGGTAGAGATGAATTAGTTCTTCAGGATGAGATGGCTGGGCTTCAATGCCAATATAGTCAGTATAAGACTCTCTTGCATAATTTATACCCGCTGTAAAAACAAAAACAATCAGCAATATCGCAATAGTATAAATTAGTCGTAAAGGTATCTTTTTAATGTCTTTTTTCAATTTTTCACGACCAAGCTTACTAAAAAGTCTTATGATGTCTCGTATTATACCAAAGATAATAAAAATAGACAAAAGTAATATTAGAATCTCATATATAGAGAAAGGAATATTGCTTACCAGTAAACTAATTGGAGGGAAAATATTCTGATAAATCTTTGTTGCATAACATTGGGAAAAACTCGGAAAAAAATGTGATATTACTAACAAAGTCAATCCTACAACAAGAATCAAAATGCCCAAAAGCCAAATCTTATAATCTCTTTTCATTTTTCCTCTACCACCATACTCCCTGATTACCTTGTGCCTCATAACTAAAGGTTTCTTATGGAGTTAAAATACTTGATGTGTCAGAATATTCAAATAGGGGATTTAGTCAACAACATTTTTTGATATCCTATTTCGTTCTTTAGATGAGAAAATGATGATGAAAAACATTTGACAAAAATGAGCCAAGTTTTATTTTGGTACTAGTATTATGAAAGGATAATGAAATGAAAAACTATTTTCGAATATTTGCTTTTTATATTTTGTTGATTTTATTCTTTATTCCGACTATCATATTTCCACAAAATATTGAGTCTTTGCCAGCTTTCATTCATAGTGTTTTGGTGGATGAGATTTCTCATAGTGCAACAATAGATTCTCTCGACAAAGAAATACTCAAAACTGCTATTTGGGACTCTCTTCAAAATGTAACATCGAGGTTTGATGTCCATTTTAATCAAGGTAAAATAGTCGAGCTTGATATAGATTTCAGATTAGTAGGAAGTGATATTGATGACCCATTAAATTATCGATCAATTGAGGTAACAGTTCAATTGGTGATTGATACTTCTGAGGCAAATCTGCATGATATAACACAATTTACAAGAGATATGCCAAACATCCTACTCAGCACCACACAAAATAGATTGATTAGCAGTTTCAGAGTTAATATTGACAGAAATGTCTTTGATACAGAGTTTGAAGAACATCAGGTCTTTAAGACAGATAATGAAATAGACCAGGGGAATGATTTATTTGGTGATGATACTTATCAAGATAATAGACCAAGTGTTTATCTTGTGTTTCTTAATGGGGTCTTTCAACATTACACTTATAATGAGCTTGAAGATAGCGTATTTTCAAATAAACAGCTGACTAATGTGTTAATTCCCAATGGTATTGTAACAATAGGGGTTCGTTCTTTTGCAAATAACAGGTTGACTGCGATAAATATTCCTCATTCTGTCCAATTGATAAAATCAAATGCCTTTGAGAGAAATAGAATAGAGAGAGTGTCCATAGGGGCAAATGTTCAATTGGAGCGTAATGCTATTGGTAGAAATTTTGAGTCTTTTTATAGATTAAATGGAAGTAGAGCTGGGAGCTATATGTATAGAGAAAGCAATAATATGTGGGTTTTCATACAAGGGGATGAATAATATCTTTGATGACATTGAGAACTCAGGCAAAATGTCTATGTTCACTTATCTACTAATTACCAATTATCTTTACCAATACTCTTTTGTCTCGCATCCCGTCAAATTCCCCATAAAAGATTTGTTCCCAAGTTCCAAAGTCGAGTCTGCCATTAGTGATAGCTACTACCACTTCACGACCCATTACAGACCTTTTGAGGTGAGCATCGGCATTGTCCTCGTAGCCATTGTGATCGTATTGGTTATGTGGCTTTTCTGGTGCGAGTTTTTCGAGCCATCTTTCAAAATCTCTATGTAAACCGCTTTCATTGTCATTGATAAATACGCTCGCTGTGATGTGCATGGCATTTACAAGGCATAGACCTTCTTTTATTCCGCTTTCTTGTAGTGCTGACTCTACTTGTGATGTGATGTTTATATAAGCACGGCGCGTTTGAGTGCGGAAAGTCAATTCTTTTCTAAATGATTTCATTTAAGATACCTCCATATTGATAAAACTTTTCAATAGCAGATAATAACTATAACAGTTTTGTAGGGAACTGATTTATCTGTTCCGAAAAATGATTGATATATAGCGGAACAGATAAATCTGTTCCCTACAAAACCATAGTATTTCCTCAATACCGTCCAACCGGTGCTAAATACACCACACACTCCTCTTCCCCATCGAGCCTCAAGAGTTCATCTATTTTTTTCTGGTCATAAGCCGCGATTGCACAAGTCCCAAGTTTCAGAGCCTCGCATGCTATATAAAGATTTTGGCAAACATGACCACAATCGAGAAGTATCGTTTTGGCACTTGCAAAGGAATAACGCCATTCTGTCCTATAAGGTATAGCTGACCAGATAAAGGTTACTCCTGTTTCACCAGCAAAAGGCTGACCTGAAGCAGCCTCGATTACTCTGTTTTTCAAGTCATCATCATCAAAAAGAAAGGTCAAAGCGTGTTCCAGAGGCAAATACCGATAAACACCTTGCGATAATCCCTCTACATTAAAGACAGCCAAATAGGTCTCAAAAGGATGTCGTGCTCCACCAGAGGGAACTGTTCTGATGGTAATTATGCCGTTATTCAATTTTCTTTGGACGCCTTGAGTAGACCAAAGTAAAAAGGACAATTCGTTCAAAGTGATTTTTGCATCTGTAAATTTCCTTCTACTTCTACGATTTTGGATACACTCATAAATACTCTTTTTATCGGATAATTCGGAGTCTACAGCTGGCAATTTTATTATTTCACCAATATATTCTTTTTGGACAGGTGGCGGGGGGATACTTCTGCTTTGATCTGTTGCATCAAAGCTTTCACTCATCTGTTCCCAAACATCAGCTCTTAAAAAAGCTCTTTGCTCTATAGCTATTTTTTTCATTTCTTTTGATTTTTCTAAAAGCTCTTCTGTATTATCAAAAAAATCTATATATTCTACTTCAGACAAGTCCTTTCCATCGATGGTAATCTTGAAATCATCAAACCATACTTTTCCTTGTCCAACTAGCATTCCACCAAAGAAAATTCCTTTAGTTTTGGCAGGTTTCATTTCCAGAGTGATTTCATATCTTGTCCAGTCGTTCGTTCCTCGTATCTCTATGTCTTGCATATTGTCAAAGCCGAGTTGTGGGTCAATCCTCATCCAGAGTCCGACAAAGCCTTTGTCTGATACATTTTCCGTTTTTATGTATCCAGACAAAGTGATTTTTTCCCCGACATAATTGTGTGATAGAGCTGTCGTTACAGGTTGAAATTCCACATTTTCACTTAATGATTTTATGAAAATAGGGTGTTTGCCTGATCTCTCGTTTACTAAATCTTCTACATAAACAGAATAACCTGATTGAGCGACTAAAGCCCAACCCTCAGGTCTATTATCTTTATAAAAATTTTCTGACATTTTATTTCTCCTTTATTAAATATTTTTCGTTTGGACTTGATATGTAGGGAACGCCTTCAGCCGTTCCGTTTTTGTCTTTGAAACCATTTTTTCGGAACGGATAAATGCGTTCCCTACATATTTTTTCGGAACGGATAAATGCGTTCCCTACAAAATCGTATCTATTATCCATTATCCATAAATATCCCTATTTTGGTATTTTCATCTACAAAGCCTAGAAAAAAGAGCATTGCTTCTTCTGACACAGCAATACAGCCTGCTGTTGGACGGTCTGCAGAGCAATGTAGAAAAATAGCAGAACCTTTTCCAGATATTACAGGGTAAGTATTGTAATTTATAGTTAAAACATATTTATACTGTATTGGATAATTTATTAGATGTTCTGCTGAAGTCCAATCAATATCTGGATTGTCTAGAAAAGACCATTGATTGTAGTATTTTGAGTTTACATCGTCTACCCATACATCATTTTCAGAAACTTGGGTATAAGTTAATATTGAGCCTGGATTTTCTGCTATTCCAAATGCTCTCCCAAAGGTAAAAACACCTAATGGAGTAGCTCCGTCACCCTCTTCTTTGTCCATTTTTACACCATTTCTACCAAAAAACCCCTCTGTATTGTAGCGTAAAATCCACACATTGTCAATTCTTTCATATACTCGTAAATCTGCTCTGTCAAAGCTTTCCAGAGGTTGTGCTATAATTACTTTGTCAGCTCCGTCTGAAATGGCATCAAGCTCGATTATTGTCTTCTGGTCGATTTCGGTGAGATTGTATTCTGTCTGAGAAAACAAAATATTATTAAAAAAGATTATCATCATCAATGAAATGATGACCATTTGTTTTTTTTGTCCCATTAGTTTTTCCTTTAATTTATTTTGCATAAATTACCTCGTATATACCTTGTTTCTGTAGGGAACGCATTTATCCGTTCCGTTTTTTTGTCATTAAATTTTTTTTCGGAACGGATAAATTCGTTCCCTACAAAATCGTATCCACCCTCAGCTCTTCCTCATAAATCTTCATCGCCTTACAATGCAATTTTTTATTTAAATGAGATTCAAACCAATCAAGTATCATTTTATTTATTATGAGGCAAGTTTCATCGAGGATATTAGCTTCATTTATGTATTTTGCAGTATGAGGTAGTATATCGAACCATTTTTTAGGGGATAGGGGATAGGGAATAGGGGATAGAGTTGATGTATCTATTGGAAACCCCAAAAGCTCTGTCAATCTAAACAAAAATCTCCAAATCACTAGTAAATGATTGCTTTTTACTGTAGGGATGTAGTCAAGGAAAGTGAGTAATAGAGCATAAAAATCTTTGGATTCATCCTCAGTTATTATAAGCTGGTTATATAGCTCTAAAACGCATTGTATTGATATGAGCTGTTTATAAGTGATATTTTCTATGTCGGAGCAATGAAAAAGACTAGAATCTGTAATTGTATAGAGATTTGAGTTATTTTTTGATAAAAACACTATTTCAAGGCAATTACCTACCTCAAAATGTGAAAAAAAGCGTGATTTATTTTTTCTTGCACCTTGAGCTATTGCACTGATGATACCAAAGTCCTCTGTCATCAGTTTGACCAAAAAGCTACTTTCTTTAAAAAGTGCTTTATGCAGAACTATAGACCTGGTTTTATAAGTCATTTTATGGAAATGACAAACAAGAATGCAGAAATATTATTTCTGCATTCTGTTTTCTGCATTTTCATTTAATCTGGAACTACATTTACTACTTTTCTGCCTTCTTTGGCAGTAGTAAATTTTACAGAACCATCAATAAGGCTAAAAATAGTATGGTCTCTACCGATACCTACATTTTTACCTACATGGTATTTTGTTCCGCGTTGGCGGATGATAATATTTCCAGCGATGACCTTTTCACCGCCAAATTTTTTTACTCCGAGATATTTTGGATTGCTATCTCTTCCGTTTTTTGAGCTTCCAACACCTTTTTTATGTGCCATTATTTACCTCTTTTAATGTAATTAGTAATTAGTAATTACTAATTACTAATTAACTAATATTCTATTCCTGTGATTTTTATTTCCGTAAAATCCTGACGGTGACCTTGAGTTTTTCTATAGCCTTTTCTTCTTTTTTTCTTAAAAACTATAATTTTCTTTTCTCTGCCATGGCTCTCGATTTTAGCTGTAGCTACTGCGTTTTCAATGACTGGTGTGCCAAAGGAAACATTTTCATCATCTGATATCATCAAAATATTTTCGATTGTAATTTCATTCCCTACCGCAGTATTAGCCATATAAGGCACTTTGATAGTTATATCTTTCTCAATCTTAAATTGATAGCCCATAAAGTCAACTATTGCATACATTTGTTTCTAACTCCTTTAAATATTGTCAATTGGACATTGACACTACGATTTATTTTTTTTATTGAAGTGCAAGTTTTTTCAACCCTAGTTTTTTTGTCAAGTATTAAATTTGGAAGTGATTACCTTTTTTTCATCAGTTTGCATTACGCGATAAATATCTTGGTCCAGACTGCCATCTTCAAGTATCGTAACTTTATTACTTGTCTTCGTCAAAATCTGCGGATTCTTTTCATAAGTCTTTTTTACAAGTGGGTGAACATAAATGTTTAAATTTTTATTTTGTAAAAAATATTCAGCCCTTTGTAACCAGCGATTTATCTTAAATAATACAGAATCTCGTGCCAGAATCCTGCCTGTCCCGTGACAATAAGGACAATGTTCAAAATATGTCTGCATGATAGTGGAGCGTGTCCGTTTCCGTGTTACTTCCACCAAACCCATCGCCGTAAAAGGAAATACTTTGTTTTTTGCCCTATCTTTTTTGAGCCCCTGTATCATAGCCTCAATGATTTGCTGACGGCTTTTATCCTCGTTCATATCAATAAAATCAATCACTACAATACCACTGAGATTTCGCAACCTGATTTGCCTCACTATTTCTTTGGCGGCTTCGAGATTTGTCTTTCTGAGTGTATCTTCATAATTTTTCTTTCCGATAAAACTCCCAGTATTGACATCGATTGCCACCAAAGCCTCAGTCGGCTCTATAACTATGTTTCCACCACTAGGTAAATAAAGACGGCTGCGAAATATCTTTTCTATCTCTTTTTCGATATTATACGCGTCAAAGATAGGTGTGTCCTCTACATAAAGTTCACATCGGTCGCTAAAATCCTCATTATATTCTTTCAACCTCTGTGTGATTTGTTCAAAAAAGTCCTTGTCATCGACTACCATCCTATCTATTTTTGCCGAAAATAAGTCTCGCACAAGAGTGCTAACTATGTCATTTTCGTCAAATACACAGCTCGGTGCCTCACTTTCATTGATTTTCTTTTCCAAAAACTTCCAAGTCTTATATAGTGTTTTGTATTCTTCTACAAGCTCCTCAGAGGTGCAACCTTCCGCCTCCGTTCGCACAATGATACCTGTGCTTGCCTCTTTGACAGATTGTAAAACAGATTTTATCCTGTTTTTTTCTTGGTGAGAATAAATCTTTCGAGAAATTGCTATTTTGTCTTCAAAAGGAAAGAATACAAGAAATTTACCTGGTATGGATATTTGACCTATCAATCTCGCACCCTTTGAACCTACAGGTCCTTTCTGCACCTGAGCTATAATTTCCTGACCTACTTTTAAATATTCACCTATTTTATGGGCATCCTGAGGCAAAAATTTGTTTTCCAAATCAGCCTCATCAAGCTCTTCCTCATCAAAGGTTTCCAGCGATAAATCTGTATAATGCAAAAAGGCTGTCCTATCAAGCCCAATGTCGACAAATGCAGCTCCCATGCCTGGTAAAATGTTTTTCACTATGCCTTTATATATGTTTCCAACATAATTCATTTTCTTCTCTTTTTCTACATATAGCTCTACAAGCTGGTTCTCCTCCAGTAATGCCATTCTCTTTTCGAGTGGTTGAATATTTAATACTATTTCTGAAAACATATCGTGCCATATTTTTTTTCATAGCCAATTCTGTCAAGCATTTTTTTGAAATCGGATTTGGATTGTATTTTGTAGGGAACGCATTTATCCGTTCCGTTTTTTGTCATTAAATTTTTGTCGGAACAGATAAATGCGTTCCCTACAAAGGCGGAACGGATAAATGCGTTCCCTACAAAAGGCGGAACAGATAAATCAGTTCCCTACAAAATCAAGTTTCGAATTATATATAAAAAAGAATGCAGAAATATAATTTCTGCATTCTTATTTCTGCATTCTCATTTCAATTTACTTGTCATCAAAGCCTAAAAGTTTTGTGTTGTATTGCAAAGACTTCCTTGATGAAGCGTTCCCAGATTTTTTAGAAATAACAAAGGAATTAACCAGATTTCTAAGCTCTTGAGCCTGTGCACTAAGCTGTTCTGCGGCTGCCGCTGATTCTTGGGCATTAGCGGCATTTTGCTGGGTAGTTTTGTTCATATCTAACACACCAGAGCTTATTTGATTTACACCATGGGCTTGCTCGTCTGAGGAGGCTGAAATCTCGTTGACAATACTTTTGACCTTGTTAAACTGCTCTTTCATTTCGATAAATGAATGTGTAACATCCTCTACTATAGTAGAGCCAAGTTCAGAATTTCTTCTGGACTCTTCGATAAGGTCGTTTGTATTTCGAGCAGCATCGGCACTTCTGAGGGCAAGGTTTTTTACTTCCTCAGCGACTACAGCGAAACCTTTTCCAGCTTCCCCTGCATGAGCAGCTTCTACTGCAGCATTTAGAGCAAGCAGATTGGTCTGGAAAGCAATATTGTCAATAGTTTTGATGATATTACTTGTTTCTTGAGCGGATTTGAGGATTGATTCCATTGCTTTGTTCATTTTTTCCATTGCTACATTTCCACTATCAACAGCTTTTACTGCAATATCGGCGAGTTTGAGACCTGTTTTTGCGTTATCCGCATTATTGCCAGTAAGAGAGTTAATTTCCTCAAGGGAACTTGAAATCTCTTCGAGTGAAGAAGCTTGGCTAGAAGTTTGCTCTGCGAGAGTTTGAGAGGAGTTTGTAATCTCATGACTAGCAGCAGCGACCTGGTCTACGACGGCATCGATTTGCATTATAGCGTCTTCGAGTGTGGCAGCTACATGGTTTATATCATCTTTAAAGGTATGAAAATCACCTTGATAATCGCCTTTAATTCTGATGGTCAAATCTTTATCATCGGCTATTTTTTCCATAACAGACATTGCCTCATTAAGAGGTTTTATCATAGCATCGAGCGTTTTATTGAAATATTGGATGAGTTTTTTGAAATCACCCTCATATTTATTTTCATCTGCTTTTGCTTTCAAATTTCCTGCAGCGGCAGACATGGAAGTCTGTATAGTATCCTCTGTCATTTCGCCTATTGTAGTTATCATTTTTTTCAAAGCTCTAGATAAAATACCAATTTCGTCTTGTCCTGATGTGTCGAGATTAACTGCAAAATTTCCGCGTGATACATTTTCAGTTACTTCTACAATATTTGAGATTGGTTTGATAATAGAAGAGCGTATAGTATAAAGCAATATCAAGACAGCGATGAGAAGTCCGCTGACACCAAAAATGATACTCATTTTTGTGTAATTACTTACTATCATCATCATATCTTCCATATCGAGACCAAGAAATATTGATGCAAAGGCATCATTATTGGAATCCATCAAAGGATGATAATACGCTTTGTATCGTCTTCCAAGCACATCAGCTTCAGCTTGATAATCCCTTTTTTGTCTGATAACTACATCGGCTACAGTATCACTCATCTGTGTCCCAACTATTCTTTCACCATCTTGCATTATTGTGGTGTGGATGCGAGTATCACCAAAAAATATGGTAAAATCAGCACCATAAAGCTCCTTTAGTTCATCCACAAAACCATCGGTATCAAACCTTATCGCTGCTGAAACTGAGCCTATAATCTGCCTATCAGCATCATAGATTGGAGTGCCTGAACGAACTGCTATCCGCGTCAAAGCTCCAGACTCATAAATTGTAAGTGAATTTCCCTTTAATGCCTCAGCAATGTTTATCTGAGATAGGGCAGAATCACCGTATTGGTTTGGGGAATGTGTCCTCGCTAACACTATGCCATCAGCATCCGTTACAATCAGCTGACCTGCATCAGATGCCTCAATTATGGGTGTAAGAAATCGTAACAAACCTTCACGATCTCTTGCTAAAACACCCTCTACCACCTGAGGCATACTTGCTTCGATACCCGATACAGACCTTACTGCTGTTTCCATGCTCTCAAGACGGTGGGTAAAACTATTGATTGTTACCGCCATCTTTTCTTCAAACACTCCATCATTGTAATGCGAAAAGGTGATAGTCGCATAAACAACGATTGACACTACTAATATTGAAACGAGTAAAATTACTGGAATCAATATCTTTGGTCCTAATTTCAAAGAGTTCATTTCTCCTCCGTAAATGAATATTATGTTTTTTTATTTTTAAAACTAAAACTTACCCTGCACCCGCATAATTATTAAGCTTCTACAGAATATATTCTATCGTAACAAAGCACCCACTTTCTATTTTTTAAGTTATTCTATGTTTTTTAAGTAAACCATTTTTTTTTTATATCACATTTTGTCAATTATTTTTCTTATTTCGGAGATAAAAATTAAAACTTTTTTTTGCTTTTTAATAATAGTTATCCACCATAAAGGGTACCTATTATAAACCCCTTATTTTTGTGTAGTTTAAATAGGGTAGCTACAGGAGAGCTACAGGAAGGATAAAGGAAGCATTTATAACATATATAAAAAATTGAGAGATACGATTTAGTAGGAATTGACTTATACACAGCTTATCCACTGCTTATCCACTTTTTTTCTGCATGCTTTTTTCAAGTATTTTTAATGGTGTTAGCTACCTACTTAAAAGGAGCATGGTAAGAGTACCTTTGACATACTCTTACCAGCTCCATAGCTACTCCCTTTGAGTAAAGTAAATTGTCATTTCTGGCACAAAAGGAAGCCTCCGTGACCCAAGAATGACGCCTATCCGAAAAGTCGATGTTGCCCCCCCCATGAAGCTTGCGCAGTGGGGGGGGAAGGGGGGGGCTGTGTAAAAAAAGAAGTTATAGGCGAGCTGCCGCGACCCGAAGGTCGAACCATCAAAGCGGTAACTTCTACTGGGAACGCAGGCATCTTGCCTGCAATCAATTATTATTCTGATATTTTGCAGGCAAGATGCCTGCGTTCCCAGTTAAAGTTATAGACGAGAATGC
>Ga0099364_10004289_pt1 | contig 21676 bp, 13 predicted proteins | sample TergutTh196P3_FD_73070 | JGI IMG/M metagenome (GOLD analysis project Ga0099364, IMG submission 73070) | Microcerotermes parvus P3 segment gut microbial communities from Pointe-Noire, Republic of the Congo - Th196 P3 | ecosystem: Host-associated > Arthropoda: Insects > Digestive system > Gut ... | reverse complement strand
ACAAACAAATAAGGCAAATGCCTTTTCAAACTCAAATATGCACTACGCAACCTTTTATGCGTGTAGTAAGTCTTTCCCGTTGACGGCGTTCTACTGCCGCCGTTTCCACACAAAATCAATTACGAATTACGAATAATTAAGTAATTGAGGGCAAATCGCGACAGGCTAATAGAGGCGTCCTTTAAATAACCCTCATTATTTCTTCGCACAACGTCTGATAATCGGGTATTCCTTCTACAACGCGGGTGGACTGCATGTTTTTAATCACATAGTTGTAGAACTCGTTAAGTTCCGGAACTATAAGCATAACAGGCAAACCCGAACGTACCGACCTGATGTCTCTGAACGCCATCTCGTCCTCGTTTTTAAATACGCGGGCGTTGATTAGCACCAAATCAATGTGTTTTTGCTGATTGACCGCTTCTATCCATTGCGTGACGTTCTGTACAATAGTTATTGAAGCGCCGTTGTAAGTCAATATTTTTTCGTAATATTTTGAATTTATTACTTCGGGATCAACAAGCAATATTGACGCTTCGGGGAAATATCGTTCTTCTAACGGTTTTTCAGGACGTATTTCGGCAAAAACATGCTCGTCGGCAGGGGCTATTGGCAAATACGAAATGATAAACTTAAACGTAGAGCCGTCGCCTTCGACAGATTCCACGCTAATATTTCCGCCCATCATTTGTACCAAACTGCGCGAGATGGTCAATCCCAGACCGGTGCCTCCGTATTTGCGGTGATTGCTCAACTCTACCTGACGGAAACGCTCGAAAATGACTTCCAACTGACCGGGCGGCAATCCAATACCTGTGTCTTCTACCCAAAACTCCAATTTGCCGGGCGACAACTGACGATAACCAAAACTAATGTATCCCTTTTCGGTAAACTTGGAAGCGTTGCCTATCAGGTTGGTAATAACCTGCCGTAACCGCGTAGGATCGGAAAGAATTTGGCAATGGTCTATAAATTGGCTGTCGTCCAATACAAGGGCGACTTTGGTTTTTTTGTTCGTTTGCAGGTATGTTTCAAAGAATGTATGCAACTCGCGCATAAAATCGTTGAGTTGGAATACCATAGGACGAATTGTTAATTGCTGCGCTTCAATCTTGGCAATATCAATGATGTCGTCAATAATTCTGACTAACTGCGCGCTGCTGTTGTGAACTACCGCAATGTATTCGCTGCGGCGCTTGGGCGAGAGGTTTTCGTCGGCTATGAAACTTAAAAAACCGTTGATACCATTGATAGGCGTCCGTATTTCGTGCGACATGTTGGCAAGGAACGCCGATTTCAGCTTGTCCGATTCTTCGGCTTTCTCTTTTGCGCGGATAAGTTCCATTTCGCTAATCTTACGCTCGGTAATATCGCGGATAACCATTATTATCGAAGTAATATTGTTTTCATCGTCCATTACCGACGCCGATGATACTTCGCCGAAAAACTCGGAGCCGTCTTCGCGCATCAGCAGTAATTGCGGCTGTACCGATACCACGCCGCCCACAAGCGATTTAAACATCTCGGACGATTTCCGCATGTCGTGAGGGTGAACATAATGATTGAACGGTATCTCTACTATTTCCGATTCATCGTTAATCAGGAACAGTTCTTTTGCTCTGGGCGATACATATATTATTTTCCCTTGCGGATTGCACACTACAATAGCATCGGGCGACGCAGCCGTTAGTTGACGATACATCTCTTCCGATCTGCGCACGGCTTCTTCGGCTGAACGGCGGTCGGTAATGTCGGTGGCATATTCCATGTGAACTATCCTGCCGTCTACCCATTCGATAGCCGCATCGCTGCACTCAAACCATTTGCCAAGTTTAGTGTTATATTCTTCCCAACGATATATTCCTGTGGGTCTGTTTTGAGCGTCAAGCAACTTGGGCTTCGGACAAAATTCGCACGGCTCGGTTTTTCCCTGCAATACAGCATAACAGTAATTACCTTCCAAATTGCCGCCCATCATATCTTTCAGGGTTTTATTGACAAACAGCAGTTCGCACGTCTCGAAATCGGCTACATATATAGATGCGTTGATATTGTCCAATACCGTGTGCATTGTTTGCTGCGAAAGTTTTATCGCTTTTTCGGCAAGGTGGCGGCGCGTGGCTGTAGATATTATCTGCGACAAGCTGATAATCAGATCAACGTCGTTTTGTCGCCACTCTTTATAATTAACACATTCGTCAAATCCTACAAATCCGTATACTACGCCGTTTGCCGTAAGCGGAATAACCAAAATAGATTTTATATCCTGCTGTTTTAGCGCCTCGTAAACTTCGGGTTCCATTTTTGAAATATCTGACGCACAGACATATTCATTCTGCTCGAAAGCGTCAAACCATGTTTTCATTATTTCTTTCGGCACGCCTTGCAGATTATCTATTTCGGGATTTATACCCTCGTTGCACCATTCGTAGGTGTTGTCCACGGTTTTACCATCGGGGGAAATTTCAAAAATATAACTTCGGCTAACATTGGCATATCTTCCGGCTTCAGCCAACGCTTGACTTATTGCTGTGTGCTGGTCTTCCGATGATTGCAGTAGCTGCAATACCTTAATGAGCGTATTTTGTCGGAAACGTGTTTCTTCCAATTCGAGTTCGGCGGCTTTCTTGTCGGTTACATCTATTATAAAGCCGTCCCAAACGTGCGTTCCGTCTTCTAAATTGTGGTACGACCATCGCAAATGTATCCATTTGGATTGTCCTGTGTCCAACATTACGCGACATTCAACGTCCACAAGTTGCGATTGCTCCGACGAGGTTATCAGGTCTATGAGTTTTGCGCCGTCTTCGGGATGCAGCAAACGGAAAAATACACTTGTGTCTTCCACAACGTCGTCAATGGCAACTTGGAACATTTCTTCAAAATGGGCGCTAATGTACGTAAATTGCGGCACTAACGTATTTTTATCAGACAACTGGAAGATAACGCCGCCGGGCAAGTTGTTGCTTAACGAGGTCAGGCGTTCTTTGCTTTCAACCAATTTGCGAGTCTGGTTTTCAACCATTTCCTCAAGCATTGACTGGTATTGCTGCAATTCCAACTCAATGAGTTTTCGTTCGGTAGTATCGCGAACTATTTCACCCATGAAGCATTTGTCAGCCATCGCTATTCTGAAAGAGGCTATGGTAACGTAGCGAATGTCAAAATCGGACAAATGGATTGTATATTCTGATTCTACTGCCTGACAGTCATCGTTGTCGGAGGCAAGATACGAAAATACGCGCTTGCGGTAACTATTTACTGCCTGATCGTCGCCAATAATCTGTTTAAACAACTCCCAGCAGTATTTTCCTATTGCTTCTTCGCTTGATACTCCCGAAATTTGTTCCTGCGCTGCGTTCCATTCTATTACTTTTCCATCGTTATCGCTAATAACTATACCTTCAAACGATTGCTCGATGAAATTGCGCATTTTGCTTTCGCTTTCTTCCAATTTCTGCATCAATTCCCTGCGAGCATTCATCTCGTCGCTCAACTGGCTGTTCTTGTGGTACAGTTCCTCGTTGGTGGCATACAGTTCCTCGTTGGTGGCGTGCATTTCCTCGTTGATGGCTTCGTATTGCTCTGTACGTTCTTTGACTTGCAGTTCGAGTTTGTCGCGATATTCTGTTAGTTGCAGTTCGTTATTTTTCCTTTCGGTGATGTCGAGAATAAGACCGTTCCAAATGATTAAATCGCCATCGAGATGCGGGTGAGAATTCATTTGCACCCAGCGAATTTCACTGTCGTGTACAAACCTGATTTCGCAATTAAATTTAGACATCTTTTGGGCGCTTTCCTCAATTAATTGCAGTAACGTCTGAATATCATCTATATGTATTGCCCAGAACAAATTGTTTATATCGTCTATTGCCACGTTGTTCGGGATACCTGTTACATCTTCCCATTGCGCGCTGACGTATGACAGTCTTTTTTCTTGAGTTTGCGTATTGAGGGTAAATTGATACAGGGCGCCGCCGGGGAGGCTGTTGTTCAACGATTGCAAACGCTCTTTTTCTAAATGCAGTTCGCGCTCGTTTGCCAATTCCTTCGTAACGTCGCGCATGATAGAACCAATCTTTAGATCGCCGTGAATAGACATCGGAAAATAAACCGCGTGAATAATAATTTCTTTTCGCGAATTAAGATTGATTATTTTTCGGGTAAAATTTACCTGTTCCTTGTTGAGAATGATGTCCTTTAATTGCTCGCACATTTCGATTTTCTGTTTTTCGTCGTATTCGTTCAACGAAAGACTCATATATTTTAAGTCCCAGATTTTTTTCCCGATTGCTTCGTCTTTAGGAATACCGGTCATTTGTTCAACGCCTGTATTCCATTCCTTCACGTCTCCGTCTTCTCCTATAAGGACAATTCCATCAATCGAATTGTCAAATATACTGCGTAATGATTCTTCATTTTCAGCAAGTTTTATATCCTGTTCCTTTAGCAGCGCAAGTTTTCGTTCCTGTACGATGTTTGTATATCCGAGTTCGGAAATCTCTTCGGCAGCGGTTTTGAGCAAGTCGCACACGTCCTCGAAATGTCCCCTTACGTCGCCGGACAGTTTTTCGTATATTTCATCAAATTTTTCAACGGTTTCGCAAGCCGCTTCAATAAAGGGCGTTATGATCCGTCCCATACCGCACATACCGATTTTCCAGGTTGCCACGTGCCGTCCGTAAATATGCAGAGGCGAATCGGCTTCCATCAGTCGGCAATGCTTTTGCGCGGTAATAGTTTTGTCCTTGAGTTTTTCAGACGTGGCGCATTTCACGCCTTTAAAGTACGTTGACCTGCAAAACTTTGAACTGTTACTCAACGTAGTAATAGGATTTCCGTTTACATCGAGTATGATTGAAGTCACGCCGTTGGCTTGCGAAAACTTGTCCTGTAAAGTCTGCAAATGATCAATCGGAATAACATCAACGAGTTGAATATCATCGCCTACAGGCAAATCGCCGGTCAAAAGCTGTTCAAGTTCCAGCCTCAAATTGTCAATATTTCTTTTATCGTTGGATTGCTCCATATTCTGCGCCAATTTACTTAAATTTTTAGGCTTATTTTTGAGGGGCTAAAATTACACATAATTTTTATATTGGCAAAAAAAAGTGAAAAATTAACCGAATTATTTTGACCTGCTTTAAACTCGTTTTTTGTGAAAAGTTCGGGTTTATTAGCGTCTAATAAATTTTTTAAATTATCTTTGTCGAAATTTTTTACTAAAAATGATTAAAACATGAGCGAACATATTAAGTTAAAAAAATTGCAATCGTCGCTTAAAGATATGGGCGGCGTTGCAGTAGCCTTTTCGGGCGGCGTTGATTCCACTTTCCTGTTGAACGTTGCACATCAAACGCTTGGCGACAAAACCGTTGCCATAACAGCCGTTTCGGACTTGTACCCTGCCCGCGAAACAGAAGAAGCGCGTAAATTTGCTGCCGATAGAAAAATTCGTCACATTGAGTACGAGGTAAATGAACTTGCTGTTGAAGCTTTTGCTAAAAACCCCGAAAATCGTTGCTATATCTGTAAAAAGAACATATTTTCGAGTTTTAAAAAGATAAGCGCCGAGTTGGGTTTCACTTTGGTGGAAGGCTCGAATGTTGATGATGATAGCGATTATCGTCCGGGTATGCAGGCAATTAAGGAACTTGGAGTATTAAGTCCCTTGCAGGAAGCGGGTTTAACGAAGGCGGAAATTCGGTTTTTGTCGCGTGAAATGGGATTATCTACTCACGATAAGCCGTCGTTTGCGTGTCTTGCATCGCGATTTCCCTACGGCGAAGCCATCACACGCGAAAAACTCAACGCCGTTGATAAAGCCGAACAAATATTGCTCGATATGGGTTTCAGGCAGGCGCGGACAAGGTATCACGGCAATTTGGCGCGTATAGAAGTAGAGCCTGACGAAATAGAAAAAATGTTGCAGCCCGACATGCGCGAGGCGATTTATTCAAAAATCAAACAAGTCGGTTTTACATACGTTTCTCTCGACCTAAAAGGCTATCGCACAGGAAGTATGAACGAAACGATATTGAAAATTACATAATGAAAAAACTAAAAAGAGTTGCAGCAATCCATGATATATCGGGCTTTGGCAAATGCTCGCTTACGGTTGCATTACCTATTATTTCGGCTGCGGGCGTGGAATGTTCGGTTATGCCAACGGCTGTGTTATCAACTCATACAGGCGGTTTTGAGGGCTTCACATTCCGCGACCTGACCGAGGATATGCTGCCAATGGCAAAACACTGGAAAAAAGAAAACATACGCTTTGACGCTTTATACAGCGGGTATCTGGGGTCGTTGGCTCAAATTGATATAGTGAAGAATATTTTCGAGATGTTCAGGACGCGCGAAACGATGATTGTCGTTGATCCTGTAATGGCAGACAATGGCAGGCTATACAGCCGTTTCACTTCCGAACATGTTAAAGGTATGGCTGAACTTTGCAAACATGCCGATTTAATTATCCCTAACCGCACAGAAGCTGCATTTATGCTGCAACGCCAATACAAAGACTGCCCAATGACTGTTGAGGAAGTAAACGACGCCCTGCTTGCCCTGTCGGATTTAGGCGCAAGGCAAGTAGTATTGACGGGAGTATATTTTAGCGAATCGGACTTGGGCGCTGCCTGCTATGATGCACAAACAGGACAAATTGATTACATTATGGACGCGCGAGTTGAAGGAATATATCACGGAACAGGCGATGTTTTCGGCTCGTTATTGCTGGGGGCTCTTATGCAGGGCAAAAACTTGACCGATGCAACTAAAATTGCCGTGCAATACACATGCAAGGCTATTCGACTGACCGCAACAGACAAAACAGAACCGCGCATGGGAATTAGATTTGAAACAATCCTTAACGATTATGGAAATTTGTTTAAAAAATAAAATTCATAAAATATTCTTCAAACCTTATTATCCTTCCAATTCCAGAATGAGGCTATTGCAAATCCTGAAATTATATGCCAAATGCCCCACCATGCGGCAACAAAAGCCATTCCTCCAAGACCGTCGAAAAGTTTTGGATTGAAAATCAGAACTAATCCCAAGCCGGAGTTTTGTATGCCGCTTTCAATCGTTACCGAGCGCAAATCGGGCATAGAAAGGCGGGCTAACTTGCCCAGAAAATAACCCGACGACAATGCCAATGCATTATGCAGGATTACCAAAATGCCTATTAAATGAATGTAACTTTTAAAATAGCCGAAATTAGCGTAAAGCGCGGCAACAATAAAACCAATGAATGCAATGATTGAAAATATACTCATCGGTTTTATCAGTTTTTTGGTTACATTTGGGAAATAACGGGCAAACAGAATACCCAAAACAATAGGAATACCAAGCAGAATAAGCACTGTTTGCGCCATTACCCAGAAATTAATTTCTATAGGCTTCACTATTTCCGAAGCGTTCAATGATAATTCCGAAACTCTTAAATAAAGTTTACCCCAAAACGAAAAATTAAGAGGCGTAATGATGACGCAATTTAAGGTTGAAAACGCTGACATGCTTACAGACAGAGAAATATTGCCTTTTGCAAGAGAAGACATAAAATTTGAAATGTTTCCTCCGGGACACGCCGCCACCAAGATCATTCCCATAGCCACCGATTGCGAAAGCCACGAACGAAGCGACAGGCACAATAAAAACGTAACTAATGGCAGCACAAAAATCTGTGAAAAAACACCCACGAAAAAACTTTTCGGTTTTTTTATAACGTCCTTAAACTCGGATACGCTCATACGCAAAGCGATACCGAACATTACAAACGCCAATATAACGTTCATTACAGTCAACGAGCCTTGACTGAAATTCAATTTGACGCTATCTAATACCTGTAATGACGACATTTTAATTTTTTATTACGTATAATTGTCCTGTTTCAAAACGGATTACTCTTATCTGATCGCCTGCATCAATATATCCTATTTCGCAGATGGCGTCGTATAGCGTTCCGTCAATATCTATTTTTCCTGCCGGGCGCAACATAGAGCGCGCCGTTCCTATTGCGCCTGTCAGATATGATAAATCATCAAAACTGACGTATCCTTCGGAACTGCGCTGTTCTGCTGTTAGCATTACCGCCTTCAATCGCGGATTTTCAAGAAACGATTTGCCAAGCCTTATCGAGAGTACCATAGCCAAAAGCGATGATCCAACAACTATGCAGGTAGATTTGAAAATGGCAAGCAACCCTGCGGAAAAATCCCACTCGAAAACGATATTGTCTACCATTGCCAGACTTAATCCAAAAACCATCAGAAAGATACCCGAAATACCTGCCACCCCGAATCCGGGCAGGGCAAATATTTCTATCCCTATCAAAATAAGACCTGCAAAGAATATCAGCAATTCCCAGTGATTGGCAAGCCCTTCGATATAAAGAGGCGCAAAATAAAGCGAAGCCGCAGTAATAGATACTGCAAGCGGGAAACCTATTCCGGGCGACTGCAACTCGAAATAAATACCGCCTACGATTAACATTATCAGCACACTTTGCAGATACGGATTAATTAAAAAGTGTATTACCCGCTCCAAAGCCGTCAATTCGTGACGTACTATCTGGTATTCTGTAATATTGTTGATTGCCAAAACATCTTCTATTCTTTCGGCTTTTCCTTCACAGTATCGCAGCCTGATTGCTTCTTCGGCGGTTAATGTCAGCACTTTGGTAGCGTCAATCACGCCGATTATTGAAATGCTTGGGTCTACCATTGCTTCGGCAATTTGCGGGTCGCGACGCCAGCGAAAAGTAGTATCGCGCCCAACGATGATAGTGTCTTTGCCGTGTGATTCGGCTGTGGAGCGCATCATTCCCCGCATTACTGCCTGATACTTGTCGGGAACTACATCGCCTGTCTGATTTACTACGGTGGCAGCGCCAATAATTGCGCCTTCACGCATGTATATCTTGTTGGCGGCGATGGAAATAAGCGCACCGGCTGAAATAGCGTTGTTGTCAATAAACACATACACGGGAATGGGACAGTTGATAATTTTGGTGCGAATAGAATCGGCTGCATCTAACATTCCGCCGTATGTATTCATGTGAATAATAATAAGATCCGCGTTCATGTCCACAGCGCGATCAATACTTTGCGTAGTGGTGCGCCACGTAGAAGGACCTATCTCTTTCTTCAGGTCAAAAACGTAAACAGTCTTTCCCGAAAAGGAAATACCATCATCGGCTGTCACAGATAGACCGAACAGACTCAAAACGAATAACGCGGACAATTTTATTAACTGCTTCATGTATTAATTTAATAAAAAGTTCACAAAGATATTGTTTTTTTATTTGACAACAAAATTTTATTGGTTAAAAAATATTTTGAGGCGCTTTGATTTTTTTGGTTCTACGGCATTTTGTGTGGAATTTAGCAACGAAATGTGTTTAGAAAAATCACGCAGTGATGCCACTCTTTTAACCGTAGATTTTAATCTACGGACTTTGGATATTACGTATCGCCCCAAGTCGCGCAGCGACGACACTTTGCGCTTATAAAAAGTGTCGTCCCGTGCGGGACTTTGTAGAGCGCGTATATTGCTCGTAATCTGGCGGTTCAAACCGCCGGTTAATAAAATATCCTCCCCTGCGGAGACTGCTCGGCATAGTTACACCGTGATTATAGTTTCGTAGAAGGGTAAAATATAGCGCTTCAAAATATTTTTTATTCAAAAAAAAATTTTTTTTTGTTATTTAATTAAATAAAATACTATCTTTGCTGCGAAATTAGAATCAATGTTTTAAAAAAGAAATTATTATGAACAGCAAAAATTTAGAAAATTCAGCAAATGGGCTGAAAATGATTTTATTACGCATTTTGCGACCGTGTATTAAATTGTTTGCGATAGCGGTATTGTTTGGCTCTTGCGAGAGTATTGATGATATGTCTGCAACCGATGAAATAATCACAATTAACATTTACTCATTTGAAGAAATACCTTCAAAGTTAGAGGAAATCAACATCGCATCTCAAAATGAAAACATTATCGTAATAGTGAATGTGGCGAAATTGGGAATTACGGCGGCTCAGTTGAACATGCTGCGTCAATTTGCCGAAGACCAAGAACCATTGGAAAATGTTTTTGTGAACTTTATGGGTCTGTATCCATCGGAAAAAGATGTTATGATTACCCTTGCCGACTGGGAAATGTTGGGAAAACCGCTATTATTTGACGATGCTGGTTTTCGCTTCGTAACCCCCCAATCCGATAAGCCCGGATTTGGAGTTGAGGTTATTGACGAAATAACCGACGAAGAAGACCCTGAAGATGTAGACGATTCTCCCGGCAACAATCAGCCGCTTGTCGGTCGTATCAACATTATTAGCTTTTCCGAGTGGGATTACGCAACGCAACAACCCGATACAATAGTTTGGGATGAACATTTAGCGGACGCCATTAAATTAATAAATGTTTTGGACTTTGAACATGCAGTTGTATTGGTTATTGAGGATATGACGGGCGTACCGGGTAACAGAAAAGGTCTGGGAAATACGCCGGGCGAAATATTTCAAGCGTTGGGCGATGGTAAATTAATACCTGTTCGCCGTACCGCTACCGGACAGTTTGAACCTGCAACACCGATCATAACAAGTTATGCGCCGGCAAATGCGTGGACAACAACTTCTTCGGCGGGAGGATATGAATACGCGCCTGCGGATGTTTCGATAGTTGGCGACTCAATTGGCACCAATAGCGCTTGGCAGGCAATTCGTTTATCAAATGCCGCCGTCGGTCCCGACTATATTCCGCAATTTAAGGGCGACGCCAACAACGAAGTAAAGTTTGTTCCCATACGCATTTCGGACTATCGTAGCGAATCAGGCGGTAATCTGCGTGGGACATATACCAGAGCAGGTGGTACATATTCTACATTGAAGCAAGATTTGGCAGCCGAACAGAATGGATTAGTACCTATCGTTACAGGCTCCGATTTTTTCCTTATTCTCCCTCATGCACAAATTTCAAGCATGACAGGCTCAACCGAACAGATACAGTTAAGGCTTCGGTCGTTGTTGTCAGGCGATGGTTTAGGCGTGTTGAGCAATAGCGGCTCGATTGGATATGGACCAAGTACTTTTCCGGCAAGCAAAAAAATTCGTTAGTTTCATGCTCCGAAAAAGGTCGCGTTTTTTGAAAAAATGAAATTCAAAAGCAAAAAAGCAATTCAAGTCCGAATGACCGATTTAGACCCGTTAGGTCATGTAAATAACGGCGTTATATATTCATATTACGATGCAGGTCGTATAGATTATTTTTCCCAAATTGATGATAATTTTAATTGGGAAACGATTGACAAGGTGATAGTTCGCACCGAGTGTGATTTTATGGAGAGCATTCTTTTTAGCGATGATATTAGCGTTGAAACCAAAATAACCGAAATAGGAAACAGAAGCGTAAAGATGATGCAACGGATTATAGACAACAAAACTCAAAAAATTAAAAGCGTCTGTTTTTCCGTATTATCGGGCTACGACAGAAAGAACAACGTTTCTAAAGAAATTTCCGATGATTTTAGAGAAAAAGTTGCCGCCTTTGAGAAATAATTTTGCTATCCGTCTTATTTTTTTACTGTTTGGGACATTTTTACTTGCGTTTGGAGTTGTACTAACCATAAATGCAAATATCGGCTATGCGCCTTGGGAAGTTTTCCACGTAGGGCTTGCGCTAACGACCGGTTATAGCATTGGTGTTGCTTCCATCATAGTAGGGGCTGTTATTGTGGTTATCGTAACGGTCTGCGGAGAAAAAATAGGGATTGGCACAATAGTTAGCATAGTATTTACCGGCGTGTTCATTGATTTGATAATAGCGCTGAATATTATACCTTTAGCCGCCAATTTGACGGTTGCGATTGTGATGTTAGTTGCAGGCTTGTTTATCGTATCAGTAGGCTCGTATCTTTATATTATGTCGGCTTTCGGAGCAGGACCCAGAGACAATTTAATGGTCGTTTTAAACAAGAAGACAAAACTTCCGGTTGGCGTTTGCCGAAGCATAGTTGAATTGTCTGTAACACTCGCAGGTTGGGTATTGGGCGGAATGGTGGGAATAGGTACTGTTATTTCCGTTTTTACAATAGGACTTTGCATTCAGATTACATTCGCTATTTTCAGATTTGACGTATCAGCAGTAGAGCATGAAACGTTAATACAAACGTATAACCGCATCAGAAAACAAAACGACTGAACAATTTTTTTATATACTGTTTGAATAAACTGTTTTTTTATGTAAATTTGCGCCACTTTTTGTTATAATTATACATATTATTATATAATGAACGTTTTATTGATTGGCTCGGGAGGTCGCGAGCATACGCTGGCTTGGAAAATAGCCCAAAGCGCTGCATTGAATCGCTTATTTATTGCACCCGGAAATGCTGGTACAGCGCAGGTTGGGACAAACGTGCCTTTGGGCGTAAACGATTTCGAGAATATAGGCAAATTTGCCTTACAGGAACGTATTGACATGGTTGTGGTTGGTCCCGAAGAGCCGTTAGTCAAAGGTATTGCAGATTTTTTTGCCAACAATTCCGGGCTTGGACATATATCGGTTATTGGTCCGTCGGCTCATGGCGCTCAATTGGAAGGCAGTAAGGATTTTGCCAAAGAATTTATGATGCGTCACGGGATACCTACCGCTGCGTACCGCAGTTTCACAGGCAATAAGGAAACTGAAGCGCAGGACTTTATACGCAGTCTGCAACCGCCATACGTATTGAAAGCCGATGGATTGGCAGCCGGCAAGGGCGTTATAATTGTCAATTCGCAGGAAGAAGCATTTATCGCCTTGCGCGAAATGTTTTCAGGAAAATTTGGAACAGCAGGCGAAAAAGTTGTTATTGAAGAATTTCTTTCGGGAATAGAACTTTCGGTATTTGCAATTACCGATGGCGAGAGTTACAAAATTTTGCCCGAAGCAAAAGACTACAAGCGTATTGGCGAGGGCGACGCCGGACTTAATACGGGCGGCATGGGCGCTGTATCGCCTGTTCCGTTTGCAGGAAAAGAGTTTATGGAAAAAGTTGATGCACGTATTATTCGTCCAACCGTTGACGGGCTTCGCAAGGAAGGAATTTCATACAAAGGCTTCATTTTCTTCGGTCTTATCAATGTGAACGGCGACCCGATGGTAATAGAATACAATGTCCGTTTGGGCGACCCTGAAACAGAAGTCGTTATCCCGCGTATGGAAGGCGACCTCTTAAAATTGCTGCAATCGGTGACTGATGGAACCCTTAAACAGCAAAACATAGAAACGAGCCAGCAAACGGCTACAACCGTAATGTTAGTTTCGGGCGGCTATCCGGGTGATTATATAAAAGGAAAATCCATAAAAGGATTGGATATTACGTCAGACTGTATTGTTTTTCACGCCGGAACAGCGCGTAACAACGAACAAACAGTAACAGCAGGCGGACGGGTAATTGCAGTTACTGCAATGGCTGACGATATGGAATCTGCATTAAAAAAATCTAACCGAAATGCCGATATTATAAATTTTGAAGGCAAATATTTCCGTCGGGATATTGGTTTTGACCTTTTTTAACTCCAAAACGTAACCTTTTTTATTTTTTTTCGTATAATAGGGTAACAGGGAAGGTTCCGTTTTGTTGCGAACTCAAAAAAACTACAGCCAAAATTTACTTTGGCGTAAATTGCATGTTTCGTAGACCTTCGCGAATTATTGTCAAAGATTCTTTTTCAACTTCTATAAACATGTTAGGGTCTAACACTCCATCGCCGTTTTCGTCCCAACCCTCCCATTGATATGGCGTCAATTCAGCTATTTCGTTATTGAAGATTAACGTCAAGGCAACGCCGTTAGTAGGCGATGATTCAAGATATTGCATTCCGCACGCAGTTTGATTGTTACAGCGAAATTGCGAAGAATTGTCGTCAATAACGGCATATTTGCTTGGGTCGGAAAAGTTCAATAATTTCCATGGCAATCTGATTGATATTACATCATTTTTGATATGAACGGCGTGATGTGTTTTAGGCGAGACATTTCCTGTCAATACGTTCAATCTTCCGATATATTGCGTATGCGGAAATCCTAAAAATTCCTGCGAACCTTCGCGCCATCGAAGCAGATTCCATGGAGCGCCATCGGAAACAGTAGTCTGATATGCTTGCGATTCATTAAGTCGAAGCGACACTCCGTACAGATCGTAAGCTTCCGTAACGTATAAATTGGCAGAATCGGGGGTGATGCGCAATAAAAATTCTGCGCGATTATTTATAACTCTTTTTCCGTTGGGCAACGTACTTTCGCCACTGTCGCGGTGATAGGTGTCAATGGCAATCCATATCGTATCGCCAGCGTTTAATCTGGAGCGTAATGAAACGTCCATATTAAAGGTCGCAAAATCATGCCACGTATCAACCTTTGAGACCTTGCTCAATGTAACATTCTGCGAGTTTCGTGCGCGATAATAATCGGGATTGGGCGCAAAACGGATTAAGCCGAAATTGTTTTCGGGACTGCACAGATTATGCCACAAGTTTCGTCTATCGGAAGTAAACGGATGCGTAATCCATGTTGTTTTAAACCATTCGTCTTTCCACGAAAACATTGCGCCGCCGCCACAGTTGCTGTCATAAATGCTTTTAATCATACGCATTGAGTATCGTCCCTGTTGTTCTTCCGTCATTCCGCCATGATTCATTCCGCTTACAGAAGTAGAAGCAATGGAAAAACTTGTAGATAGTCCAAACTCGGTTATTAACAATGGATAATCGGTATAATGATTTTTCAGGCGATTCAGATAGCCCAGAAAATTATTAATTCCCTCGTCGTCTCTGGTGTTTTTGTACAATTCTTCATTGTTCATAAAATTCGGATAGTACGGATATGCGTGATATGCTAAAAAGAAGCCTCCGGGCGCGTCTACAAGTTTTATTTTGTTTAAGTTTACCGAGACGTCGTCTTCGCCGCTACCTCTTGGTTCGCTGGCATGTTCTAAAGGGTCGAGCGTGGGCCAACTGCTGCTGGCAACGGGTCGAGTAACTTGATAATTAGATGTTTCGTAGGCGATAAGTCGGTCTAAACGCTCTGTTATCCAAACTTCCGTAGGCAAAGCGTTTTCGATTGACAAATGTTCGCCTTGATATGAAGTCGTTAAAAAGTGTCTAAAGTTTGTAAGTTCAACTTCAGGTGCATTTATCTCGCGTCCAATGATATATCCAATAACCCACTGCGATACGTTTGTAACGTACTCGCCAAACCCCTCGCCGATGCGGTATCTTATACTATTTTTGCCGTGTATGCAATTAATTACATTTTGAATTTCATGATCAAAAACTACTGTAAGCGTATAGAGGTCGTTTATAGCGTTTCTTGTTGGATATTCCTCGCTCAACCATACGCCTTGCAGAAGGTACAACGGTTTGTCCGGATTGCTTAGGTTATAACGTGCAAACTCTTCATAAAACCTTGGCTGATGTAGCGTATAAATGTACACTGTATTGAAACCTGCATCGGCAATCATGCGAAACCATCTTGCATACTGTTCTGCCGAAATAGCTAATTGTCCGGGCCACGACCCCGGAACCGATGCTCCGATATTGACGCCCTTGATGAATACGGGCGTATATCCATTACCATTGTGAACGCCAAGATAATTACCTGTTGTGCTGAAAGGCGCAAATACGGACGCCAACGTTGCAGATGAAAATAAACTGAACGCAATCATGCAACAGGCAGCGGTTTTACGTATGTAAGCAAAAATAATCATTTTGTTTTTATTTTTATATTATAAACAGCCGCAAAATTAGATGAAATTTTTTAGAATTCCAAGCGCGAGAATGAAAAAAATATTTTTTACAGTTTGTCCAAAAAAAATGGGTTAATAAATATTTTGAGGCGCTATTTTTTTATCCTTCGAAAATATCATGCAAAATCGTTGCACGACAATACTACTTTATACATACCCCAAGCGTCAATGGCAGATTGTACACGATATTCGTTGACAGCGGTGTGAAATGGCTTAATCTTTCAAAGTAACAATAACAATCACAGGGTTACTTTCCTCATTAATGCTATTCAATATGTTTTTAAGTTTTTCATCGGTAATTCTTGATACGTCTAACTCCAATAGTTCTTCGGCTGTGTATACACACATCATTTCTTTGTCAGAAATCATTTGTTGTGGCCAAAATGGCAATCCACCATCCAAATCGTTCTCAAATCCATGAAGAGGCAGCCTCCAATACCTGCTCGGAGGTGGAATTGAAACAGGTGGCAAGACCATAAGCTGGCTTTCGATTTTGTCATATATAGCAGGATACAACTCTTTTCTATATTCAACATTAAAATACAAATATCTGTTGTCTTCTAAAATTTTTAAAATATTTACATATCTCTCGTATCGGTCGTATTCATCGCCTCTCATTGCAGCAAAAGGGTCATATCGTCCGCCTTCCTGCTTTTCATAAGGAACAGTTCTACCATCTGTGTTAAAAACGTATCGCGGGTGAAGAACAAAATCTTTGATATGATAAAGGGTGTCGCAAAATAAATCTTTAAAATACAGATTATCATCGAAAACATATAACCATCCGAAATTTCCTCGAGTGTAATACGTTTTAGTTCTTTCCCATGTTCTGTGTTCAGGTATGGAATCAATCAGAGCGCCCGTTTTATCATAAAAAGCAATTCTAACTGTTTTATCACCAAAATCATTATTAACATAGCCAACATAAAAATCGTCATACGCAACGAAACGGAACATCCAATGGTTGAATTTATTGGTTTGATGAGCTAATGTTCCGTCAAGGTTATAAAAAATAAATTGATTGTTGCCCCACAAACAAACTTGTTCGTTGTCGTTGTCCCAAAACGAACTTTTAGCTTCGGTGTATTCACCCGGTCCACGCCCCTCTCTTGATATTTGTCGAACAAATGCCCCTGTTCTGCGTTCGAAAACATAACATACATCATGATTTACCGTTTGATTGCCTATCGTAACAACATATTCTTTTGAGCAATAAATAGACATATTTGGTGTAACAAGACATTTTTTATCGGTTTCCAATACGGTATATTCAATATCTGAAGCAATGGATGACAGATTAACCTTGCGATTTTTGGATAAATTTGCAATAACGTCTATTTCACGAACATAAGCGTCATCAACATTATTCTCAGAATAATTACAATTTACGCAAAGTAAGCAAAACATTATAAATACTACTAAATATTTCATGGTCACTTATTATACATTCATAATAGAGAACAAATATCGTGCCAAACTATGAAAAATTCCAATGTACTCGACCTTGACATTTTTTGTATCCATATAATTTATTGGTATTAAGCCATAAAGATACAAAACGTCAAGGTCTTTTCCAAATAAAAATCAGCCTTTTTTGTTTAATTTTAAAGAGTTAGAAAGAAAATTTATATTTTTGTCATGTACTAAGAAAAAAGTTAAAAAAAATTTTTATTTTAAAAAAAACAGTATCTTTGCTTCGCATAAAAATGTTGTTTATGAGCCGGATAATATCCACCATATTTTTTCTTAATTTATTGTTTCACACGGCTTTTGGAGACAGTCCGGAGAGCCTCGAAAACGAGTTGAATCTCGCAACTACTGATACCGCAAAGGTAATGGTATATAATCGGTTTGCTCGAAATTTATTGACGTTGTACAGGCAAAATCAAGACTATATACAGGCGTTGAGTTATGCGCGGCAAGGATTGGCGTTAGCCGAGCAAATTGGATTTGTCGTAGGAGAAGCCGAGCTACTCCGTACTATCGGCAATGTCTATTATTTTTTGAACGACAATGAACAGTGTATAAAGTACTACAACGAGGTTTTAAAAATATACGAAGAAAGGTTGCAATCGCTACACAATCATAACGATATTGCGCAAATATACTATAATTTGGGGCTTGTTTACCGCAGGCAGTCGAGAATTTTTCATGCAATTGACAACAATCAGAAAGCCCTATCGCTTTGGAGACAATCAAAAAATACTGAAAGGATGCTTCTGGCATACAGGAGTATCATACAATGTTACCAAAGCGTTGGCGAGTTGCTTCTTGCAGAGAGATACGCAATGGAATCGCTCACATTGGCTATTGAAAGCGAAAACAGGCGTGTAGAGGCATTAACCTACGAAACACTTGCCTCAATCAATAATATTAATGGAAATACGGATGCGGTAGAAGATTTTTTTACGAAATCTCTGCAAATTTACGAAGAATTAGACGACCAGTTAAATGTAGCCCGCATAACACATAATATCGCTGCAAATCTGTACGGTAATGATAAAGACAGGTCATTGCGTTCATTTAGACGATCCGTTGAAATTTACGAAAGGCTATCTCCGACAAACTATCAATTATTTGATATTTATGTTACTATCGCCAATCTATACTTGCGAAATAATCAGATAGACAGCGCCCAATTTTACTATGAAATGGCATTTAACAAGGCTATTATTTCGGAAAATTCGCAAGCAATAGCAAATGCGCACGTAACCACAGGCAGGTTTTTTATGAATCAGGGCAATCTGAATCGCGCTGAAAATGATTTCAAGCAAGCATACGACATTGCTCTTAGCATCGGACTGCCCAGAATTCAGTCTAATGCCCTGTCGGGTTTAAGTTCAATAAGTTTACAAAGAGGAAACTACAGAGCAGCCTTCGATTACCTTCAAAGACACCAAACCATCAACGATTCGCTAACCAATGAAAGCAATAGAGTTTTTATACAACAACTGAACGTCCAGCACGAATTTGAAATAGACCGTTTAGAAGAACAGGAAGCCATAAGATGGCAACTTGAGCGCCAGCGCCAAGCCTTCAAATATCATCAAATCGTAACTGCCATTACAGTATTTGCGTTTGTATTGACAGTCATATTGTTAAGCTTCATAATTCGCAGCAACCGTCTTAAAAACAGGGCAAATCGCGAATTGAACAAATATAAGGACAGTTTGGAAGAAATGGTAGAAATAAAAACAAGCGAATTGACTACTGCCAAAGAAAAAGCTGAGGAATCAAATCGGCTCAAATCGGCTTTTTTAGCAAACATGTCGCACGAAATACGAACGCCGCTGAACGGTATTGTAGGATTCTTGAATTTCATTGACAATTACGACATATCGCCTGTTCGCAGAAAAGAATACATTAATATTATTAACAACTGTAGCAAGCAGTTGGTGAAGATCATTGACGATATTATGGACATATCTAAAATTGAAGCGCAACAAATGGACATATTCCCAATTCCGTTGCAACTCAACGATATGATGAAAGAGATTCAGACGTTCTTTGAAGTTTATACCCAAACCAATAACAAAGAACATGTAGAAATTATTCTCGACGACAGTGGATTTATCACTCCAAGCCTTATTTTAGGCGATTCTATTCGTATAAAACAGGTAATCAACAACCTGTTAAGCAACGCGGTAAAATTTACAGAAAAGGGTTATGTGCGTTTTGGCTACTACTTGACGGAAGAACAGATGCTGGAATTTTTTGTAGAAGACTCGGGAATTGGGATACCCGAAAATCAGTTTGAACTTATTTATCAACAGTTTCACAAGGTAGAACATGCCAATAGTCGCTTATACGGAGGTATCGGTATTGGACTGTCCATATCCCGCAGGCTTACACAATTGATGGGCGGCGACATCACTGTTAGGTCAATAGAAGGAGAAGGTACAACGTTCAGTTTTACAATACCATACAAGCCCTGCGATGTTGGTTAATGAAAATTATACAGGCTATACCCTAATATTGAGCCACTTATAAGAATTCCGCAAAAAAATAAAAAAGCAAAAAAAATAAAAAAAGTTTGCAAGTTAAAAAAAAGCAGTATCTTTGCATTGTATTTACCAAAATGACGACGATAATGAATCAGGTTATTTTCAATGAAATACAGAATTTAAAGCGGCAGTTGTTGCCTAACGAAAAGGTGATTCTTTTCGGTTCGCAGGCGCGTGGCGATGCGCGTGAGGATTCGGATTGGGATTTGTTGATTGTGCTTAATAAAGAGGGCAAACGAAATTGGGACGACTTTGATAAATTTGCCTTCCCCTTTTCTGAATTAGGTTGGGATCACAGCGTATCAATAAACCCCGTGCTATATACGCAAGATGAGTGGAGAAAGGGGAAAATTTTTCCTTTTTACAAGAATGTAATGCGAGAGGGAATAGAAGTTAATTAAAATTAATAAATTATAACCACCTAAAACCCAAAACAATATGGATAAATAAAAGAAATAACATAAAAACTTGAGCTTGTAGCTCTTATTCTTCTAACGTCGAAATCTACCAAAAATTTCCTCGAGAATAAGATGCGAAGGTTTGCGTTAATGCGTGAATTGTTCGTGCTTATTTGAGGAAAAGGTTTTGGTAGAGCCTGACGATAGAAATAAGCAATCACAATCCAAAAAAATTTAAGAACAGTTTCACGTTTTTGCGTTGTGGTTGCAAATAAACAGAAAATTTTTATAAATAATTAAATATAAATAAGTTAATAAATAAATTTAAAAAACATGACAAAATCAGACTTTTTTACCGCTTTTAGCGGAATGATTGACGCCCTGAGAGGCGTAATACGCAGTAGAGACGTGGCATGCCGCGTCTCTACAACAAGGCTTCGGGTGGAGATTTTGCTATGCGTCTTTCTCTGCGCCGCAACGCTGAACGCCCAAATTGTTGATGAATGGAATATCAGCGCCGATGATGGAGTAAGTAATGTAACTGCAACGTTGAGCGGAGCCCCGGGCGATTATACGCTTACAATTAGCGGAACAGGTAAAATGCCGGATTATCCAAATGCAATCACGCAACCATGGTGGACTTATCGAAACGCCATTACTAAAGTAGTTATTGGCGAGGACGTTACAACCATCGGAAATTTCGCTTTTGCTGTTTGTATCAATTTGACTGAGGTAACTATTTCAAATTCGGTAACAATAATCGGTGATGAGGCTTTTATCGGTTGCAGAAGTTTGACTGACGTAACTATTGGAAATTTGGTAACAACAATAGGACGAAGCGCTTTTTCTAATTGCATCAGTTTGACTGAGGTAACAATTCCAAATTCGGTAATTACAATCGGACGAACCGCTTTTTCCGTTTGCAGCAGTTTGACTGACATAACTATTGGAAATTTGGTAACAACAATCGGTGAGGGCGCTTTTTCCAGTTGCATCAGATTGACTGAGTTAACAATTCCAAATTCGGTAACTACAATCGGTTTAGGCGCTTTTTCCAATTGCAACAGTTTGACTGCAATTAACGTTGATACTGACAATAATCAATATTCTTCGCTTAACGGTGTACTGTTCAACAAAGATCAAACAATGCTGCTGCAATATCCGCAAGGTAAGCAGGGGGAATATATTATTCCAAATTCAGTAACTACAATCGAAAATAGCGCTTTTTTCGCTTGCAGGGGTTTGACTGAGGTAACTATTCCAAATTCGGTAACGACAATCGGTGAGAGTGTTTTTTCCCGGTGCAGTAGTTTGACTGCAATTAACGTTGATACAAGCAATAACGATTATTCATCAGTAGACGGAGTACTGTTCAACAAAGATCAAACAATGCTGTTACAATATCCTGCTGGTAAGCAGGGGGAATATATTATTCCAAATTCGGTAACTACAATCGAAAATCGCGCTTTTTTGGATTGCAG
>Ga0099364_10004288_pt1 | contig 21683 bp, 14 predicted proteins | sample TergutTh196P3_FD_73070 | JGI IMG/M metagenome (GOLD analysis project Ga0099364, IMG submission 73070) | Microcerotermes parvus P3 segment gut microbial communities from Pointe-Noire, Republic of the Congo - Th196 P3 | ecosystem: Host-associated > Arthropoda: Insects > Digestive system > Gut ... | reverse complement strand
CCGCTACGCTCCACTCCGAATATCCAAAAATTCGATAGCGCTTAACATTACCACAAACTTCTTAAATCTAAAATAGACCAAATGTTTGACAACGGGAGATGACCGTGAAAAAAATTCTTCCATAATATTGACAAACCACTCTTCTTTATGTTATAATGGACTATATACATATGAATTATATGTGTACTTTTGCAAAGTGGTGCTGTAGTTTGAAACAAATAGTGTCCTCACCACCTTAGAGCATCGCACAGCAAAGCTGACCGCCGTGTGGCAGTCAAAAAAACAAGCACGACAGCTAAGCCGGAGCAGGTTCAACCCCGCTTTCTAAAACAACAAAGCCCTTGCTCCGCATAAAAGAAATCGCCTGTTCTTGCGTAAACACACGTTCTTTCGGCGGTTTATCGGATTTTTGATAAAGTTCGGCATTGTAAGCCTCTTTAGCTTCGAGCATATGCCAAATTGCAGTCAAGAGTTTACGGGCAATCGCAATAACGGCTTTCTTGCCGCCACGGCGTTTTTTGAGCGAGAGATACTTGTTTTTAAGTTCAGGATGCTTGTCGGATTTACTGACAGCAAGGGAACACTGAACCAAAAGCGGTTTAAGATACGCTCCGGCACGACCGATACGAGTGGTTTTCTTCTTTCCGGCACTCTCTTGATTTTGACGAATGACCTTGAGTTTCTCGGATTGTGCGATGTCAAATTCGCCTTCGAGAGCGGCTCTAACTTGCCCTTGATTGAGCGAACATTCGACGACTTATTAAAATGCGGGATAACGGCGACCCGTTTCGCCACTTACCTCCCCGTGTTCTGTAGTGTACCGCACCTCAGAACTCAATTATATCACGAAAACTAAAAAATTTAAATTTATAGCGACTGCGTACCACACTTGTTTCATAACTCGTTGGTGCCTTTCTCAGAAAGGCATGGTTTTTAAAATGACAAAATACACAGAAAGCTTTACTGTTGAATTGAAGCAAGAAGTCAATCAGGATGTAAAAAAAGAAGTTATCGCCTTTGCTAATTCCGAGGGCGGCGCTTTATATGTCGGCGTGCTCTGATCATTGGAGCAACCGAAAACTTAATTATGATGATGCACATTGATATGGATGCTTTCTATGCGGCTGTTGAGGTTCGGGACAATCCTGAGCTCGCAGGCAAGCCGCTTATTATCGGCGTACTCTCCCTCACGAGAGAGGCGTTGTCAGCACTTGCAGTTACGAGGTTTTCTTAACCTCATTTACACGATAATAAATCACACGATTAAAATCAATATTGTTTAATAAACCTGAATATTAGCAATGGGTCTGCCTTGTCAGGGGAAGGGTGGAGATTTTTTCGCCCCGTGTGTAAGCGGAAAAATACTACCCGACCTTGACAACAGAACATAATTATAATTTGCAAAGGGGTATGTCTAACTGCGGTTAGACATACCCCTTAATTGCCATAAAATATTATTCGATTGGCGACGAACGTTGTTTTCGGAGAAGCGCCTTTATTTCCGCCATGATTTTTATCAGTGCCTTTTTTTCATCTGTTTTACAATCGTAAAAAAGAAAATGATGCTGTCCGTCCAAAAAATCATCTTGCGATAATTGTTCTGAAAATAATAAGTGGATCGGCAATTTCAAAGTTTTTGCGATTTTAAAATAAGTATCCATACGCGCAAATTGCATACCGTTTTCTAAAGCGCTGATGGACTGGACGGAGAGTTCAACAGCCTCCGCAAATTGCTCTTGTGTCACCTCCAATCGCCGTCGGCCTTCCCGGATGTTCTCCCCGATTATTTGCCGGATTCGAAATGTTTCTTGCTGCATGACTTAAACCTCTGCTTTCATTAAATTTCAACCGGCGCTTTGTTCAGAACCGGTCAAAATAATGATAAAGTAGAGGTGGTCAAAACAATTAAAAGTGAATTAATGATCGAAACAGCGAAATTTTCAATTCAAGCATGAGAAAAAGCGAGGCGAGAATAATGAATGAAAAAATTGAAAGAAAACCAGGGGTGATTCCAATGATCTATTGTATTTCTGATATTCACGGCTGTTACGAAAGGTTTATAGAATTATTAGAGAAAATACAACTCAACCCAAAAACAGATAAACTTTATATTTTAGGCGATGTGATTGATCGCGGAAAACAACCTTTGGGATATATCGCGATAAAATTTGTATTGACTGCGGATGTGTATATGGCGGTGCTCTGGCAGTTATTCAGCTTGATGATGGTGAGGTGTTTTATTCATAAAAGTAAAAGGTTAGGTGTGAAATGGATAATAAAATTAAAATTTGTACATTTGATGAAATTGAAGCCGAAGAAATCCGGTGGCTTTGGAAACCGTACATAGCTCTCGGAAAGTTGACTGTTATTCAAGGGGATCCCGGAAACGGTAAAACCACCATGGCGCTTGCTATAGCCGCTTTGATATCTAAAAACCGCCAAATGCCGACAGGCAGAGCGAAACCGGTTGTCGGCAATATAATTTTTCAAAGCGGTGAGGACAGTCCAAAGGACACCATCAAGCCACGGCTTATAGCGTGCAATGCCGACTGTTCCAAGATAGCGTTTATGGAAACCAACTGCGGATTAAATATAAAAATGCTTGAGGAAGCAATCATTGAAACAGATTCCAAGCTTGTTGTGATTGATCCTTTTCAGGCATTCCTTTCCGTTAATCAAGATATTACAAGTACAAAAAATATGCGTCCCCTTCTAAGGGAACTGAGTAACGTGGCTGAATTTACCGGCGCGGCCATTGTGATTATTGGGCATATGAACAAAAACGACAGGACAAAAGGTATTTATCGGGGATTAGGCTCTATTGATATAACCGCCGCCGCACGGAGCGTTCTCTTGATCGGAAAACGCAAGGGAAATGAAAATATACGGTTTATGGCGCAAATAAAAAACAACCTTACCGCTTTCGGAAAAGCGATTAGCTTTACAATTAACAAACGGGGTGGTGTAGAGTTTCTCGGCGAATGTGATATTTCTGAAAGCGAATTATTGTCTACTGCCGAAGAAAAGAAATCAAAATATCAAATCGCACAAGAAACGATAGTCGCTATGCTCTCCGACGGGGATAAAAAATCGAATGAGATTTTCGATGCCTGCATAAAAGCGGGTGTTTCAATTCAGACCATGAATATTGTCAAAAAGCATCTCGGCATACAATCTGTGAAGAAGCCCGACGACTGGTATTGGACATTACATTTGGGTGCAGAAGACTCGAAATTTAACGGCCATTTTCCATTTTCACAGATTATCGAAAAAGATGATATGCCTGTTTTGTTTTTAGATGACATGGCTTCTCTTAATAAAACATCCGCAGAAACTGATAGTAGATTTTCAAATAATAAAATGATGTCTCCTTTCGGAGAACTGGTGCTTCTTGATTGGAGGAGCTGCGATATATGAGTGATTCCGGAATTGGTAATTATAGAAAAGAAGCTATCAAAAAAAGGTATGCGCAAGAGGTTGACACTTCACTGGTGTTTTTTGAGCAGGAACCGGAATTCCTTCTCACCGATTGGGAAGACAAACGGTTGCGTGTCGCTCCTTACTGCAGGGTATCGACAGAAAGTGAGAACCAGGCTTCCAGTTTCGCTTTGCAAAAAGACTATTATGAAAAATTCGTCGAATCACACCCCAACTGGGTACTGGTTGATATGTATGCGGACGAGGGGCTGAGCGCTACATCGTATTCAAAGCGCGATGATTTCAAGCGTATGTTGGAAGATTGCAAACAGGGAAAAATTGATCTCATCATAACGAAATCGGTTATTATGAAAGGACACTTTTTATCCGAATATTAGAAATCCCGCAAGTGCCGATAAACACGGCGTTTGCGGGATTTTTACTCTGCATAGACAGGACGCAAAAGGGCAATTCTTACCATCACCCTCCACCAATCTCGCCGAGAAACCTTTTGCAGATCTCTTTTCGGATTCGGATGCACTTGTCATAATAGTGAATTAGTGTGTTTGGGTACTGCTTCCTTAAGACATCATATGCCTCATAGAGGACGGTTTCATCAAACTCGGAGAATTTCCGAATCATGGACACATAGGCGTTAGTCGCCGCTTCACCATGTTTTTGCACATCCGCATAAGTCGTTTTGTAACGGTTATACCCGACAGAGTTTAGGGAATGGTTGATGTCCGGTATGAAAAGCGCATCGAGCGGTTTTCCGTCAAACAGCATGACCGTTGTCTGCTGAACTGTAAAAGAGGCCGCGTTGTCGAGCTTGAAAATCTGCCCTTGCTCATCAAGGTAATATTCGTGAGAATCGTCTTCATTGAGGATGACAAACAAGGCTTCGAATTCAAAGAACGTCCGAGAGTTCTCGGCAGTGCTGGTTTTGAGGTCGAACTTCCGGGCGTTTGGCACATAGCGGATTGCCGCCGAGCGATGGTAATCGTTGTTCCCTTTGGTCAGCTTTACGTCCTGCGTGTATAGTCCGAGTGCCGATGCGACTTTGTGGTACATGAACTCGTTGGCGGCTATTTCGGGGTATGTGTTTCCGCGCTTGATGATATATTGCTCGCTTGGGTCTGTCTTGGACGTGGCAAGCTCCATCTCTCCGCTGTCTCCGACTTCATCGGGATGCAGCGGATGCGGGAATGGTTGAGTTGTAAAATTATTCAGGTATATGAAATTACTGTCGGGCATGGTGGCTCTCCTAACCGATTGTTTTTTCTTATTCACCGATAATCTTCACCAGCACACGCTTGTCGCACACACCAATGCCGTGAAACAAAATGAGTGCCACGCAAAGTCAAACGATAATTTCGTAACTGACATTTTTGCCGTTCAAGGCATTGTTTATTATGTTTTGGTCAAATCCCACAGGTAGATGAATGTACAAGTCGTCCATTGCCCGACTGCAAGCGACATAGTACATCCTGACAAATTCATCCGCTGGCTCTTCCTTCAAGATTTGAGGATTAGCGTATATAGCAGGAAGTTTTATCTTGTCAAAGTTATTCGGTGTAACGCTTACAAGCACTTTATCCCATTCAAGCCCTTTCGCTTGATGTACAGTCATATATTTGCTCTCTGGTGAAAAAACCTCTGTGAACAATTTATAAGAAGTCGACCATGTAAGCGCAGACAAATTTTTAATAAATTCAACGCTTTTTTTGGTATCGCTTGTCAAATCGTATTCGTCAAAAACAGCGACATCGAATTCCTCGCCAAGCAGATTCGACTTCAATTCAGAATATTTTTCTTCGTTTGCTTTCCTGTTGAATGAGTTGATGATTTCAACCGTTGATGAGAAATCGGACAATACGCTAAATGTTTCTTTTGCAAGCGCTATAATCTGACGCACAGTAGGAAGTGTCAGTTTTTTTCGGTCTATATCAGCATAGAGATTGAAAGCGTTTAGAGCATTGATAAACGACCCTTTTGTATGTGCTTCATACAATCGGAATATAAAACGAAAAGCTCGCACCCATGACACGTTGTTCATTTCCACAATTTCGGCGCGGATGTCAATCGGCGACTGATAATAGGAATTATAAATCGCTGTAAGCAGTTTAACTTGATTTTCGTCAATACCACGCATATAAGCAAAGGCTTTCGCCCAAGCACGCGTCAACACAACACCCTTGTTTTCAATCACATCAGCGATTATTTGTTTAATTGCATCGCTGTCACCTATCAAAAAATGCACGGGGTTCGCTTCTGCGTTTTTCTCAGTTTTTTTATTTTCATACTGACGAATAGGCACTTGCACGACGTTAGTATCCGATTGCCGCAAATAATTACAAAAATTTACAATGTTGGCGGTAGAACGCCTGTTTCCGGCGATAGCATACGCTGTTAAGTTTCTTTTGCCGTCAACGGAATAATTCGTAAATTGAGATGGTTTTGCGCCTTGAAAACTGTAAATCGATTGGGCAACATCTCCGATTATGCCAACAACCGTTGACTTTTCTCCTATCAGTTTTATCAGAAGGGTTTGCAACGGGTTTGTGTCTTGAAACTCATCAACAAATATAAACGGAAATTTTACTCTCAATGAGTAAAGTGCGGTAGGATTACTTTTCGCAATCTGATACCCGAAAAAGAGAATCTCGCTGTGGGTAAGCATCCTCACTTTAGACCAAACATATTCTTTAATCGGAACTCTGTGATTTTCTGCAATGGATTTTGAGGCGGATAGATAAACCTTTCCATCGCTCAAAAATAAATCGTTATCAATTTGCACCTCACCCATCGTCTTTTTGCTGTAGGCAGGCTGTACTGATTCCGAGGTTATGTCGGTGATGTATTCGTATATCTCTTCTTTTTCTCTGCCATGCAGAATGCCTAGCCCCTCAATTTGAGAGGTAATCTTCTTGTTGCCCACATCGATATTAAAATGCTCTTTTATAAGCCGTTGTAAATCTTTTTGAAATGGCTCGATGATATGCTCAATGATAAAGCCGTGAATTGTATAAACTTCCACAGCATCAGAAAATCGGTCAAGACGACGGACGATTTCCTCAACCGCCGCATTGGTGTAGGTTATGCACAAAACTTTTCGCGCGCGGCTCTGGGATACGAGTGCGTTGGTTTCAACAATATTTTTCACATTTTCCACAAGAAAGTGGGTTTTACCCGCACCGGGGCCTGCGTATATCTTCATATGGGATTGGAGTTGTTCCGTAGACAACACATCGCCGGATTCGATAGGGGCAGGTTCTATTTTTCCAGCCATTCCAAACCCTCCTTTATGTACGGCGGCACGATAATACTGTCCGCCAACGTATCGTCAGTCAAAATACCAAGGGCGACGTCACCCTTTTGCCCTTCGACATAAGCGAGGAATAAAATGCCGAAGAATAGACGCTTGTAAAAATCAGCGTTTGCCGCATCTGCTGTTACGGCAGTGTATATCCCTTCTTTGGCAATTCCGACTATCTTTTTTGTCCCAGTCAATGAAATATCTCTCCATTTGCTGAAATCTATTCCCATGTTGACAACAAATTCGGCAATCTTCTTTGAAACAGCCAATTCAAGCAAGGTTTTGACCGTTTCGTAATTTCCGAAGTTAGCCAACAACAATTCGTCCTCGAAGGTTGTCCCGCCGAGGTTTTGGCTGACTATTTTCAAATTCGACATCTCGTCAAATCTTTCCTTCAACTTCTCTATGTGCGGAGTTTCGTGAGCCTCATATTCGGAATAGACAGATAGCGTATCCTCTTCTGTAATCCACTTGAAATCTTTGTCCGTTATGCAAAGCACCTTTTTCTTGACGGCGTTCTCGTTGAACAATTCAATAAAATGTTCAAAATGCTTACCGCCGATTTCTACGATTGAAATGTGACCGTCCTCGTAAGAATAGCCGCATCTGTTCATAAACAACGGCAATAGCAACTTTTCAGCAATACCCTCGACGAGAATAACCCTGTCGGCAAACAGCATATCTGAGCGCGTTACGTCAAGAAATTTTGTCAAATGCTTTTTTGCGTCTTGCTTATTCGCAAAGTGTTCTTCAAGACTTTGTTGGCGGCAATCCGAATCTTCACCTCTCGAATAATCAAGCATATACATATTGTCTATACCCGCAACAGCGGAAATATTACTTGAATGTGTCGTCACAAAAATCTGTTGATTCAATTTGTTTTCTTTATCCAAATCACGCAGAAATTTGAACAATTTGTATTGCATTGCTGGGTGCAGGTGTGCTTCCGGTTCTTCAAGACAAAGAATTCGAAAATCTTTGCCTTTGCGCAACTCATTCAATCTAATCAAGATATAAATGTTAATCAAGTTGTTATAGCCAAGACCATTATGTCCGAGCGGAACGATAAAATCTCCCTTGGTGTCTTTTACATCAGTTACGTAGGAGTCCGCAACGCTGACCGTTGGGCGAATATCTTGGAAAATGGAAATTCCACCACTTCGCAGGCCAATATCGTTGTTTTCATTTTCGATTAAATCGGACATTGGCTTGAGTGCAGTATCCAGCAGAACCCTCATCCCATCGGCTAACGTCTGTTTTAATTTTTGTATTTCAAGCATACTTTTTTGCTCTTTGGTGACAGCAGCAATTTCACGTTTTGTTTCTTCATGCACATCTTTGTTGGTACGCTCCGCCTTTATAAAACGAATATCGAAAATGCCGGTAACATATTTTTTGTCCGCCGTCATCTCGCTCACGCTGTTAGTAAAAGTCCACTCAAAGCGGTCAAGGAATGTTTCCAAGACGGAAACAAACCCATCAAACGAAGTAACGCCCTTAACCGCCGCTTTATAATCGGATGTGGCTTTGCTTTCAAGAACAAACGTCATTTTGACATTTGCTACAAGAGTATAAGAAGCACATCCTCCATCTTCGTTTCTCGATTCTTCGAACTCGTTCATGCCAAGAAAAGGAACGAGTTTTATAATGCTCTCGTCATCGGTATTGTCCTCCGATATTTCGTGCTGGATTTCGTACTCAATCTCGATTGACGGGGGTTCATCGAGATATTTTGTTGAATATCCCAAAAGGTCGTTTTTATTAAAATCATGCACGGAAATTTTTGCGTCACTCAACAGGCGAATGGCATAAAGCAACCCCGTTTTTCCAGAATTATTAGAGCCGATTATTACGTTCAGCCCTTTACGGAATTTCATTGAGAAGTCGCTGAAATTCCTATAATTTTTGATTTTAATTTTTCGTATGTACATTTCTGCTAAACACTCCCTTCTATCTCATCGTCGCTTGCCGTCCGAGCGAGAATGCTCACCGCTTGACCGAGACTTCAATTGCGTGTGAACAAGGCGTCGAGTTTTACATACAGTTCGTGAAGATTTTTCTTTTTCAGTTCGCACTCCCAAATTCGTAAAACCATCCAGCTGCGTCTTTCAAAAGTCTCGGTAACCGCCTTGTCGCGAGCCATGTTACGTTCCCGCTTCTCCGACCAAAAGTCCTCATTATCCTTGGGTCTGGTGTTTCGGCAATCGTGACCGTGCCAAAAACACCCATCTACGAATACGGCGATTCGTTTTGTGAAAAATACAAAATCGGGATGCCCTTTCACGGGATAATTTCGCCGCCAGCCCTTTATGCCTCGCTCATCGAAAATCTCAATCAATCGAAGTTCCGTGGACTTGTTGCCCTTGGAGCGAACCTTGCTCATAACCGCCGAGCGGGTCGCCTTGTCGTAAACGTCCGCCATTTTGCCTCACCTCTGTCCGCCATCGCCATTCGGTAAAATCAACGGATATCGTCCCTCGATGACATCGTGCATTATAACGTCAATTTCTCCGACCAACTCCACGTATTCAAGCAGTTTGTTGACGAGGTCGAGAAAAACGCCCATATCTTCAGCTGTAAAAGCGCAATGGGTAAAATCGTAGGAGTTAAACTTCATCCACGCATTTTTGACCACTTCGTACCCGGCAATATTTAACCTCTGAACATCGAGGGGGCAAGAAATGGTTATGTCTGTACGCCCGTCCGTTAGGGTAGCGGTCTCGTTCTCCTCATCAAAAGGTTGAATCGCTCTTGTCCACGATAATTTGAAGTCACGCGGCACTTGCGCTTTAATTGCGTTATAGTCGTATCCGGCAAGGTTTTGTGGGGAATAATCGTTTCTTTCTAACTCGGCGACTTTTCGACCAAGTTCAGCAAACCGTCTAAAAATATCGACGTTACCAACTATAGGGATGCGTGGACGCAAATCAGAGCGGTTGACGGTAAACAACGCCCCTTCAAACTCATCAAGGTAAACTTGCGAACACATAACGGCAAATGTGTAGAAAACAACTTCCGTTGCAAGGTCTATGTCATCTTGACCTAACAACGACGAGAGTCGCTCACTGAGTCCGTCGTTTATATTGCCTCCAAGTTCCACGCCGCTACGATTTATCGGATATTGATTCAGGTAGATAAACGCATTTCCCCGACGGCACAAATCGTTATCGGGGCGATACCAACAGAAAGAAGCAAACGGCTTTAAGCTATCCTTTTGGTCTTTCGGCGAGTGCGACAATGCAAAACCAACGGTTCTATCGTCCGAATAGGCTTTCATGATTTCCGGGCGGCGTCGCGTACCGCCTCCTCCTATGCGGCTGAATTTATGCAACAAATCCTGCCACAAGAATGCCTTGACTGATAAAAACGGGCGGAAAGCATAGTCCATAATGTTTTGGTCAAGAGTCGATTCAACAGCTTGCGCTCCGCCCAGTTCGTTGAGGGCGTCGGCGAAAGCGCGCGTTTCGACTTCTTGCGGCGGTTTGTCCTGAGAACCAAGCCACTCTTCAGTTGCGGGCGTTCCTCGTTGCATGATATCTTTGCTGCGCCGCTTCAACATCGGAGTTTTCAAGTGCGTGAAAATACTGGATGGGGCAAGTTTTACGCCGGAGCAATGATTCTTAAAAACGGCGTTTGTCTCGTTTTCGCCGCTTACAGGCCAATATGAAGAGTACAACGCTTCGTTGAACGGCAAGGACGGACGTAACGCAAAGGTTGAGGAATCAAGAGCGTGACGGGTGAACATACGAACAGAATTGTCGGCGTCCTGCTCTAACCACGCCTCTTTTTCGAACTTAGAAAGACGCGATATGTCAAAGAAATTAAAATTGCGAATCGGCGCGACTTCGCCGAATCTGCGTACCGCTATAAGAATCGCTCGACCTTGTTGCGTTTTGAACATACTGTCAGACCGAATTCCCGCCCTTGCGTCCGCGTCGACCGCAATTATCCATGCCGCTGAAAAATGCTCGGTGATGTATTTGCGCGCGTATTTGTATGATTCGGCCTCAAGGAAGGTCGCGGGGACAATATACGCCAAAACAGAGTGGTTATTTGAATGCTCCAACATCTCGCAACCCCATCGTAAAAATTGAAGATGGGGATTATTAGTCTGTTTCTGTGTGTTTTGTCTTGCTCTGCGGTTTTCAACGGGGGGACGAAAATCCTCCATCAAAGCCTGTATCTTGGAGAAGTCCGCGCCGAGATTCGTCTTTGATGAATCTGACGACGGGGGATTGCCGATTACAAGGGTAATCGGGCGAGACGATAATTCACGGACACGATTGAGTTCAAAGCCTTCTATGGTGTCTGTGTCGACCGTTTCGTCGTTGAAAACATAATCGCTTAACGCATTTGCAAGCAACAATTCATTCCTTGAACGTCCGCCACTTATTTCGTGATTAAGGACTGCCATGCGGTAGTTTGCAAGCATATAAGGCGCGGGTAAAATCTCGATACCACAGAGGGTATAAGTGCCATGCCGAGCATCGTTGCGCCTAATTCTCTCTAAAAACGAACCCGTGCCGCTACAGGGGTCGATGAGGACGTTCTCGTCGTCGAAAATGCTTGCGCCATCAAAATTTTCACGCACGATGACTTCTACCAAGCGCACAATGCAGTCGGCAAGTTCGCTTGGAGTGTAAAAAGCGCCGTAATCGAAGCGAGAACGCGGGTCAAACTTTGAAAGAAACAACTCAAACAGTTTATGGTAATCGGGACGCTGACGTTGCTGTTCTGTCATGTGTACAAAGGACAGAAAGCGTATGCACTCATCCGTCCACGTTAGGATAAAACTGTCGTCATCGCCGCGATTATTGATGTAGTGGATTATTGTCAAAAACGGACGCAAGGCTTGTCCGTCGACTATATCTCTCGACAAATAATCTTTGATTTTACGTTCCTTTTCCGTTGGAAGGTCGGCGTCGGTGCATTCGACGCGATGGGCGTAAAGTAATGCAAACATAATAACCTGAGCGGCAAAATCAGCAAAAACCGTATCTTGCCGCATATTCTGGTCATTATGGTTGTATACCAGAACACGTAAGTTTTCCAAAAGCGATATGGCGTTCCTTTCGGCATCGTCCATAGCCTCCGCCAACGGAATGCTTGAGTACCTCAAAATCTCGTCCGACAGATACCTTGTCCGCAGCGCGACAAGCTCGACTAATTTCCCTTCGTCGCAATACTGCGGAGACGGTTCTGCAAAGAAGCCGCGCATCATCACTTCGAACTGGGGGTTTGGTGTAAGCTGCGACCAATCGGAACGCCCTATTTGCGACTTGTCAATCAGGGATATGACTCGCGGCTTTGCGCCTTCTTCAAAGGAATAAACGAAATCGATTCCATCGGTGATTATCAACTTGTGACCCAACGATAGATACCGGTTGAATTGTCCTTCGTGCGGGGTGATATCAAAGGCGGTTGGAGAAAGCCCCTTAGCCTCGATGTAGCCATAGACACCAAGAGTATTTCTGTCGTGTATGCGCCAATCCGGACGTCCCATTCCGGCTTGATTGCGCGGTTCAAGAATGACTGCGATGTCGGCGCTTCCGTTTAATTCCTTCGCCAAATTCTCGAATAGAGCGTTCAGAGGGGGACGGAAGGACAGTTCAGCGGTGTGCTGATTGCCTGATTGAGCGTCTTTGTAGGTCTTTTGCAGACCTCTTAAATATCCTTTGATTATTGTTTGATACGACACATCGCTCACCTCTTTCCCTCATAATACATAATAATGCTTTCCCCGATAGCCTTCGCCAATTTGGGTGGTACCGCATTTCCAATTTGGCGGGCTATTTCTATTTTTGATCCCTTGAAAGTGAAATCCAGCGGGAATGTTTGCAAGAGCGCACCCTCGCACAACGATATACTTCTCGGTTGGTCTGGATGTCCGAATAATCCTCGTGTAAAGCTATCAAATCGAGCGGTGATGGTCGGAGCTACCTCGTCCCACGACATTCTGCCGTACACGTTGCGATGTCCAATAACAGTGCTGTCAATCTTATGACAATCAGCCAACAACTCTTCCGGCAGAAAATCTCTCCCTTGTCCCTGCTGTAGAGTCTTTATCCTCTGTAAGTTCTTCTCAGATAAGCGGTCTCGCCGATGCAACGGATAATCGGGGTGCGGCTTGCCATTTTCAGGAGGAGAAGGAAGGAACTCAATCGTGTCGCGGACGGTTCGTATTTCGCTTGTTTGAGTGGGAAATGCGTAAGCGGAGCCGACGTCGGTTCGTTCTCCTACAAGTAATAATCTTTTTCTGCGTTGCGGAACGCCATAATCCTTTGCGTCAATGAGCTGTCTATGGATATAATAGTCGATAGATTCCATTTTTTCAATCAATTCCGCGAGGATGACCTTACCTCGCTTCCCTTGGATTCCCGATACGTTTTCCATAATGAAAAACATAGGTCGAACTTCCTCGACTAACCTTCCATAAAGAAAAACCAGATTATTGCGGCTGTCGATGTCTTCGCCGATACGCTGAACAGAAAATCCTTGACAAGGCGGTCCGCCCGACAGAAGAAATAATTCGCCTTGTTTCAAGCCAATTTCATCGAGAAGCCTGCCGCCAAGCATATTTTGAATGTCTTCGCAGAGTACGGGATGATTGACATATTTGGGGTTACTCTCAAGCGTTTCAATACACTTCTTGTCTATATCAAAACTAAGTAGGACTTCAAACCCCGCCGCACTCAAACCCAACGACAAACCGCCCGCCCCGGAGAAACTATCCACACAAGTGAAGTGCATACTAAATCCGCCTCCTTGTGTTCTTGATCCCCGCAATGACGCTGGAATACGAATTGCTAACCGGCAAATCTACTACGCCATCCAGCTTTCCCAACTGAGAGGCTGTCGGTTCTTTGGAGAGGTATTCGACCAGCAAATCCGCAGCTACTCCACATGACAACAGCGGAGGTACGGCTTCGCCTATTTGGCGGTAAATATCATCCGATTTCCCCTCGAAAATAAATCCGTCCGGAAAACTTTGTAGCCTTGCAGCCTCCCGTGCCGTCAGTCCTCTGTTTTGAACGGGATGCGTAAAGCGTCCGCTTGCGGGGTTTCGGGCGTAGTGTGTTATGGTTATCGCGGGCTTGTCCCAACTTAGGCGACCATAAACATCGTAAAATCCCTTTACTCTCGAAAGACACTCCGGCCCCTCACCTTCCGGCAGACTTCCGCCGTCATGCGGAACCTTTTTTATGACATCAACGGTGCTTTTTTTATGCCCGACCGCTTTATGCAACACATCCGTTTGGTCTGAATCTCCGGCTTCAAGAGGACGCAAACCCTCAATTGCATTTCGCACAGTTTTATACTGCTCTGGCGAAAAATACCCTTCAGGCAACAAAAACTCCTTCTTCATCCCGATGATTATGCAACGAAAACGTTCTTGAGGCACACCAAATTCGGCGGCGTTATATATGTTCTGTTTGACGGTGTACCCCGCCGCAAAAAATCCTTCGCGCGCTTTGCTAAAGTAGCGCCAGTATCTTTTAGATAAGAACTCCGGGACGTTTTCCATTACAAATACATCAGGGTTTATCTCAGATACGATGCGAGAGAAGGCAACAACCAAACTGTTTCTTTCATCGTCTTTATCGTCCCAATGTTTTTTTCGATGTGATGAGAAACCTTGACACGGCGCACATCCAATAAGTATAGTAGGCTTATTTTTGTTAAAGCCAATATTATTCAAGAACGCCTGAATGCTCATGGGGGTATCCGCAATTTTGAGGATATCCTCGCAAACCGTCGGTGTACCGAAATTTCCGCCGTAAGTGGCTGCTGACATTGGATTTATGTCGCAGCCAGCCAAAAAGTGAAACACAGGCATCACTTCGTTTATCGCCGCGAAACCGAGCGTTGTGCCACCCGCTCCGCTGAAGAAGTCCAAGACTTGAATGGGGTTGGACTCCGTAGAATTAGAACCGAGCGGTGAAAATTCAGACAAGGCTATCGCCGCCGCTTCGAACAGAGCAGCTTTATTTTTGCGAAAATCCGTTTTTGCTATGCCATTAGTATTTGCCGCTTGAAGCAGCTCTGGAAACATGGCGTTTTACCTCCTTCTATCAAGCGTTTTTGTATAGTTAAAAAATACACAATCTTCATTCTTTGACTTTGCCTTCCCGTATCCATGCGTCGACCTCGGAGATTTTGAATTTGTACCGCTTGCCGACGCGATAAAAAGGCAGCTTACTCTCCTTGACCCATGTTCTCACCGTGTCTTCGCTCATACTAAGATGAACTGCAATATCCTCAAGGTTTACCCACTTCTCCGGCATAGCGATTTCTGGCTCGTTGTTCATTTGGCATCCTCCGTTTCATTGCACTATAGACATTATAGCATATTTTGATTCGGATTGCAAGACTTAATTTGTGTTTAATTGGGTTTGTTGCGAATTAGTCGAACGCAGCGCGAACATCGCCGCCGCGATTTGGTACGGATAGACCTCGATGTCGGAGGAGGCATAAGCCGCCGCAAGCCTGTCCGCGCCGTTGGCATAAGCCGACAACTCGCGGGCTGTGCATAGAGCGTGAAATGGGGTGGTTGGCATGGCGGTGAGCCTCCTTTCTGTGGGGTGGTAGTATTTTTACATTAGCAGAATGCTAATCTTCCACAGTTACAAATTCTTGCACATCGTTGGGATTTGGAAAGACAAGATCATCTAATACAACTTTGCGTTCCCCCAAAGAATCCTTCATATTTTTTATAGCGATCAAAATGCTCTCTTCATGGCTGGTTTTCAGTTCCATCGGTGCTAAATATAAAACAGCTATCCTTCCGTCGTTGTGCTTCCCGAAACCAATCGTTTCGGGAAGCAGTTTATCATCTATCGTCTTAGTATAGTTTCTCCAATGGCGATGTATTTTTTGCGCTGTAATGGCAACCCTCTCGTCGCTCTCATCTTGCGATGTTAGAAATGTAATTAACAGCCACTGTGCCCAAATGGCTGGATTAAGCGTGACTAAAAATAACTGTTCGAGAAAATCTGCGTATTTTTGTCGGTCATCCGATTTGCTGTTCCAATATAATTCTTTAAAGATTGCGGCAGACATCTCCGCAATACGTTGATTCTCTTGAAATAAATTCGCTATATTGGCAACGTAATCTGCAATTGCCGTACAACCAATCCAATCGTTACATGAAAGATTGTGACCTAACCTATAAATTATGCGCTCCGCAAACTCAGGGGTCGTGTTCCCCTTCCTTTGCCGAATACGCTCTATTTGCTTGATAGCCCATTGTGTTTTTGCGGAATTATCCGGTATAATTGAATCAGCCAAAATTTCGGCTATTTTTATCTGATACTTTGAGGTGGATTGAATTTTATGTTTTGCAGGCAACCCCTCAATCATTTTCAATGTCGTTGACGCTTCTTCGACAGACTGCTTTTTTATTAATGCCCCATACGCCTTTGCCAAACTATAAACGGCTTCATTCTTGAAATTATTGCCTTTGATGTTTTCGAGCAGGGCTTTTATCTTGGTTATGTCCTTCCTTATTTCTGCCGTGTTTTCCAATAATTCTGCGTGGGCGCATAATATTTTCGTATAGAGCGAACAAAACCGTTCATCGGTTTTCTTGCGCTTCTTTTGCGCCAACTCCATGTATTCTACTATTACGTTCGCGCAGGCAATATCGCCGGATTCGGCGGCGGCAACCAATCTCGAGTTGAAAAAACTATCAGCTATTAGAATGTAATACATGGCTATATCATCACGAGTTTGCTTGCGAAGAACGTCTATTCTCGACAGTTTTCTTCTTAACGCTTCCGCGCTTTCAACAGCATCCAAAGTGCAAATCTCATAAAGGTAGCATATGCACGGCTCGTTTTGAGAAGAGGTCACCATAGAATTAAGTGCTGAAATTAGCCCTTCAATATCGAATTGCTTACAAGTATACTGCCATACTTTATACATGGCAGCTATTCGAGCTATAACGCCATTCCTTGGAAATGTTGCATATGTTTTTTCCATTGTAGATTCGATTTTATCAGAAAGTCTCTCGTTTTTGACATCATTAAAAACAACATAACTAAGGAATTTCGCCGTATCTTCGGACACTTCCTCGTTGTATGTAAACCCGTTTTCCCAAAGGTCGATGATCTTTTTGAAGGCATCATCTTCCTGTTGGATTTTCTTATGGCAAGCATAGCCGTACACGTTAATCATTATAGAAGTCATAGAAGGCGTTACCTCATAGCCATCATGGTAAACGGACTCCATCATTTTTATGCATTTTTCCGTTTCTCTGCTGTTGGGCTGGACGATGGCAAAATTATACAAAGCATAAATCAGACATTCGGCAAGACCAACATGGTCAGGATATTCAACTCGGAATTCGTCAATTTTGTTTATGCCATCCCATACATATGGTGCATTAGCTATATTTTCGGCCATTGCGGTCAATCTTCGTGTGTATGATATAGCTTTGTTTACAGCAATGCTTTTTAGGATTTTGCATTTTATGTCTTCCGTACAAGTGTCCGCAAAGGAATTCGGAATTAGGATTGCGTAAATAACCCGTGGCTTTGGGGGTGCGTCTATCCACGCCCGATAAGGGAAACGCAGTTTGCAAAAGTCCACTTTTACATCTAACTTTTCAACTGCGCCGACTTGTTTAATGGCGTGTTCAAGCATACGGATGCCGTCATTTGGAGACTCTACAATCGTTTCAATTGCCTTTTTCACCTCGGAAACATCATCTGTTCTATATGGGAGGGAAACAGATTTGCGTTCCAATATTTCCACTTCTTTTTCGTCCCGGACATCTTCGTGAGTCAGTACAGGCAAAAAGCCATAGTCAACCGCATTGTGGAGAATCGTAAGAACAAACAAGCCGCTTCCGAAATCTTCACCTATCCACCACAGACCGCTTTTTCCGTTTTCGTGAACAATAGGCGATATTTCATATACCGCTTCCGGTAGATTTACACCATGATAGCTTAATGCTATCGGCTTAGGAGTTCTGTCTTTATCCAGTTTTATGTCAGATTGCATCATCTGATAATTATACTCGCCGCCAGTCGATCCATCAGAATTTTCGTGATACAAATAAACAGAACCATCTTCCTCGAAAGAATGGCAAATTGAGAATGGAAACGGCGTGTTATTCGGAACGGGAAGTGAATAGCTCACAAAATTATCTGCAGTTTTGTATTCGCTGCGCGTTGAGAACATGGTGATATCAAATAGGCAAGATAAAGCCCTCGATACGAATTCAATTTCGGCGGCATCATTAGAAATGGCTATAAAACCCTTTGTGCCATGCGACTGCCTAAAGTTTTTCGTTACATCAATGTTTCTGTAGTACCACCAGTAACGGCGCAGTTCCCTTTGGTATTCCGGATACCACGATTCAAGCCACGTAAGTTCTCTGCTAAGATCATCAAAAGTCATTTCCGAGGGCTGGAATGTGCTTTTTCTGCCTTTTATGAAACCAATGCATTCTCTCAATTTCTCAACAAAATCGAAGTCCTCGATTTTGCGTTCTCTTAAAATGCTCAGAGCTTTTTGGAACAGAGCCAGCGCTGAATCAAACTTGCCGTTTCTCGCAGCTTGCACACCATCAAACATTAAGCATCTTGCGTTAAGCGTCCAAAATGGCTTCGAAGACAGCATTTGCTTAACTTCAGAAATCAACCGACGGCTTCTTTCATCGTCACCGGGCTCTTCAGTATAGAAATACACAGCGGCTAACCCCAACATAGCATACGCTCGCGCCTCATCATCGTCTGCAACATTTGCTTCGTCAAGCGCTGAGGATTTCCACCTTTTTGCCTCTGTGAGGTTTCCGTCCAACATATACTGCTCTCCGATATCATTGAACATAAGCGACTTGCGCCTAGGATTTTCGGCCGTTTCAGCTAATTGGATTAACCCTTCGATGTTTTCTTTTCTTATCTGAGATTTTTTGGCAATGCTTTCTTTTTGGTCGCGTGAGTTCTTTCTAAAACCCTCCCTAAGAGCTTCCGTCATTAGCTCTGTCATTTCCTGTTTGTTTTTCGCTTTTTGACGAATTTCGGCCATAGGAAGAATGTTCGCAACCTCATCTTCTTTGGGTAACCGTATCACATCACGTTCACGCCCGCCAATTAACATCCTCTTTGTATAGCGTTTAAATTTCCTGAGTTTTTCGTATTGCTCTTCTATCCCGTGAATATGCAAACCGTTACCAAGAGCAGCAGCGATATCACGAGCTGCTGCAATATGGTAATCCAACGCTTCAGCATCACCGTCTCTTACAATAAAATGCGCCAATATTCTATGGAAATGCATCTTTTCATGCTCATCGCGAGAAAGAGACAAAGCCTGTTCATACACGACCTTTGATTCCGCAAACCGATTCTCTTTATATAAGGCTTGCGCCCGTGCCTCTAAAAGTTTAATCCTTAAAAAGTCAATGCGATACTCTTCGAGAATTATCTCAGTGTATTCGAGTTCTTTAAGAGCCTGCTCGTTTTGGTCGTTACGCAGAAGGCACTCACTATATCTTAATTTGTAAATAGCCTTGGGGACCCCCTTTGCGGCATCCGAAATCAATTCACACGCTTTGCGGAGTTTCTGCAAAGCGTCAACGTATTTTCTTTTGCAAATGTCAATGGATGCGAGTTGATTTAAACATTCTGCGTAAATTTCTTTTAATTCTTGAATTTTCTCTGCGTCCTCCGTAATCGCAAGTTTTTCTATGCAGTAATTTATGTTTTCTTGGAATGCTGATATTGCATCACTTTGTTTGCCTAAAATTGACAATAAGTGTCCTTGTATTACCCGCAAGGAAGATTTATGCGAATCACTCAAATCTAATTTTTGGGCGGTCAAAACAACGCCGTTCGCTTCATCGGTTTTTCCGGAAAACACAGCAAGAAAACCCTTGATGAGTAACGCACCATGATATTTCTCGGGTTTTGTTTTTAGTTCAGTCGCACGAACCGCTTTGCAAATTAAATCCCACGCAAAATCAATATCCATATGGGCGTGCATCAAAGCCTGTGCATATGCAGCTTGTGTGTGTGCAAGCAAATAGCGCGCCTCTTCATCCGCTCCGTTCAATGATTCGGACTGGCTTAACGTTTCCTTCATAATATCAATTGCGCGATTTGCATCTCCACTCCCCAAGCAATCAATAGCTTCACTTATGCTCTTTTCGATCGGGTGATTTTCCTTTTTGGAATCTTCCGCCGTACCATCAAAGACTTCCGTATTGCCAGACTTAGATATTAAGGTTGTAGTATCAATATCAGAACGCACTTGAAGCATTGATTCATAAATTTCATCAGGCAACTTGATGTCCACGTGCATTTTCTCAATATGAAAAAGATAATTCCCAAGAATATGTTCAAGCGTTTTATGAACACCACCAACTTGAGCCGACACTTTCTTCACCGCCTCGAGAACAGCGGCATTTGTATCTGTACTATCTAAAAAACTCTTGCTCATAATAACGCTCCTCTCCGTAGCAATGACGGTTGCAAGTAAAAATCATTCATCAAAAAACCCTGCGAGATTCCTCTCTGCAAAGTCCTTGATATAGGCATAGTTCGACATGGTGCTTTCGCTCATATCCAAAGGAAATAGCGCATTAATATCGGCTGGGTTCTCGGCATTTTTCCGCCCGTCGACCTCTGCCTCGTACTTGCCAATCAGTTCCAGAAGTTCCTTTTGCGTAGCTTTAAGTTCCGCATACTTAGCTTTAAAAATATCCAATTCGCTCTCTGTTCGCGGAATATGACGCAAAATTTCATGGAATAGAAAAGGTATCAGCGTAAACACAGGCGAAGGCATAAGACTGCTGATCTCTTTGACGGTTTCAAAAGTTCTTTCAAAAATCGCGGCTGATTTCTCCCCGTCCATATTTAGGAGCAACGGTAGCACATCGGCGATTTTTTGCAAGATGCTATTTACAACATCGGACTGCAACAAGGGGGTCATGCTACCCACAAATCCGGCACGGGTCTTTGTGCTGTCGACGACGTTATGCCCGTATTTGCAGACAAACTCAATGTTCAGCTTCAAGGCATTTGTCCACACATTTATTGCATCTTCAAGTCTATCGAAACAAGTGTAATAATTCCCCAAACTAATTTGGGAAATGCCTATCTCTCGAACCAACGGATAATGGTTCGCCACATCATAGTGTTCGATATTTTTCAGAGTTTCAATTTTCAATATCAAGTATTTTTCTGCGTCCGTAACCTTGCCGTCCATAAAGAAGGCGTACCCTAAATGTCCATAGCAGTCGGCGATATCCAAACTGTATATTTTTGCAAAGCTCGGATTTCCGTCAGCAATAGAAAGCATTTTTTCGTATATCTCAGCTATATCTGTCCAAGTTTTACCGTCACTCTCAATGGGATTCCCGTCCTCACTGACTACCTCCGCCTCCAATTTATTGAACTCAGCTTCGGATTCGCTAAATGCTCCGCCATCAAATTTGTCCAGCAGCTTCGACAACTTCTCATATTCATTCTTGCGCACTTCATGAAAGTAAACGCTATGTTTTAATGCACCGGACTTACCCAAAATCCGAAGCGATAATGTATTATAGGCTCTCATTATATCTGAAATTATGTCGATAGCGGTATCTTCTCTGTTGCTGAAGCATCTGAGCATACTCGCTAAAATAGAAACAATGCGATATAAAGGGGTGGTGTATTCTTCATGAATATGTTTGATTACAAAATCTTCTTTGCCCTCGGTGTTGACGTAGCGACAAACGACGGGCAACAGTAAATTTACGTCTTTTTTAAGTTCTCCAATCCAATGATCATATGAAGTCGAAAGAGCATCGAACGTAGTGTTCGCCCAATCTAAAAACATTGGCGTTAGTTGCAAACCATGTTGATTTCACACATTGCACAAATTTTGAAACCGAACACAAGATATAGTGCTAAAAGAGTGTGTTCGTGAGGTCATCAGATTGTAAATCTCTTTAACGGCGGTGTCT
>Ga0099364_10004287_pt1 | contig 21685 bp, 19 predicted proteins | sample TergutTh196P3_FD_73070 | JGI IMG/M metagenome (GOLD analysis project Ga0099364, IMG submission 73070) | Microcerotermes parvus P3 segment gut microbial communities from Pointe-Noire, Republic of the Congo - Th196 P3 | ecosystem: Host-associated > Arthropoda: Insects > Digestive system > Gut ... | reverse complement strand
TTGCGGGCTTGACCCGCAATCCCCTGCGGATTTCGAGGGGATTGCGGCTCGGAGGCCGCAATGACGAGGCTTGGAAGGTTTTATCAGCGGGGTACTGAGCAGTTACAGAATCAAATAGTTAGGAATGAGCAGATTAATGAAAGAACTGGAACTAAAATACGGCTGCAACCCTAATCAGAAGCCGTCGCGTATTTTTATGGAGTCAGGCGATCTGCCTGTCGAGGTTCTAAACGGAAAGCCGGGATATATCAATTTCCTGGACGCATTAAACGGCTACCAACTGGCGCGTGAGCTGAAGGATGCGACGGGGCTTCCGGGCGCGGCGTCGTTTAAGCATGTCTCGCCTGCCGGCGCCGCGGTCGGGCTTCCGCTAAGCGGCGTCGAGGAAAAGATGTTCTTCGCGGTGGATATGCCGTTGTCGCCGCTGGCTTGCGCCTATATCAAGGCTCGCGGCGCGGACAGGGTCAGCTCATACGGCGACTGGGCCGCTCTGTCCGATATTTGCGACGCTGAGACGGCGTCCGTGCTGGCGCCGGAGGTTTCGGACGGCGTCATCGCACCCGGATTCACAGAAGCAGCCCTGAAGATACTGAAAGCTAAGCGCAAAGGCGGATATAACATAGTAAGGATCGAACCCGGATACGTCCCCCGGAGCGCGGAGCGAAAGGACGTCTATGGCATTACATTCGAGCAGGGCCGCAATGACTTGACAATTGACGGAGAAATGCTCAAAAACATTGTCACAAAAAATAAAGACCTGCCTGAAGACGGCATCCGCGACCTTCTTATTTCGCTCATAACTTTGAAATACACCCAGTCAAATTCCGTTTGCTATGTCAAAGGCGGCCAGGCGATCGGCGTAGGCGCCGGCCAGCAGAGCAGGATACACTGCACAAGGCTCGCGGGCTTGAAGGCGGACAACTGGCTGCTTCGGCAATGCCCGAAAGTGCTTGAACTGCCATTTAGGGATGATATTAGCCGCCCCGCCCGAGACAACGCCATCGACTTATATATTTCCGACGACTGTGATGAAGTCCTGAGCGACGGGGCTTGGAATCTGATATTTACCAAAAAGCCCGCCGCGCTTTCCCGGGATGAGCGCCTTAAGTGGCTCTCCGGCGCTGCGGGCGTTTCCCTTGGCAGCGACGCCTTCTTCCCCTTCGGGGATAATATAATAAGGGCCAGGAAGTCAGGTGTTGCGTACATCGCCCAGCCGGGCGGCTCCATACGCGACGACAACGTTATCGAAACCTGTGATAAATACGGGATTGTCATGGCCTTTACCGGGATTAGGCTGTTTCATCATTGAAATAAAACGGAAAGTGGTAAGTTATGGATGTACTTGTTGTCGGCGGGGGCGGCCGCGAACACTCTATTTGCTGGAAACTGCGGCAGTCGCCCCGCTTGAATAAGCTGTATTGCGCACCCGGCAACGGCGGTATCTCTGAAATCGCCGAGTGCGTGGATATCGGCCCTACCGATATTGACGGTATGGTTCGTTTCGCTAAAGAAAAGCCTGTCGATTTCGTTGTTGTCGCGCCGGACGACCCTCTCTCCCTCGGCATGGTAGACGCTTTTGAGGCGGCGGGAATCCGCGCGTTCGGCCCTTCTAAGAATGCCGCGGCAATTGAGAGCAGCAAGGTATTTTCAAAAAATCTCATGAAGAAGTACGGCATTCCTACGGCGCAGTACGAGATTTTTACAGACGCGGACGCGGCAAAAGCCCATATTCGGGCAAAAGGCGCGCCGATAGTCATCAAAGCCGACGGGCTTGCCCTTGGAAAGGGCGTCGTCGTCGCGATGGACTCGGAAGAAGCCCTCGGAGCCGTCGATTCGATGATGCTGGACAAAAAGTTTGGCCTGAGCGGCAGCCGGGTCGTCATTGAGGAATATATGACAGGCCCGGAAGTCACCGTTCTGGCCTTTACCGATGGCAAGACCATTATACCGATGCTTTCCTCACAAGATCATAAACGTGCCTTTACAGGCGACCTTGGCCCGAATACAGGCGGTATGGGCGCCTTTTGCCCCAGCCCGAACTATACTGATGAAATTGCCGATACCTGCATGAGGACAATATTCCGCCCGACTATTGACGCGCTCAATAATGAAGGCCGCACCTTCAAGGGCGTGCTGTACTTTGGACTTATGCTGACCCCGAAAGGCCCGCGCGTTGTCGAATATAACGCCCGGTTCGGCGACCCCGAGGCTCAGCCGATCCTGACTTTGCTTAAAACAGACCTGCTCGATATTTTTGAGGCGACGGTCGATAGGCGCCTTTCCGAAATTGATATTCAGTGGCGCGATGGCTTTTCCTGCTGCGTCGTAATGGCAAGCGGCGGCTACCCGGAAAAGTACGAAACCGGATATGAAATAACCGGTATCGGTAACGTTCCTTGCGATATTATTGTTTTCCATGCGGGTACGGCCCGCGTGGAAAGCAGCCCCGGCTTTGTTACAAAAGGCGGCCGGGTTCTCGGCGTCACCGCAGCGGGCGGCAGCCTCAAAGAGGCCGCAAACCGCGCCTATGAGGGTGTTGCGCACATAAGCTTTTATAATGCGCACTACAGGACAGATATAGGGTACTAAGATTTAAGAGCAAAGATTTAAGAGATAAGATATCTTAACTCTTGCAACTTAAATCTTATATCTTGCGCTTTAGCGCGTTAGTCTATTCTCATTAAAATCTTGTCCAGATCCAGCTTGACTTCGTTGGTCAGTTTATGTTTCAGTATCCTCTCTATCTCAGGGAGCAGGGTGGTTTTGTTTATATTTCGGATAATGTGCTTAACGCGCCCTACATTTGGCGGGGCAACGCTCAGCTCTGATACCCCCAGGGCAGTCCACACAGGGATAAGCCGATCCTCAGACGCCACTTCCCCGCAAATACCCCACGGAATCCCGGCAGCTTCCGCGCTGCGGGCAACCATATGTATGGCTGTCAACACTGAAATATTGCAGCTATCATACAGGTATTGCACCTTTTCGTTCATCCGGTCGGCGGCTGTGACGTACTGTATTAGGTCATTTGAACCGATGCTGAAAAAATCCGACTCACCCGCGAGCTTCCCGCTGATAAGCGCCGCAGCCGGAGTTTCTATCATTACTCCTATGAGAATATTTTCATTAAATGCCAAGCCATCCTGCCGCAGCGACTGTTTCGCCGCCTCCACACAGGCTTTAGCCTCACGCAGCTCCTCAATATTGACTATCATCGGAAACATTATTTTCACATTGCCGCAGACGGATGAGCGCAGGATCGCCCGGAGCTGAGTTTCGAAAACTTCTCTCCTGTCGAGGCACAGACGGATTGCGCGATAGCCCAGAAACGGGTTTTCCTCATCCGGCAGATCCATGTATCCAACCTGCTTATCACCGCCAATATCCAGCGTTCTGATTATGACCTCCTTTCCCTTCGCCCTTGCCGCAAGGTCGCTGTACACTTTATACTGCGTTTCCTCATCCGGATAATCGGAGCGCCCCAGATACAAAAACTCGGTACGCAAAAGACCCACTCCGTCGCAGCTTGAAGCGTTAAAGTCTTGAATGCCGGCTAAATCGCCGGAATTTATATTTACGTCCACCTTGAAACCATCCAGCGTGACAGCCGGCAGACCCGCGCCCTTTTCGTAGGTTTGCCGCTTTTGCATGTATTTGGCACTGAGGGTTTGAAACTCCTTTTCTTGCCCGGCTTCCGGGTTTATCGTCACAGTACCCAAAAATGCGTCTACCAGCAGCGTATCCCCGTCAACCACTGTCCCGACAGCGTCTTTCACCCCGGTAATGGCCGGGATACCCAACGCTTTTGCCAGTATGACCGTGTGAGACGACGCCCCTCCTTTTTCGGTGACAAAACCACGCAGGGAACTCTTGTCCATTTTTATTGTTTCGGCAGGAGTCAAGCCTTCAGCGACAATAATTACGTCGCCATCCTTGCCACTCAGAGAAAAGTCCTGCTGCAGACCCAGCAGTGCGCGAATAATATCATTGCAGACATTTTCAATATCCGCCGCCCGCTCTTTCAAGTAAGGGTCGTCAAAAGCCTCAAACTGCGCCGTTACCTGATTGCACTCCTCGTATATCAAATACTCGATATTCAACTTTTCAGATTCAAGGCGACTGAGAACCTTCTTGAAAAATGCCTCGTCATTTAGGATCATCCGGTGAGCGGCAAAAATACCCGCCGCATCATCACTCTGCCCGCCACAATCTTCAATCAGCTTTTCCAGCCGCTTGTCACAGGCTGTCTGAGCGCGGCGGAACCGCTCAGCTTCCGCTTCAGAGTCTAGTATGGCGTATCTCTGAGGCGTCACGCCTGTTTCCCGTTTAACGGCCGCCCTGCCGCTGCCGTATCCATGTGACCCGGCAATTCCTTGTAAAATCTTCATATTATTTCATCCTCGCCGATGGCTTATTCGCCTAACCCTTCAATATAGCTCACTATCTCGCGGCCGGCTGCTTCCTCGTCCGGGCCCTCCACCGTCAGATTCACATTGGAACCTTGCTTAATGCCCGCAGCCATAAGGCTGATGACGCTCGTAGGGTCCGCCTCCGTGCTTTCGGTGATAATACGAATTTTGCTTTCAAACTTCCGGCACAGCAGTGAAAGGCCGGAAGCGGGGCGGGCGTGTAGGCCGGTTTTGTTTTTTATAGTCAAAGTTGCGGAAAACATATACTTTTCTCCTTTTTCGTGTTATAATTTGTGCATGTTGCACAAATTATAACATATTTATTCTCATTTGTATATAATATTATACAGATTTTTATTGAAAACTTTTTAACTACTCACAACCCCCTCCCGTCATTGCGGGCTTGACCCGCAATCCCCTGCGGATTTCGGGGGGATTGCGGCTCGGTGGCCGCAATGACGAGGCTTGGAAGGTTTCAGCAGAGGGGTACTGAGCAGTTGCAAAGCTTTTTATTACTACATTTTTGCCCCGGCATCGTATTGGCGCATTGTTTCTAAGGTACTCTTGTTTATCACAGGGCAATCGCATAAAAACAAATTTGTCGTCAAAATGCGCAAACCTTGGTAGGGACGGTCGCCCTCGACCGTCCAAAAACAGGCGGATTTTGCGCATAGCGGACGACCGAGGGCGGTCGTCCCTACGTGTGCCGCCGAAAACACTGTGCAATTTGCTATCTTGCGATTGCCCTGCTGTTTATCACTTTTGCTATTGATTTTTGAAAAAAGCATGGTAAAATACACATAAACACTGAAAATGAAATTATATATGGAGGTTAATTACATGGCGTACAGTATTACAGATGAGTGTATTTCATGCGGCGCTTGTACGGACTCATGTCCGGTCGAAGCAATCGCTGAAGGCGATTCGAAATACAACATCACCGCAGACACATGCATTGACTGCGGCGCTTGTGCCGGCTCATGTCCGGTTGAAGCAATCGTATCAGAGTAACGGTTCCGCATAAAAAACTGCCGTGTGCAACATACGGCGGTTTTTTTATGAATCCGGGTAAATTTTAAACTGTCAAATGTCAAATATCAAATGGGGTGAGTACGATACGTGGCAAATTATATCTTGTCTCGACGCCGATCGGTAATCTTGGCGATATTTCCGAACGCGGGGCGCAAACGCTGAGAGACGTTGATTTTATCGCTGCGGAGGATACGCGCGTTACGCGCAAGCTGCTGGAGCATTTGGGCATAAAAAAGCCGCTCGTAAGCTATTACGAGCATAACCGCCGGGAAAGCGGGGCAAGAATCGTCAGCCGAATCATGTCCGGCGAGAGCTGCGCCCTTGTGACAGACGCCGGTACGCCGGGCATTAGCGACCCGGGCGAGGAGCTTGTCAGGATTTGTACGGACTGCGAGGTATCAATAGTCGCAATACCCGGGCCGTGCGCGGCTGTGACCGCGCTGGCGATATCCGGGCTGCCCGCCGGCCGTTTCGCATTTGAGGGATTTCTTTCAACATCCCGAAAAAGCCGCTTTGAACGATTAAGCGAGTTGAAAAATGAAAAGCGCACAATGGTGTTCTATGAGGCGCCCCATAAGCTGACGCGAACTCTAAACGATATGCTATCGGCGTTCGGAGACAGGCGGGTTTCCATATCCCGCGAACTGACGAAATACTTTGAGGAAACCATGCGATGCCGGCTTTCCGAAGCCGCCGGCCATTTTGCCCTGAACAAGCCGCGCGGCGAGTTTGTGCTTGTTATTGAAGGGGCTGCTGAGGAAGCTCACTCCGCAGACTCAGGGCTTGATGATGCAGTCCGCATAGCGTCTGCTTATATTGACGGCGGTGTTTCTGTAAAAGACGCCGTAAAAAAAGCCGCCGAAGAAACAGGCGTCCCGAAAAACGCGCTATACGACGCCGTACTGGAAAAAGGCGGCGCGAAGCGCCGCCCATGCTGAACCCATGTGTGGCATCTCGTTTCGGGCGATTAATAATCGCCCCTACAAGAAAGCCCATTAACCTGTTGACATTGACTAATAAACTATAATCATCTCGCGTTTACTCTGATAATACATGTCACTTCTGTGCCTCTGACTGTAACTGTCAGAGTCGCGGTGCCGACGCCTATGCCCGTCACAACGGCTCTTGTCCCTTCGGTGTTTTCTTTGACTACATCGAACACTCCGGGATTACTGCTTGTCCACTCAATATCCCCCTCAAATTCGACGCCCGGCGGCTCAATCCTGACGGCAAGCGGAACTTTTTCACCCACCCTCGCAGTGATATCATCCCTCCTTCGTCCGTCATACGTGATTGTGATGGAGTCTATCGGTTGTGGCGTCTGCTGCGGTATTTCCACCTCGGGGGTAGGTGTAGGTGAGGGCAGCGGGATGCCCGGTATACTGGTGAATCCATCATCACCGGAAAGCAACGGTGACGCGGGAGGCTCTTCAGTGCTCGGAATCATCGGCATATCTACCTCAGGTGCAGGCGTTGTAATCAGCAGCGCACCGACCGCGGCGACCATCACCGCCATTATAAGAATACATATCAGCATCTTACCCTTTGTGTTATCGATGTTTTCCGAATACTTGCCCTGACCTATCCGCCTGGCGCCGCAATAGGGACACCGGCTGCGTACGCCGGAATACTTCCGGTCGCATCTCGCACATTTAATTTCATCAACAATAGCCATAGATATACCACCTCGCCGTAAAAACAAGTTTTCGTCACGTCATTTTACATCATTAACCCATTTTCGTCAATGTTCTTTTTTATCGCCATCGCTATGGATGCAAAATCGTCAATACCCAGCGTTTCTCCTCTTGCGCGTGGGTCGTGGCCGCATTGCGCAACGCTCTTTGCTATCTCTTCCTTATCAATCGCATTTCCGAATGCCGCATGCAGCGCGTTTACAATCGTCTTTCTGCGCTGCTCGAAGGACGCGCGGACTACGCGGAAAAACATGGCTTCATCATCCGGCTCCAGCAGACGCTCTTTTCGCGCCTTCATCGCCACCACCGACGAGAACACCCCGGGCCGCGGCATAAAGCACTCCGGCGGGACGTCAAAAAATATTTCCGCTTCCGTGTGGTAATTGACAAATACTGAAAAAGCTCCATAGTCAGGGCTGCCCGGCATTGCGCACATGCGGCGCGCAACCTCTTTTTGCACCATAACCGTCACGGTTTCAAATACTCCGGCGTCGATAAAAGCAGACAGTACCGGAGTTGTAATATTGTATGGCAGGTTCGCGCAGACACATGGTATAAAGCCCGTCATCTTCTCCTTTGCCAGTTTTTTTATGTCCAGCTTCAGAATATCCCCATGAATAATTTCAACGTTTGTCCGGCCCGAAACCGCTTCGCTCAGCACAGGCATAAGCCGCCCGTCCAGTTCGACAGCTACGACATGTCCCGCCTTTTTGCAAAGAGCCAGTGTCAGCGCCCCAATACCGGACCCGACCTCAAGCACTCCGCTTGAGCCGTCGATGCCCGCCAGCCTGACTATTTTTTCCGGTATATTCCCGTCAATAATGAAATTCTGTCCCATAGATTTTGAGAATCTGAATCCGTTTTGTTTCAGCAGTTCTATCGTGGCCTTCGGGCTTTGGCTCTCCATCTCAAACCTTATCTTCCGGGGGGCTCCCCAAAGCAATATATCTGTCAATATTGTATCTCGGGCGCCTTTTGACCTCCGTAAGCGCCCTGCCTACATACTCGCCCACAATCCCAAGTGCGAGCATTAGAAGCCCTCCTACCCCCCAGATTGAGGCAGTAATAATTTTCCAGTCAGACGCCGGACGCCCGGCGATAATTGCCGCAAGCAAGAATATGAGCATCGCCACAGCAATAAGGAGCATAACCACTCCGGCCGCAGTAATAAAGCGCAGCGGCCGCAGGCTCAGGGAAGTAACCCCGTCAAAGGCGAGTGCCATCATCCTCTTAAACGGATACTTGCTCCGGCCCGCCTCACGTTCCTTGCGGTCGTATTCTACAACAGAGGTCTTGTATCCCAGCATAGGGACAAGCCCGCGCAGGAACAAGCCCTGTTCATCGTAATGTGAGAGCGCCTCAAGCGCGCGGGCGCTCATCAGGCGGTAATCCGCATGATTGAAAACAATATCGCAGCCGATGGCGCTCAGCAGCTTGTAATACCCTTCCGCCGAGATGCGTTTGAAAAAGCTGTCTGTTCTTCTGCTTTTACGCACACCGTAAACTATATCGCTGCCGCCATGATATTCGTCTACCATCTTGTCAAAAACATCAATGCTGTCCTGCAGGTCGGCGTCTATAGATATCACCATGTCGGCCTCGTTTCTGACGGTCATGAGTCCGGCAAACAGCGCATATTGATGCCCCCTGTTGCGGCTGAGGCCTACCCCGGCAAACATCGCGTCCCCGCCGCATAGTTCGTCTATGATCTTCCATGTGCCGTCACGGGAGCCATCATCGACAAATACAATCCTGCCGGCTTCCGATATTTTCCCGTCAGCCATCATATCTCTCATTTTCTTGCTAAGCTGTCCTGCCGTCGCGCGAAGCACTTCTTCCTCGTTATAGCACGGCACAACCAAATACAAAATGTTTTTCATCATTAACTTCCCTATTCTCTACTATTCCCTGATACATAAAGTATACATTCACATTCACATTTTTGCAAGAACTCTATTGAAAGCGGCAAAACTGTATGATACAATACATCGCGCGGATGGGCTGAATACTGTCATTGAACCCTTGCCTGTCTGCATTTTCCGGAAAGGTTGTGCAATTGTATTGGATTTGTTTGAAAAGTGCGAGCGGTTTACGGTTGCGCGCGATATTATTGCCGCCGGGATATACCCGTATTTTCACGCTTTGTCCACACATCAGGACTGTGTCGTAACAATAGACGGAAGGCGCACAATCATGCTCGGCTCGAACAATTATATGGGCCTTACCTATGATCCGCGAGTGATAGACGCAACTGTCAGGGCCGTGCGCGAATTTGGCTCCGGCTGCTCGGGTTCCAGGTTTTTAAACGGCACGCTCGTTTTGCACAATCAGCTTGAAGAGGAACTGGCGTCCTTTCTGAACAAAGAGTCGGCGCTGACGTTCAGCACGGGTTTTCAAACCAATCTTGGGATTATTTCCGCCATCACCGGTCCCCGTGACATTATTTTTTCAGACAGGGGCAACCACGCAAGCATAGTAGACGGCTGTCGGCTAAGCTTTGCAAAAACGGTCAAATACGCGCATAGTGACATGGATGAGCTGCGGGACAAGCTCGCGCGCGCACCCGGAGACGCCGGGAAGCTAATAGTGACAGACGGCGTCTTTTCTATGGAGGGAGACATAGCGCGGCTTCCCGAAATCGTAGAGTTGGCTAAACGATTCGGCGCGCGCGTCATGGTAGACGACGCCCACGGCCTTGGGATGATCGGCGACTGCGGCAGAGGCACCGCAAATTTCTTCGGCCTTGAAGACGAAGTCGACGTCATTATGGGTACATTTTCAAAATCCCTCGCAAGCCTCGGCGGTTATGTTGCGGCAAATGAGTATGTAACACATTACATCAGGCATAATTCCCGACCGTTCATATTCAGTGCTTCAATACCCCCCGCATGCTGCGGGGCCGCATTGGAGGCGCTGCGGATCATAAAGAGCGAGCCGCAGCGTCCAAAAAAGCTCATAGAAAACGGGAATTATCTGCGTGCAAGGTTCCGCGATGCGGGTATTACTATCGGGGATTCCGAAACAGCGATCATACCCGTTATGACATATGAGTCGGAACGCACATTCAAAATCCACCATATGCTGCTTATGGCCGGCGTATACTGCAATCCTGTAGTTGCACCCGCCGTTAATGACGGTGAGTGCATACTGCGGACAAGCTGCACATCTACGCACACAAAAGAGCAGCTTGACGAGGCCGTAGCGATATTCAAAGACGTTTTTGAAAGAGCTTAAGTAGCCTTATGAAGTATCCTTATGGGAAAAATGTGTTTCTTACCGGTGGTTCTTCCGGGATTGGACTTGCGGCCTCTGAGTTACTTGCGGCAAGCGGATATATTGTATTTGCAGCCTCCCGTAATCCTCCTGAGGATATCCGCCGTTTTCCCGGCGGAGGCGAGATTCGACCTATCACTCTTGACGTCCGCGATCCGCAATCAACAGAGTCCGCGGCGGCGTCAGTAAAGTCCGATATAGGAATAATAATTCATTGCGCCGGTATTGGTATTGCATGCCCGGGCGAGGATTACCCATCTGACGCGGTGATGGGGCTGATGGAAACAAATTGGGGCGGCGTCCTGCGCGTCAACAGCCGGTTCCTGCCCCGGCTGCGTGAACGCGGGTGCGGTCTGTGCGTTATAGTCGGCTCCGTTGCGGGGGTGTTTCCCATACCTTTTCAGTCTCACTACAGCGCGTCAAAGGCCGCTCTCGATTCATACGCGGCAGCCCTGCGCATGGAGCTTCGCAGCTATGGCGTCCGAATCTGCCTTGTTATGCCCGGCGACACAAACACCGGCTTTACCGCTCAGCGCAAGTATGAAATAGACGGAGCATCCCCATATTATTCAGCCTGTATCCGGGCCGCCGCAAAAATGGAAAAGGACGAGCTAGGCGGCCGTCCGCCTGTTTCAGCAGCGAAGGTAATCCTAAAGCTGTGCGGGCGGAAAAACCCGCCCGCGCGCATGACCGTGGGATTCGACTATAAGCTGATGGTCTTTTTAAAGAGGCTGCTTCCTTACAGAACCGTCGAGTTTATCCTGCGGGCGATGTATATAAAATAATTCTTTTTTGGGAGGTTTATTATGGGCATCAAATCTTTTGATGACATCAATGATCTGCAAATTGACGTTTTGAGGGAAATCGCAAACATTGGCTCCGGCAACGCGGCGGCTTCGCTATCGCGAATGCTCGGGCATCCGACAAACATAGCCATACCGAACATCGGCATCAAGGGCTTTAATGAGGCTTATGAGGCGCTCGGCGGGGCCGGCTCTGTCATGGTCGGGGTTCTGCTGATGCTGACAGACGGCCTGGACGGCATGATAATGTTCCTGCTGCCCAACGACGTCGCTTGTGAATTGGTCAATATGCTGATGTGTACGGAAGTAACCAGTTATGAAGAGATCGACGAAGTAGGCATTTCCGCAATAAACGAGGTGGCTAATATCATGTCTGCGTCATTTGTCAACGCGATCAGCGATATGACGTCCCTCAAGATTGACATTTCCCCTCCGGAAGCCACTCTTGACATGCTCGGCTCCATTATGAGCGTGCCGTCTATATATTTTGCGGAAGTAAGCGACTCGCTGCTGCTGATTCAAAACGAGATCGAGATCGCCGGCAAGACGACCAGCGCAAGCGTCATGCTGCTGCCTGACATGCCATCGCTCGAAAAACTGATGACAAGCCTGGGTATAGACGTCTAAACAATTAATCTCACTTGTAGTATTCAAACTCCAGATTATAGATGCTCACCGTGTCGCCTTCTTTAATTCCCATGTCCTCCAGCCGCCGGAATATCCCCGCGTTGCGCAATACCCTGTCAAAAAACATCCTTGACTCATAGTCTGAAAAGTTCACGTTCTGCATCAGCCTTTCCATCCAAACGCCCTCAATCGTCCAAACGTCGCCATGCTCCTCGATCACCAACTCCTCCGGGCTTCCCAGCATCCGCTGCTTTGGGACGTATTCGGACTTGTATACGGCGACCGGCGGCAGCTTGCTCAGTTCCTCGGCAGCCGCGTTTATCAGCTCCTTTACCCCTGCGGTTGTCGCGGCGGATATCATAAACTGCTTGTATCCGCGCTCCTTAATGTAGCCAATAAAGCGCTCGGCAATTTCGTCGTCATGCAAGACGTCGCATTTGTTGGCCGCGACAATCTGCGGCCTCGCCGCAAGCTCCGGATTATAAGTCCGGAGTTCTTCGTTTATTGTCTCAAAATCCGAAACGGGGTCGCGCCCCTCGCTGCCGGAAATATCAACGACATGGATAATAAGCCGGCATCGGTCGATATGGCGCAGAAAATCATGGCCCAGCCCCGCGCCTTCCGATGCCCCCTCAATTATGCCGGGGACGTCCGCCACTACAAACGACATGCCCTCCCTCATGTATACTACGCCGAGGTTTGGGTAAAGGGTCGTAAAGTGGTAATCGGCAATTTTTGGATGTGCCTTTGAAACTACGGACAACAAAGTTGATTTCCCGACATTCGGGAAGCCGACCAGCCCTACGTCGGCAAGCAGCTTCAGTTCGAGGACAACCTCCAGTTCCTCCCCCGGAAGCCCGCTTTTCGCAAAACGCGGCGCTTGGCGGGTCGGAGTTGCAAAATGCTTGTTTCCCCAGCCCCCGGAACCGCCGCGGACAAGGGTAAACGGCTGCGGATCCGACATATCGGCAATGACCGCCCCGCTTTCCTTTTCACGTATGAGCGTACCGTTCGGAACACGGATAACCAAGTCTTCCCCATCTTTTCCGGTGCGGTTCCTTCCGGAACCGTCGGCGCCGTTTCCGGCGGAATAATTCCTTTTATACCGAAAATCCATGAGTGTTGACATATTCGTATCGACTTTAATTATTATATCGCCGCCGCTGCCTCCGTCTCCGCCGTCCGGACCGCCTGCCGCGACGTACTTTTCGCGATGGAAAGATACAGCGCCATTGCCTCCTCTGCCCGCCCGAACCTCTATCGCTGCCTTGTCAACAAACATATTACAGCTCCATCACCATCGTAACTACCTTCGCCATTTGCGCGCGCGTCATAGTGCTGTCCGGCGAGAGATATCCGTCCATACCTTCGACAATCCCGATCCTAATCAGCGTTGCCGTCGGAATGGCCGCGTAGTCTTCCAGCATATGGGCGTCCGGGAACCACGCCAGATCCTCAAAGCTGCCGTCTTCATACTGTTTATCCAAAATGCTCAAAGCGTGGTATGTAAACGTAAACGCCTGCTGCCTTGTCAGCGGCCCGGTCGGGTCGAACATGTTACCGGCCGGGCTCCGGGCTACGCCGGTCTCCTTTGCCCATGCCAGAGCTTGCGCATAATACGCATCTCCCGGCACGTCATCAAAGCTTTCAGCCTCCCCGGGCTCCGGGCTTCCCGCCGCCCTGTGCAGCATAAGGATATAGTCGCCGCGTCTCATAAGCTCCTCGGGTCCATACTCTGAGGCAGTTATGCCAATCGTTATTCCCGCCCGAAACAGGTATTCCGCGTAATCCCTGGCCCAATGCCCTATCATATCGTCAAATCCCGTGTGCCCCGTATGCTCCCCGACTTCAACGCTGATTTCGGTTTGCGTCCCTCCGGCGGAAATCGTTATCGTACCGGTCTGAAATTCCGCCAGGCCCGCCCTGAATACCCCCGGTTCAATCATTTGACCTATATTTCCGGATATTTCATATGTAAACGAGTGCGGCTGAGATATTACGGCGCGGCCGTAATACGTCGCCGCGAGGTCAAATTCCAAGGTTTCCCCGGGGCTTAGTTCCGCTGAGGCAAGCAGTGCTGCCGACCCTCTTTCGGTGACTGTTATTGACGTCGGGGTCGTAATAACAACTATATTGCCTTTGCCTGCCGCCCCGGAGGACGGGGAATACAGCGTCACCTCATCGGCGCCTCCGAGAATCCCGGCTGTGTAACGCGTCCCCATGATTGACGCGCCCGGAGCTGACGGCTCCGCTCGGACGTCTCCCGGCACGGCGGCGGGCATATACCCCCTGTCCGTCGCGGTAAATTCCAGCTCTGCCGAAGAGCCTGCAAGTATTATGATCCCGTCGTTACTGAGACTGAGATTCCTCGCCGCGCCGTCCGGCACAGCGTCGGTCACGAACAACAAATATGTAGAGCAGCGGCGCTCCGCGCCGTCAGATGGTCTGCTCACGACAATCGCGCTGCTCTCGCCCGGCAATCGCGCGCTTATCGCCGAAGAACCCCCGCCGTCTAAGTTCACCGCATAAACCGCGCCCTGCCTTAACATCTCGTCAGCCAGTTCATCAAGAGTCATACCGACCGAATGAGCGCTATTTCTCCCGTCAATGACATAACTGATAACAGTACCGTCCGCCCTTACGCCAAATGCCGTCCTCGGCGCCCTTGGCAGCAGCGCGCTGTCCCATTGCTCGGAGTCAGTTTTGAGTCCTTCTGAAACAAGTATGTCTCCGCCGCCGGTCGCCTGCAGGACATTTGCCAGCCTATCGTCCGACGGCCGCGTCGTCATTGTAATTATATCGCCGACTGCGAATTTCTCATATTCCGCGATAAAACCGCTCTGATGAGCTGATGTCAAGATCATGTATCCTTCGCCGATAGGGATATCCCCGTCATAATCTATCGTTTCCGTCACTTCAAGCGTCATTTCGCCGGATACCGAAGGCACGCCTTCGAGAATGCGCAGCCTGACAAACCATCCCGGCGACGCGGTCCGCGTCGAGACAGTGGAAAATGCCTCTGTCAGCATAACCATTCCGCCCGTATCCATACGGAACTTATTTAAGTTGTGCAGTATCACGGTTTCGCCTCTATTGTCGGCTTCTTCTTCCGAGTCGGCTTCCGTGTCCTCGCCGCTGTCAGCGCGGCCGTGATTGTAGAGCGTTATTTCCACACTCGGCTCATTCAGGTAAAAAACGCTCCCGTCATCAGCGAAACAGATCGCGTTTCTGCCGCCCGGGCTTGAAACATATACGCCGTCTTCAATGACAATGCCCATCGGGACTCCTGTTTGCATCGAAAAAAAGTCCGTATTCACCACAGCAAGCACGTTTTTTCCCATGCTCTCCGCACGGCTGAGCATATCGGATATCGTGAGCGCGCCAAATACTGTTTCGCCCCGCATCACTATCGGAAATGCGTCGCCCGGCCCTGTCATTCTTACAGCAAAGCTCTCCCTGCGCCCGTCTGTTTCGCAATAGGATATTGTGTTTACATATTCCAGATTGTCCGCCAGCAGACGCGTATTGGTAAAGACAATATTTCCCGCGGCATAGGCAGTAACCGTCGCCAGAAGTGAAAGAACAATGAGTACAGCCGTCGCGGATCTGAGTATTCGAGTTTTCATTCGCATTTCCTTTCAGAATTTCTGCGATAATAATACCACAGACATATCACAATGTTCAAGCGTCCTCATGTATTTAGTCCAATAGAAAAATCATGATGCTATAGTTATGTAAACCATTTTCCTCATTGGAACACTTGCTCGAACTTCTTTTGCGCGTCATGGCGTTTTTTCCCAATTTTGTCCTTATTGCTTTCGTTATTAAAGAAAGCGGCTGTGGACAAACCTGTGGAGAATGTTGACAACTTTTTGTACTCATTGCCGACGGAAGACATTATGTTAACCTTCGGCGAATATTTTCTTCAAATTCTACAGTGTAATTTTTGTAAATTTCGCGTAAAAATTATTGAGAAATTCTGTAATATATGACAGATTTTTTTCACGCTCTGCATAAGCAGATATAAATATTCATCAGTTCTATTCACACCTCCCGGCAAATATACGGCTTGTAATATTTGCAGGTTTACTGCCGAACCTTGCAACTATTTTCTTCTTGCAATATTCCGCTAAAAATGGTAATATCACTATTGGCAAAACAAATGACTAATAAGTAAGTAACTATCTGAAAGGAGAAAAAATGAAAAGAAAGCTTTGTATTCTGCTGGTATTGGTGTTCGTGCTTGGTCTCGCGGCTGCGTGTGGCGGCGAGGAAGCGCCTCCGGCCACCGGCGGAGAGGGTGGCGGTGCTCCCCCTGCCGGAGCTGCCGGCCCTGTTGAGATCAACGTAGCATTCAGCGTTGTGCCTAACGGCCTTGACCCTATCTCAGAAGACATCAACACAACGATTTCGGTCGCCAACCATTTCTACGACAGGCTGGTTGAGATCGACGTCAACCTAAACCAAGTTCCCGGCGTAGCCACCAGTTGGAGGCAAGTTGACGATTTTTCATGGGAGTTTGACATCAATCTGGACTTTGTGTTCCAAAACGGGAAGCCGCTCACAATGGAGGACGTCGTCTATTCTATTGAGCGTCTTGCCGACATACCAAAATCCGCCGATCTTGGCGCCGTGACAGAAAGCGTTAGCTACGAAGGCAATGTATTGACAATCAAACTCACAGTACACGACAACTCCATCATGCCCAGGCTCCTCGCGTTTTCACATATTGTGAATAAAGAATATATGGAGACCGGCGGCGATGACGCCTTGTACTTAAAGCCGATCGGCACAGGCCCCTTCATGGTGACTGATTTTATTCCCGGGACTCACGTGATCCTTGAGAGCTGGGACGGCTATCCCTTCGCCAAACCGCAAATCGACAAAATTACCCTCACAGCCATCCCGGAAAACACCAGCCGCTACATCGCCGTCGAGACCGGCCAGCTCCAGTACGCCGGGCTGATCACCGCAATGGAAGCAGAACTCGCGAGAAGTGAACCCGGTCTATCCGTGCTTGACGCGCAAAGCAACCTTATCATCCCCTTCGGTTTCAACTGCGAGAGGCCGCCTTTTGACAATGTAAACATACGCAGGGCCATTATCCACGCTCTTGATCTGGAGTCCATATCTCAGCTGATGGGCGGCAGATCCAGGGTCGGCAGCCCGCTTTTTGCCGGTTTTGACTATTATGTCCCTTCGCCCGGATTCCCTGAGTTCGACCTTGACAAAGCCAGAGAGCTGCTTGAAGCCGAAGGCTATTCACCGTCAAACATGCTTAGAATGGAAACGCTGTTCTTTAGGCCCGACCCGGGCATTGAGCTGTTCCAGTCCGACCTGAGAACTGTCGGCGTCGATCTGGTTACCAGTCAGGTTGAGTTCAGCGTATTTCTCTCCAGAGAGGGCGTCGGAGATTTTGACGGCCTCTGGACGTCAAACCCCAACCGCGGCGGCCACTGGCTCCCGGATCTGGATCGTTTGGATTATGACAACTTCCTCGGCATGCGCAACCTCGTCCGCTACAGGAATCAGCGCGTCCAGGATATTATCTCCATTTTGCGCACCACAAACGATGAGCAGCAGATCAGGGCCTTAACCCTGGAAATAAACGAAATCATCGGTCACGAAGTTCCTATTGTCGGCGTCTTCCTTATGCCCATATTGTCTGTCATGGACGAGAGGCTCACAGGTGTTGAAATCCTTCCGAACCTGCAGCAAAACTTTAGAAAAGCCGTGTTTGCCGGCTAGATCACGTCATGCCCCCGGCGCGGCAATCAACCCGCGCCGGGGCCATTGGGAGGATAGTTATGGTTCGTTATGTAGCCAAGCGCATTGTCATGATTATACCCGTCATGATAGGCGTTACGTTTTTTTTATTTATGCTCCTGACCCTTACGCCGGGCGACGCGGCTCTAATCGTTCTCGGCACTACCGCCACCGAAGAGCAAATTGAGATGTTCCGCGATCAAAATGGTCTTAACGACCCTGCCATTATTCAGTACTTTAACTACATGAGAAATGTCTTCCAGGGCGATCTGGGCACTTCATTCAATACCAGGCAGTCCGTTAACGCTATGATCGCCGTGCGCGCGCCCAGCACGCTCTTTTTGTCGCTGACGTCAATGGTGCTGACTATCGCCGTAGCCATGCCTCTTGGCGTATCTATGGCTGTCAAGCAAAACTCCATTTTTGACAATACCATGCGCGTAATAACAATCGTTCTTACGTCGATGCCTATGTTCTGGCTTGCAATGATGATGATTATGCTGTTTTCCGTCCACCTGAGATTGCTTCCTTCAAGCGGGATGGACGGTTTTCGCGCGATTATAATGCCAATTGTCTGTCTGGCCTGTCAGGGAATTACGATGTGCGCCAGGACAGGCCGCAGTTCTATGCTGGAAGTTATTAATCAAGACTATATCCGTACGGCGCGGGCGAAAGGCCTGAAGCGCGGGCGAATCATCCGGCGGCACGCGCTGAAAAATGCCCTGCTGCCGATGGTCACCGTCTACGGCAGGATAATAGCCACCTGTTTTTCCGGCTCTGTCGTCATTGAGAGTATTTTCGGAATCAACGGCATCGGTATGATGATGCTTGACGCATTGCGCCAGAAAGATGTGCCCGCCATAATGGGCAGCATCGTTATTTCCTGCTTGGTCATTTCGATCGTGAATCTTCTTACTGACATCGCATATGCCTTTATCGACCCGAGGATCAAATCTATGTATGTTCGGAAGAAAAGTACAATTAAGGCGGTGAGCGCCAATGAGTGAACGGGTAGAATATAAAAAGAGATCGCTGTGGGCGGACGTCTGGAAAAGGCTTCGCAAGAACGCAACCGCAGTCATCGGCATGATAATGTTTCTTTGCATATTAGTAGCTTGCCTTTTGTCCCCGCTCATCTATGACTTCGAAGACGACGTTGCTTTCACAGATGTTTCAAAACAGCTTCAAGGCCCCTCGCGTGAGCATCCCCTAGGCGTTGACGAGCTTGGGCGCGACATGCTGGCACGCATTCTGTGGGGCGGGCGCATAACAATCCTTATCAGCTTCAGCGCGCTTGCGCTGGCTTTCGTCAGCGGGACTATCGTCGGTACGGCGGCGGCATATTACGGACGGCTTGCCTCTACAGTGATTATGCGCATCATTGATGTAATCATGGCAATTCCGCCTGTAATACTCATGATAGCCCTTGCAACCATACTGACGCCGAGTACGATAAGCCTCATATTTGTCGTTGGGCTTGGGCTTTTGCCGACTCAGGCCAGAATGGTCAGGGGGCAGGTTTTGCAGGTTGTGGACAATGAATACATTGAGGCTGTGCGCATACAAGGCGCCGGTGACATTAAGATCATTACATCGCACATACTGCCAAACGCCCTCAGCCCCATCATTACCACTGTCATCCTTGATATCGCCTATGCGGTCATGGTCATCAGCACCCTGAGCTTTCTGGGTCTGGGCGTCCAGGCGCCAAATCCGGAGTGGGGCTCCATGCTCGCCGGCGGCAGACAGTTTATCCGCTTTGCGTGGCACATCGCAACCTTCCCCGGCATAGCTCTCGTTATTACCCTGATGTCGCTGACGCTTGTAGGCGATGGAGTGCGCGATGCTCTGGATCCAAGAATGAAGAGGTAGCTCATGGATAATAAACTGCTTGAAATAAAAGACTTGGTGATCAAATTCCACACTGACGACGGAATAGTCCACGCTGTTAACGGTCTTGATCTCAACCTGAGAGCCGGGGAGACGCTGGGACTCGTAGGAGAGACCGGCGCGGGCAAAACTACCACGGCGCTGTCTATTATGGGTCTTATCGACAGCCCCCCCGGCCGCATACACTCGGGTGAGATATTCTATAAGGATCGGGACCTCTTAAAAATCTCGGAAAATGAATATCTGAGTGTTCGCGGCAAGGAAATATCCATGATTTTCCAAGATCCTATGACCGCCCTGAATCCGGTTATGACCGTACTCGATCAGATTGCGGAGGTCATTGAAAACCATCAGGGCGTCAAAGCCAAGGAGGCGGAGGAGCGCGCCATTGAAATGCTGAAGGTTGTGCGTATACAGCCCGAGCGTGCCAATGATTATCCCCATCAATTCTCCGGCGGCATGAAGCAGCGCGTAGTAATAGCTATAGCCCTGGCATGTAAGCCCAGTCTGCTCATAGCGGACGAGCCGACTACTGCCCTTGACGTTACGATACAGGCGCAGGTGCTTGAAATGATGAAGGACCTCCGCCGTGAGTTTAACACTTCCATGATCATGATAACACATGACTTTGGCATAGTGGCCGAAACCTGTGATCACGTCGCAATCATGTACGCCGGCGAGATAGTTGAAGCCGGAACGCTGAAAGACATTTTTCACAACGCGCGGCATCCATATACGATCGGATTGTTCGGCGCTATTCCGGATTTAGAGAAAGACACGGAGTTTTTGTACCAGATAGAAGGCCTCATGCCCGATCCGATGGATCTTCCCTCCGGATGCCCGTTTTCCCCGCGATGCGTCTACGCCGAGGGGCTGTGCAGCGAGCAAAAACCTGAAAAGATAAATCTCCCCGGGGAAGAGCATACTATCAAGTGCCACATATACTCCGGTTCGCTTGCAACCAAAGAGGTCACGAGGGAGAATCAGATCAATGAGTAATAACTATCTTGAGCTGAAAAACGTAAAAAAATACTTTCCGACGCCCAGCGGTTCGCTGCATGCTGTTGACGGGGTGAGTTTTACCCTTGAAAAAGGCCGGACGATCGGCGTTGTCGGCGAATCAGGCTGCGGGAAAAGCACCCTCGGGCGGGTTATTTCGAGGCTCCTTGATTCTACGGGCGGAGAAGTCATTTTCAAAGGCGAAGATATTCTCAAATATAGGAAGAAGCGTCTAAAAGATTTGCGGCTTGATATTCAGATGATCTTTCAGGATCCTTTTTCCTCACTTAATCCAAGAAAGACAGTATATAGCGCCATCTCCGAACCTATGGTCACACAAAATCTGTTTAAGAGCAAAAAAGAACTTGAAACCAGAACATTTGAGATCATGGGCCTGGTTGGTCTGGCCGAGCGATATATAAACACCTATCCACATGAGCTGGACGGAGGCAGACGGCAGCGCGTCGGCATTGCCCGGGCGTTGGCACTGGAACCTGAGCTGATAATATGCGATGAGCCTGTTTCGGCTTTGGACGTCAGCATACAGGCGCAGATACTTAACCTGCTTAAGCGTCTGCAGCAGGAGTTTGGCTACACTTACATTTTCATCACACATGATCTGAGCGTGGTTAAGCACTTCACTCAGGAGGTACTCGTAATGTACCTCGGTCAAATGGTGGAAATGGCCCCCGTGAAGGAGTTGTTCTCAAATCCAAGGCATCCCTATACACAGGCTCTTTTGTCCGCGATACCGCTGCCAGACATTGACAAGGTTCGCGAACGAGTCTTGCTAAAAGGAGAACTCACATCTCCGATAAATCCAAAAGATGAGTGCCGCTTTGCGGCAAGATGCGCCTATGCCTCCGAAGAATGCCGGGGAAAAAACCCGCCGCTGACCGATTTAGGCAACGGACACATAATAAGGTGCTTTAGTCCGCATTAGCCATTCCTAACGCGCTAAAGCGCAAGATATAAGATTTAAGAGCGAAGATTTAAGATATCTTAGCTCTTATATCTTAGTAACTGACGGACTCAAAACAACTTGTTTTTTAGTAACTATTCAGAACCCCCTCCCGTCATTGCGGGCTTGACCCGCAATCCCCTGCGGATTTCGAGGGGATTGCGGCTCGGAGGCCGCAATGACGAGGCTTGGAAGGTTTCAGCAGCGGGGTACTGAGCAGTTACGTTTTTT
>Ga0099364_10004286_pt1 | contig 21689 bp, 14 predicted proteins | sample TergutTh196P3_FD_73070 | JGI IMG/M metagenome (GOLD analysis project Ga0099364, IMG submission 73070) | Microcerotermes parvus P3 segment gut microbial communities from Pointe-Noire, Republic of the Congo - Th196 P3 | ecosystem: Host-associated > Arthropoda: Insects > Digestive system > Gut ... | reverse complement strand
AAGCCGGTAACGCTCGGCGTGGTGAGAAGATTTTTCAGAAAATCCTTTGTTTGGGTGTCCATAGGTATCGTTGAAGTGGAATGTAAAAACTGAATCGTAACCCATCGTATCGTAATAGGGGAAAAAAACAAGTTTCCCCATTCGTCAGTCAGTCTGCAAGTTTTTTAGTATCCTAATTTTTTCAGAAGTTCTAGTGGTTTGTGTGCGGCGTTCATTGCCGATTTCGTTACCGGCTTGCCCTTCTCGCCACAAGAGCGCAGCACCGATAACGCCAAATTCGTCAACGACGACCACGCTTCCCCCAAGCCCAGACGAAACAGCACATGCTTGTCCTCGTCCCACCAACGATCCTTGACCAAAGGAGGAGATGTGAGTCCTTCATGGGTTGATATGTTTCCAATGTGAGTCTGTCGGACAAAAAAATCAAACAACGCACAAAATTCAAAAAAACTTGCAGTCGGACTGCTGTGCCGGTCGGCTATCGCCGACGCAACCGCCCGGCGGTCGGCAACCTACCTCATGAGGCAAACCTGTTAACAGACTGCCCTATTTGCCTTCTTGACGCAGTCTCCGAAAACAATTACAATCTACTCCAATGAACCTAGTTTTACAGAAGGAGCAATTCCATGCCGTATGCACGTCGTGAATTTTTGAAGGGTGCCGGTCTCGGCGTTTTAGGGGCTTCTCTTTTAACGCAAGGAATCGGAGTCCACGCGGCAGAGTCGAACACCATCAACGTTGCCCTCGTCGGTTGCGGCGGACGCGGCGGCGGTGCCATTATGGAAGCCATGAACACCGAAGGTCCCACTAAACTCGTCGCCCTCGCTGATTTTTTCGGAGACAGAGTCGGCAGATTGGCAACATCCGTCAAAGAAAGATTTCCCAATGATGTCGATCCGAATCTCCTACAACTCGCAGGACTCGATGGATACAAACAAGCAATCGACGCAGTGGGACCCGGCGGAGTAGTTCTCTTGGCAACAGCACCCGCCTTCCGACCTATACACGTCGAGTACGCCGTCAACAAAGGAGTGCATATCTTCATGGAAAAGTCCTTCGGCGTGGACGCACCCGGCGTAAGAAAAATCCTGAAAGCCGGCGAACTTGCCGAACAAAAAAAACTCAAAATCGTCGGCGGTCTGATGAGCCGACACAATATCCCTTTGCAACAGGCAATCGAACAACTGCACGAAGGGAGCATCGGCGAGCGTACCACCTGCTGGGCATACCGGATGCATGGTCCCGTCGGATTCGGACCTCGGCGGGAGGGGGAAAGCATCGTTGCTCATCAGATTCGCAATTATAGCAATTTCACATGGTTGAACGGTTCCTTTCTCCTCGATTGGTTGATACACAATCTCGATGTTTGTTGCTGGGCGAAGGGGACATATCCGGTATCTGCACAAGGCATGGGCGGACGGCAGACTCGAACAGAAAAAGACCAACTCTTCGACCATTACACCGTAGAATATACCTTTGGCGACGGTACTCGGCTGTTTGCACAAGGCAGACATCAACAGGGAACGTGGGAGTGTTTTCAATCGACGATTCATGGAACGACGGGCTGTGCGGTCATTGGCGAAGGCGTTCCGAATCCGCGAATTTACAGAGGGCACAATCCAGTCGGTGCGAATATGATCTGGCAGTACCGGGATGGTCCGGTGCGGAATCAATACCAACTCGAGCAGGATGTTTTGTTCGATAGTATTCGGAACGACAAGCCGGTGAACGAGGCGGAGCGTTGTTGTATGGCGACGATGGTTGGAGTTCTCGGTCGTATGGCAGCCGAGAGCGGATTGACGATTACTTGGGACGAAGCGATGAATTCGACGACGGAACTTGCCCCGAATCTCGATGCGTTGACGATGGACGGTCCCGCCCCTGTGATGCCGGACGAGAATGGAGACTATCCGATTGCAATGCCGGGCGTTACGAAGGTTTAGACCGGCATTGCCGTAGGGCGTGTGGGCATCCGACACAGTCGGGGGCGTGTTTCCGATTTATACTGCAAACGGCATGAAAATGGTCTTTGCGTACTTTGCGGTTACTCCTTTTTTAACTGCAAAGTACGCAAAGAAAAAAACGTCCCATTTGTCCCCGTGTAAGGTATAAACGCGGGAAAATAAGAAACTTTCGTCATTTGCCAAACGGCGTTTTCCAGAAAACATAACCGTTCACAGTCAATTTTCGTTCGTCGGCTTGAGGTATCGGTTAATAAATTACGCTGCGTCCCGAAGCCTTCGTATCGGACGAACCACACAATGTTTGATCACCCATTCCGGCATGCGGACAAGGCGATTCATCGTGAAAGCAACACGAAAACTCAACGCCTCCGCCATACCGCCATCGATCATGTCGTAAAACAATCGAACAATCTTTTTGCACCTCGCCGTACGATAAAATTGCCTGTCGTCGTCCGTGAGACTACTGCGAATCATCGCCGCAAAACGAGGCTTCAACGAAGACGGAAGATTGCGATAGTGGCGAAACCAAACGTCTAACTTCGTCGCAATGAACCGATCTCGATAGTCCGCATAGAAATCCGATTGGACAAGATACTTATGTATCATGTCGTAAATCGGAACATAGTCCAAGGAATGTTCCCCCCACGTTCGGGTGATAGAACTGTTATTGCGCCTGTGGTGGTGAAACCGTTCAGGAACAACGGCAATCGTGTCTGCCAACGTGACCGCCTGCCAGTGGACAAGGTTGTCTTCAAACACCAACCCTTCGGGAAAGTAAAGGTTGTAGTTGAGTAGAAAGCCGGTACGCCAAAGTTTGCACCATGCCGAAGGAAAATCGAGGAAAACCGATTTTTCTTTCACCGACTTTTTTTCTTCGGAAGTGATCAATCGAATATTCTTCTCGCTGTCTCTGCAACAAAAGAAGAAAGTCATCGGAGCATCGGTTTCTTCCGCTTTGCGATATGTTTTTTCGCAGAGGTCGAGTTCGATCCAGTCGTCCGAGTCGACGAAGAGGGTGTACTTGCCCCTAATGTGAGGATACGCCGCATTGCGTGCCGAAGAGAGTCCGCCGTTGGGCTTGTCGATAACGGTGATACGAGAGTCCCTGTCGGCGTATTCTTGCAAAATGGCAAGGGAGTTATCCGGCGAGCCGTCGTTGACGCAGATGATTTGGATGTTCTGCATCGTTTGGTTCACCACGGAATCCAAACATTGCCGCAGATACGGCTCGGTGTTATAGACGGGAATGACGACAGAGATATTTGGTGCCGCGTTCAGAAATGGCGAGTCAGTCCCTAGACTATGTAGGTTGCCCCCCCCCCTTCTCTATTTTAACGTTTTTGCTTTCCATTGGGTTTTCGGTAGTCTTTTTTATCGGAAAAAATTGTCGTCGAATGCGACTGCGGCGGATTGTAGCAATTTTCTCAAAGGCGTGCAAGAGCATTTTTTTGAGATTTTTTTGGTGCTTACGGTGAACACATACCCTACCAGCGCGGAATGCACCGCAAGTCGAGTGATATTGTCCAAACCATCAGGAGAATAATCAGGAACAACCCGAAGTAACTCAACACGACCTGTATCAGTTCATTCGGTGTACGACGGAAAATTCCTTCGTACAGCAAAAACACAACGTGTCCGCCATCAAGCGGCGGAATCGGCAACAAGTTAATCACTGCAAGGTTGATGCCGATCAAACAGAGAAGCATTAAATACTCACTCCAACTGCTGTGAGCGATTTTGTACATAATCTCTATAATGCCCACCGGTCCATTAAGTGCTCTCGGCGAAACCGAACCGTCCAGCAGTGCCTGCAACGTCTTATAGACAAGCAGACCATAGTCGCGTGTGCTGACCGCTCCGCGGCTGAGCGCATCGCCGAGTCCCGCCGCTGTAATCGTCTCCAGTTCCGGCTTCAGAAGATAACCGCGCTCCAAATTGAACCAATCGGTCGACTCCAAAATCGGCAGATCGACCTCTTTTCTGTTTCCCTCGGGACTTTCCAGAGTGAGACGAACGAAAATATCTTCTTCTGTCTTGGATTCTAACGGCAGCGCATCCTGCAACAGATAGGAAAAGATGAACGGAATGTCAATCCTGTTGCCGATTTCATAGAGGAGAAAACCTTTGTCCTTGGAAAAAAATCCCCCTTCTTTCGTTTTTTTGCTGAATGAAGTGGTGATAGTAAGAGCCACAGAATTCACAAATTCGACTTCGACAACCCTGTCCCCAATTTCCGGCGCGTTAGCCGCTCCGCCTGCGGAGCGCACCCCCGCAATGACCGGTTCGACATTCCATGACAATCCCAGTGCATTACTCCCCATCGGATCGCGCATCGACATGCCTGACAACTCCGGCATAATGCGGATCGGTGCCAATGCGACGGTCAAGGTTTGCTCTTTACCGTCGGCTTTTCTGACGACTAATTCGACGCTTTCTTGTTCTGCGTTCACTTTTCGCAGCAAGATTTGCGGTAATTTCAGCGGATCAATGTTTGCGTCGCCGTCCACCGAAACGATGGTGTCTCCCGGCGCAATGCCTTGTTTTGCCGCATCGGAGCCGGGCAACACGGAAACAATCTGCCCCATCGTGAATCGCACCGGAATCTCCCGCATCGGAATCGCCGGGATTTCTACATCTTTTCCGTTGAATGTGTACGTTACCGGCTGTCCGATGTGTTGGAGTTGGGCATCCAGATATTCGGCGTAAGTTTCAACAGGTTGCCCGTCCACTTTTTCAAGCCGAATGGGCGGAAGTTCCTTGCGTTCTTTAAGCGATTCCAACACGGCAAAGGTTTTCAAGGTTTCCAGCGATTCGCCGGAGTAGTATTCCTTCCACGACGGTCGGACTAAACCGTGTACGAGTTTGTCTCCCGTCTGTAAATGGGTGGTCAGCGGCGGCATAACGCCGATGTTGGATGTCAGGTCGCCGCCGCGTCTTCGCGGGGTAATATCAAAGATCAGATGGTTTCCTTGCCGGTCAATATCCAACTGTACAGGTTTGTTGCCTTCGACCATTTTTTTGCGAATATCGACGAATGCTTTGGCAGGTTTGCCGTTGATTCCGGTGATTCGATCACCCGGTTGCAGTCCGGCTTCCCAGGCAGGGGAGCCGGGCACCACATTGCTGACGGCGGGGACTGTTTCCGTAACGCCGATGGTGTATGCTCCTGCCGCACAGATAATGGCGAAAAGAGCATTCATAATCACGCCTGCCACGATGATCGCCAACCGCTGCGGAACCGTTTTGGAGAGGTAACTGTCGGGAGCGAAAATCGCTGGGGTCGTTTCCGCTGACTCTTCGCTACCGTCTGCTGCCGTCTCCTGCAACTTCGCTCGTTCGATTTCCGCTCGGATGGCGCCGGGATCGTCTTCCTGACCGAGCATTTTGACGTATCCTCCGAGGGGAAAGAGTCCGAGTCCGTATTCGGTGTCTCCCCATTTGAATCGGAAGAATCGTAGTCCCCAGAAGTCGAAGAAGAGGTAGAACTTATCGCATCGGACTTTGCAGAGTCGTGCGACGGCAAAGTGTCCGAATTCGTGAACGAAGATGAGGGCATTGAATCCGATGAAGACGAGCAGTACGCCGAACGTCACTGCCCCAATAGTCGCAATATCCATTGTTTAGTCTGGTTTTTGTGTGGTTTGACCGTATCCTTCCGGCACCATTACAGGCTATCGCATTATACACCGTTTTGCCGTGATAGCAAGACGGAAGGGCAGTCGGGCAACTTGCAGTTATCTCGCGATCTTCTACGTCCCGCTCCAGAGAAAATGTGCTACAATACCGTCAGTCTTGTACGGAGATAAAATCATGCGCCGATTATGCCCGATTCTGTGTGTCTGCTGTCTGTTGCCGACCGTAACCGCTCAAGCACCAATACAACTACAACAAACACTAATAGCCGATTCCGCTAACCCAGAAGAAGGGAAAGAATCCGTCGACGTTCTTTACGAATCGGTCGTCTTTCCAGACCGATCCCTCTCGCGGAGACTCGAACAAGCCGACCGGCTCTTTGAAGCCGGACGAAGTTCCGAAGCCGCTCAAATGCTCGGTAATATCCTCGAAAACGCCGACTTCGCCTTTCTTACACCAGAAAAACCCGACGAAGAAAAATCCGACGAAGAAGGAGCAACCCATCCGCCAGCACGAACGCTCCACTTAACCGTTCACGATTACATCATCGACCGCCTTCGGAAATTACCCAAAGAAGCGAGAGATTCTTACGCCTTTCAATTTGAACCGACGGCACGGCGGCTCTTGGAAAACGCTGCCGCCGCCGGTTCACTCGACGATGTTCAGCAAATAGCCCGAAAGTATTTTCCGACCCCGTCAGGTGCGTCCGCCGCCTTTCTCGTAGGGCTGACCCAATTTGAACGCGGTGACTACGCAGCCGCTTCGCTCACACTCACACGCCTCCAAAAAATGCATCCGGCGATTCCCGATGTCCTAAAACCGGCACTCGATCAAATGCTCGCCGAAACGCAAAACAAACGGCAAAGCACGGACAAACAACCGGCACAGGGAATTTCGGAGTCGGCTTGGCTCGAACAGATCGGCTGGCTTATTCCACTGGGATCCCCCTCGCAGAATTCCGACACGAAAGCATCCGCTCCGCTGTTGGAACAAAATTGGACAGTGCCCGTGTTCTCCCAATTACACATGGAGCGCGAAACCGATGCGTTGACCCGAATGATGAGAGGTGCCGCCGATCTTTATCTTCCGGCATCGCAGCCGCTCGTCGTCGGCGATCTGTTCATTACCCGAACGCTCGGAGAAACGATTGCCGTCGATGCCCATTCGGGTAAACGCATTTGGATTTCTCCCGCGCCGCAGTACCGTTTCCCTGAAAATATTGCGGGAACGGCGATGCCTAGGTACTTCGCCACCACCCGCACACTCCTTCGGCTTTTCCTTTGGCACGACCGCATTACGCAACAGTTGAGCAGCGACGGCGAGCGTCTCTTCGGCATCGACGAACACAATCTTCAAGGCAATTATCCGTTCGGAGCGGGACGTGCGATTCCCAACCTTCAAGGCAGAGGAGAAGACCGCCGTTTCGATCCGGGAAATACATTGACGGCACGCGACCTGAAAACGGGGCGCATTCTCTGGCAGACCGGCAAATTCCCCTACGTTCAAAAATATACCGACGCTCTCTTTGCAGCAACACAACGCGGTCCGGTGCATGTGGACGACAGCATATTCACCGACGACGAAAAAACACTCAAAGAAACGTGGTTTCTCGGTGCCCCGCTTCCGCTTCAGGGTCGGCTTTATGTGATTGGCGAAATCGACGGGGCACTTCAACTCATCGTCTTGGAAAGCCAAACGGGTCGCCTCCTTGCTCGGCAGCCTTTTGCCCAAGTTTCCGATTCGCTGGCGACAAGTATTGCTCGGCGAACCTATCCGCTCTTTCCTTCGGCATCGGAAGGAATCGTGATCTGTCCCACCGGCAACGGACTCATGACCGCTCTGGATGCCGCAACGCTTACGCCGATCTGGTGTTTCAATTACGCCGTTGCCCGAACGCCTAATCAAGGCGATCCGGGAAACGCCCGAAACTTCGTCGCCCACCAGCGGCAGTTGTTTATGGGGAACAATGTAAGCGAATCTATGCTCAAACAAATCTTTGCCGAAAGCGGCTGGCAAGTTCCCAGCATTATGATTGCCGGGCAACGCGTCTTGGCGGCTCCGCCGGATCGAGCCGATCTCTATTGTCTCGATCTGCTCACGGGAGAACTCCTCTGGGAACTACCGATTATGCGGGCAAACTCTCTCTACGTCGCCGGTATTCACAACAACAAAGCCTTTGTGGTTACGCCGGTCAACGTGATGACGATTGACATGGAAACAGGGGAACCTCTCACAGAGGACAGTCCCAGTGCCGACAGCCGGTTCCCTGCGTTTATGAAACCGACGGGGGTCGGCGTGCGCAGCGGCAGCCAATACTTCATCCCCTTTTCGGAGGGTCATCTGGCAATGCTCGATTTGGACACCAGCAAGTTGACCTGGTTGAACGCATCGGGTATGGCGGTTTTGCCGCCGGCAGAGACGGAAACTGTTCCCCCTTCCACCTACCCGACCCCGATGGGACCCGGCATGATGATTGACCCTTTTAGTGGAATGCCCTATTCCGGTGTAGCGTCCTCTACGATTTTCACCCCCGATTTGACAGCACATGATACCTTTCAAAAAACGATTCAATTCGGTAATCTCGTTGGTATCAAGGGTCGGTTCTTTTCGCAGTCGCCGACGCAGATCGCCAGTTTCGATCAAAAGGAGCCATTAAGACAACGTGCCGAAACGCTACTCGGTAACGATCCCAACGATCCCGAAGGATTGTTGCAACAGGGGCGGATTTTCAAATCGGAGGGCAAACTTGCCGAAGCGATTGACGCATTCCGCGCCTCCTTGCAGGCGAAACCCTCTCTCGAAGCCGCCGATCATCTGCGGAAAAATCTGTTGGAAGCGTTGCGGAAAGACTATCCCTCGTGGTCGCATACGAGACAGGAACTCGAATCGCTTGCCGAATCCCCCGACGACTGGGGAACAATTCTGTACACGCAAGTCGAAGGCATTCTGCAATCGAGTCGAATCGACGATCTTGCAACCGTCTTGGACAAGGTTTTTGCCGTTGGATCGGAGCAACCGATTCTGATTCCGGTGAGCAACGATCATTCGGCGCATCTTCATCGGGCATTGGGTTGTTTGATTGAGCAAGGCATTGCACAAGGCAATCGACCCGGTCTTCAAGCGGCGTGGGAAGAACTTGCCGAAACGTTTTTGCAACGGTTGAGTCACCATTCCGATACAACCGCAGGGCTAACGCCTCCCGATACAACCGGGGGACCAACACCCGCCGCTCTTGCGCCTCCTGCCCGTGTGCCGTCTCAATGGATGCGCAGCACCCCTCTTATGCCGCCGGAAATCCAACACTTGTCGGCGTTTGTCAACATCTTCCGCAATACGGCTGCTGTGAGTCAGGCGAAGGCGACGCTTCGGGAAGAATACGAGCGGCACCGCTTGCCCCTCGCATTAGACTTGCTGGAAAAACCAGGAGCGGCTCCAGAGTGGTCACACCTGCCTGCCCCCTTCGATTGGGGATCGGGAACAATGGATATGGATGTTCGGGAGGTTACGCCGTCGGCTGCTAATCCGATTCCGCCGGGACCTAACGACGTTGACCAAAATGTGGAGCGTCTGTTAGCCATTGCCCGCAATCCCAGTTTCCAACGAGTCCCAGGTAATCAGGTACCCTTGCCGTTTTTGGGTTCGACCGACTCGGAACATGTCCCATTCAGTTATATCATGAAACCCTCTACGACCGGCGGATTCCTCTTTTGCCGCACCGATCTCACAGGAAACGAACTGTGGCGGCTTGCGCTGCCGACGACGATTGAGTCGGGATACCAGGAAAACCAGTCCAGTAGATATTCCGGTGAACACACCACTTACCTCAAAGGATTTCAGCACATTCTCCTGCTTGTACACGGTCCAACGGTAACGGCTATTGATACGACTCCCCAATCGGAGAAAATTCTTTGGTCGAAAACGTTGTCTTCGATCCCCGTCTCCCAACAGAGCAGCGTAAGGATGAACAACGTTAATCAGCGATTCAACACCGGGACATCGTTTCCGAAGAATTCCGTTTTTATTTCACCCCACGCCGTCTGTTTCTGGGATGTACATTGCGTTTATGGACTCGATCCTCTGACGGGTCAAACGCTTTGGGTACGGAATGTTCCCTACGAAAATTGTACAATATTGGGAGATGAAAATCATCTGTTTTTAGTCTTGCCGGATGCCCCGCAGGTTGTTGCGCTTGATCCGGCAAGCGGCGTGGAACTTCGCCGAGCGCCTCTTCCCGCCTTCGACGGCGGAACGTACATCTATGGAACGAAGATTGTTTTTGTCCGGGGACGCGGAAACGAATCTGCTCTTTACATTAGCGATCTTCGGGAAATTTACGATGACCGCCGCTGGGTATTGCAACTGGCTAACTTGTCGAGCGGAAGCCTGACACCGTCGCTGCCGATAGAACTCCTGCACGATAAATTGAACAACACGTCGATGGCGCAAACGTTTCGGAATGACCGGTTTTTGTCCGTTGCGAGTTGGGCAACAAAGTCGTTGCAGGTTTATGATTTACATACGACGAAAAGACTGTTGCCCGAAGAGAACAAGGTGCTGGAGTTTGTTCCCGAAAGCGGCATCAACACCTCAAGGGTACGCTGTGATGTTGAATTGGTGGAAGATCATTTCCTGGTGTTGTTCACAAAGGACACGTCCATTCGGAACCCATCGGAACCCGAAAGAGACAGCGACGGCAAATCATACCGCCGTCATTACCAGCCGGTTCCCAATGTTTCGGGATTTGCCATCAACGAAGGGGTGATGATGCTGTTTGATTCAGAAGGCGAACCTTGTTGGCAAGAGCCGACGGTCATTGAGAAGATGTACCGTCTATTGGATGTCTCTGATCGTTTGCCTTTCACGTTGTTTGCGGTTTGTCTTATGGAGACGGATATTTCGACGAATCAAACTGGTCGGGCGACTCGGATTATGGCGGTGGACAAACGGACGGGCGAATTTCGATTCCGCAAACATCTGGGGGAGGGGCAACAGCAGTTTCCTTTGCAGATGTTTCGTGTGAGTGCCGACCCGGAAGAGCGGGAACTCGTGTTTACGTCTCAAAACTCCTTTCCGCCGCGAGTATGGAAGGCGGTCTTTATGGAAAAAAGTGCTGCGCAATGACAGAGTTACAAAAATTATAGGAACCGATCCTAGAAAATGGGGTTGAATCTGGTAGAATGAGGATACTTTCTCCAACAAACATTATAGCAATGAAACAGAATAAACGAAATCGAAGGACGGATCGGAGCGGTTTTACGCTGGTCGAAGTGATGATCGTGCTGTTCATTCTCGTTACGATGGCGGGATTGGCAGTTTATGCGCTTCAAGGACAGCGGCAGAAGGCAAACCGGCAAAATGCCTACATTTACATCAAAACGCTCGAAAATGCCATTGACCTGTACGAAGCCAATGTAGGGTATCCGCCGACCACTGCGCAGGGGCTTCAGGCGTTGATCGCTTGTCCGCCTGATCTTCCCAATCAGGCTGCCTGGGCGGGTCCCTATATCAAGGACAGCGCAACGTCCAAGGACCCGTGGGGGATGGACTACGATTATGCCAGTCCGGGAAACAACGGAAGAGCGTTTGACATCTGGTCTTACGGTCCCGATATGATAAACGGTACGGAAGACGACATCGGAAATTGGATGCCCCGAATCGATTGACGGAGAATGGCAACGGTTAATTTTTTACTGATATAATGGAAAAGTGCTATGAGTGAATCGCCGTTCCGAATCTCCGAAACGCCGCCGGAACAGCCTCCTGTGCAAGAAAGACATGTGTCCTTGCTCGGGCGGGTTATGTTTGTCTTGGGGTTCGTCCTGCTCGTTGCCGTTACGGCTATGCACACCCCCCAGTTGGCACAGCAAATTGCTTACTCATGGAATATCGGAGCGGAGCGGGCAAAAGCCAAAGTTGCGAAACAATTTCTTGAAGAAAATCCCCTTTCAGGACAGCGAATTGCTCTGGTTGCCAAAGCCGTTTCTCCCAGTATCGTGGAGGTGCATGTCATTTCGTCGCCGCCGGAAGAACCGGCTTCCCGACGCGGCGATCCCGTCCGTCTCGCGACCAATCTTGGAAGCGGTATCATCATCGATGCCCAGGAAGGCTACGTGCTGACCAACCATCATGTCATAGAAAATGCCCATGCCATTAAAGTTCGACTGAAAGATGGACGGGAGATCGAAGCAGTCCTTGTCGGCGGTGACCGAATGGTCGATTTTGCCGTGTTACAAATCGACGCGGCTGATCTCGAAGCCGTCTCCTGGGGCGACAGCCGACAGGTCGCCGTCGGAGACCAAGTGGTGGCGATTGGCAGTCCTTATGGTTTTCAACAAACTGTAACATCGGGGATCATCAGTGCAACGGAGAGATTCGTTACGGTGCCGACCACGAGGGGAACAAGACGGGGAGGAAGGTTGTTCCCGCAAGAATTTTTGCAAACGGATGCGGCGATCAATCACGGCAACAGCGGCGGTGCGCTCGTGGACATGAACGGCAAACTGATTGGAATCTGTACCTCTGTGATCGCAGTGGAAAGCGTAAACAGCGGAATCGGCTTGGCGATTCCCAGTTTCACGGCAAAGCGTATCTACGAAAAAATCATTGTGCACGGCACAGTGAAACATGGTTGGATTGGAGTGGAACTTGAAAACGTAACTTTGCCGGAGGCTCGCCAAATGGGTCAGAAAAAACCGATGGGGGCGGTGATACGAATGTTTTCAAGGAGCGGCGTGTCGCCGGCAAGGGACGCAGGACTCCAAAGAGGAGATGTTATTCTGCGCTGGGGAGAGACGGAAATCAACGATCCATTGCATTTGATCCATATCATAACGCTGACCGATCCGGGAACGACAGAAACCGTCGAAGTGTACCGTCAAGGAGAAGTGCTGTTCCTGGACATTGCCGTCGGTACACGCCCGACGGATTGGTGACTCGTTGTCCTCCTGTGTCCTTACGGCAGCAAGCCGGTGTCGAGGGTCGTGTGCAAACCGGTAAAGATAAGTTCAAACACATCGCTGACACGCTCTTGAAAACACCACATACCCGTTCCCACTGTCAAACAAAAGACAACGAACATGATCATGCTGTTGATTCCGAAACCGACGGACATCAAATTCAACTGCGGCAGCGTTTTACTGAGTAGTCCCATCACGAGCATCGAGATCAGTGTTGCCATCAAAACCGGGGCGGCTATCCGAAGGGCAAGATTAAAACTGGTGCCCAAGATAACGACCAGCGAATAAGCGACTTCCGGCTGAAATCCAATCGTGCCGACGGGAATAGTCGCAAATGTGTCCAACAGCGACGTAACGGCAACGTTCAAACCGCCGATCAAGGCAAAGACCGTGATTGCCAGATACTGGTACGCTCTCGCCATGAGGGGCACTTGATCGCCGGAAACGGGATCGAAGATTTGCGAGGCTTGCAACCCGCCGACGTGTCCGACGAGTTCCCCTGCCAGCGAGATTCCTGCAAACAGTATGTACAGACCGAGTCCCATTGCCAGTCCGATGAGGAGTTCGGCGGCGATCATAATCGCAAAGGCGGAAAGCGTATCCGGCTCGACGACTTCGACGAACCACTGCGACGGCATAATCGCTAGGGAAAAAGCGAAGGCGAGCAATGCCCGATACTGCACCGGCGCATCGGTCGTGTGCAGTACCGGTGTCATGATGACGAGTCCGCTGACTCTCGTGAGCACCAATACATAGAGAAAAACCCGTGATGTGTCGATTAAGTGCCACCAGTCCATTGTTCATGAGAGGGAATCACTCCCGGTATGGTATGAAATATGTCGATAGCGTGTTCGATCATAACTTCGGTCATCCAGGGCATCGTGTAGGCGATCACGAGTACCATAACGATGATTTTCAGGACGATGGCAATCGTTTGCTCTTGAATTTGGGTGAGTGCCTGAAGTAGCCCGATGAGCAGACCGATGATGGTGCCGGCGATGAGAATCGGCGAAACGATCATCAGTCCCATCCAGATGGCATCCCGGCAGAGATCAACGGCAGATTGTGCATCCATGAGGGAAGGATAGGGAAATTCGCCGATTGTGTCAAGGACAAATCGAATCGTGCGTCCTTCGAGTACCCCCTCATAATTTTTGACACACCCGGCGGATAAAAATTCACAGAGCCCGGAGTGGAAACTCCGGTGTGAGAGCGAAAACGCCGTATCTATACTGTAAAATGCCCATGATTGCACTTTTTTCTTTGTGAATCCTTGTGTTCTTTGTGGTTCAAAAAGGACTAACCACAAAGACACAAAGGGCACAAAGGAGACACGAAGGGGAAAAGATAAATTATTGTCGTGCCGTAGCGTACCATTGCAAAAATCTGTTTGCGAGAAACTTTTCGACAAAAAAGTTGAGAATTCTCGTTTTTTCGGTAAAATCTATGCTTGAGTCCTGCTCCTTTTCTGCCATCGTCAGGATTCTAGGCGAATTTATGAATGATCCACAGTCAGCAAACAAGAACCCAACGCTGCAACAGGTACAGGACAATTGGCGCACTCTCGACGGAGACGACTTCATTATTTCCCCATCCGTGCGAGTGGTTACCAATATCCATGACTTATCTAACGATGAGATAAAAGCAGAATATGTTCGACCAAATCGGTTTGTTCGCTTTTTTTCCAAGCGATCCCTGCTGTATCGCTTTTTTTATGCCATGCAGATTGTCTCTGCGGCGGACAAAAATTCTGTAGCCGTAATCGATGGAGGACAAAGTACTTGGCTCCTCGCTGGCTATATCAATAGATTTTTTGTGCGACGCAGAAGAGTAATGATATTGTGCGATTGTTTTCTCGAATATCATCTCGCAACAGAACGCAGACTCCGGTTTTTTCCTTTCTTTAAGTTCAAAATCGAATGGAAAATCGCTCTTGCGAGGGGAGCGTTGCTCGGATACGATACCGCTCTCCTATGGTCGAGAAAACAGATCACCCCTCATGCAAAAATGTTTGATCTTCCAGAGAGGCGTTTTTGTTTTATTCCTTTCAAATCGAATCACTCCAAGCGTGCGCCGTATCACTTGCCGATGGGCGGCTTTATTTTTTCCGGCGGGAACGGCAAACGGGATTATCCCTGCCTGATCGAAGCCGTTCGAGATACGGAAATTCCTGTGATTGTCAGTGCAACCGATCCGGGCGTGCGGCAGGGATTGAAGCCTCTACCCCATGTCATGGTTTTGGGAGCCCCGGAACCGGCGTATGCCCAACTGACGGCAGCATGCCGATTCGCTGTTGTACCGATGATCTATTCAGGGCTGAAAGGAGGAGCAGAAGCCTTTTTCTGCGATGGTATGTGGCAGTCCAAAGCAGTGATCGCCTGTTGCAGCATCGCCGCCGAAGATTATATCATTGACGGAGAGACCGGCTACGTTGTGCCGTCGGGAGATGTCGAAGGACTCCGCAAACGTATTCTGGAACTTTGGAACGACCCGGTAAAATGCGACGAGATGGGACGCAAGGGACACGAACATTGCAAAAAGCATTTTACGCACGGTCATTATATCAAGCGTTGCCTTCGGCTGGCGCTGGTTGTGTTCGGGGAATACGGATCAGCGAAAACACAATCGTAAAATCCACAGAGAGACAGTGCCTATGGTGCCGTTTTTTTGCACAGCCGCTCGAATAACTCCCAGTATTTTTCGGCTTGAGGTTCAATGGCGAAACTCTGTTCGACTCGTCGCCGACCATTTTCTCCCATTGTCCGGCGGAGTTCATCATCGCTCAAGACTTTTTGCATGGCACTGGCAAGGGCATCGGGATCGTTCGGCGGCACCATCAAGCCGGTACCCCCTTCGTTGACAGGGGCATCGACTACCAATTCGCCGGTTCCGCCGGCACAGGTCGCCACAACGGCTGTCTTGGCTGCCATTGCCTCCAAAAGAACGCTCGGCATGCCTTCGGTGTGAGAAGACTGCACAAATAAATCAAAATGCGGCATGTATTGATCGAGCCTGTCCGTAAAACCTGCCAGTATGACGGATTGCGAAATGCCGCCGTCGTCGATCTGTTTTTGCAACGATTCCTGTAAAACACCATCGCCGAAGATGACGACTCCCATATTCAAGCCCGATTTCACCAGTTGATCGGCAACTGTAACGAGAATGTCGAAACCTTTCTCCGGTGAAAGGCGGCCCGCCGCTCCGACGATCAACTTCGGTTTGTTGGGAAACATCGACTCCAAACAGTGTCGGTACGAAATGTCGGTCGGCACATCGAATCGATCCATCCGCACAGCATTGTAAATCACGGAAACTCTGCTGGCGGGCATACCGGAGCGTATGACCTTGTCCGATTGTCCTTGCGAAACGCACACGATATGATCCATTCGCCGGTGTATCCATTTGTCGATGCGTTCATAGAATTGAATTTTTTTACATTCTCCCGTCCAGCCGTGCGAAACGCCGACGATGGGAATCCGTAAGCGTTTTGCGGCAAACCAACCGAGTATTCGGGATTTGTATCCGTGGGCGCACAGGATTTGGATTTGGTGCTGTTTAAGGAGGCGAAGCAATTCAAACGTTGCCGCTACGAGATGGGGCATATCGTTCTGAAATCGGTAAGCGGTAAAACCGGCTTGTTCTACTTCGCGGAGGAAGGGTTCGGCATTTCCTCCTTCGGGAAAGGAGGCGAGAACATGTTCTGCGCCCTTGGTATGTTGAAGCAGACGAGTGGTTTCGAGAATAATTCGTTCGACTCCGCCGAAAAAGGGAGAAGCGGTTACATGGGCAATTCTTAACGACATGATGTCGATTCTATCACATGTGCAGGAAAGATAACAGGGACGATTATACTGCGGCACGGCAATAATTTATCTTTTTCCCTTCGTGTCTCCTTTGTGTCTTTGTGGTTATCCTTTTTTAACCACAAAGGCACAAAGAACACAAAGATTCACAAAGAAAAAAGTGGAAAGCCTTACTTCGACTCCAATGCAATACTGAGTCTTCGATGTCCTTGGCTCAAAGATTTTTCGGCGAACCGCAACCGGTCAAGAGGAAAAAGCAAACGACCAGCAAAGCGATGGAACAGCAACGCCGATGAATACCAAACATAATGTTTTGAATGAGTGTCATTCAATCCGTCAGTTCGATTTTCAGTTCCTTATCTCCCTTTTCCGGGATAGTAAATTTAAGATCAGACGTGGTTTTCGTCCGATATTTTCTGGGAAGCAAACTTTCGACCGTAGGCGACGGCACATCCTTGCCCTCCTGTTCGAGCCGCGCTATCTCCTCCTCACTGATCGAATATGTAACCTTGTCTTTGCTTACCGTTACAGTATAGTTGCCCGGATAGGTTCCCAAACCGGCGAAAGTCCGCAACGTAAATGTACCATTTTCCTCCGACATGGTACTCCCGCCCTGTTTGGACGAATCCTCATGGTGGAATATAATGGTCGCTCCCCCGATGGGTTCACCCTTATAAAAGACGGTCCCCGAGGCAGGAACCAAATCTTTATGACGAGGATCACTGCTCCCGCCGCAACCGAGGATCACGAGCAAAGACAAGGAAATGCAAAAAGGAATAAGGAATTGTTTGAATGTCATAGGTTTGTGTGGGAAAAGGTTAAGGGAAACAGAGACGCAATCTAAAAATTGCGCTCTGCTCTGCTGTTTTACGGTGCTACGGACTCGCCTCCGTTAATCGAACCGAGGGCTCCCCAAACACCAAAGGGAGACCGACCAGACGATCTCAAAGTGTAAGGGAACGTTACCCCGCTACTCCTTGCATCAATCGAATCAGTGAAAAACCGAACGGAACCGTCCATCAAACCGCAGTTGACTCCGCCGGTGTGTTTGCTCGAGGGACCGACGAGGTGGTACGAATCGGAATCGGAAGACTGTGCCGTATTACGGCATCCCGCCGTATTCGGGGGCATAATGGTTCCGACCATAGTGTAGGCACCCGATCCTTGTCCCCATCTGTTGCCCTGAATGAAATTATAAGCCAGTCCGTCCCGATAATACTTTCCTTCCGCCGTTGCCAGACAATCGTCGGGATCAACATCAGGATAAGTAGTAAACGACGTTCCGGGAGCAGCACCAGAGGGCGCTGCCGGCATCGCGGTAATGGCAGAGACCCTGTTGGCAATCACCACCGAAGTTACAGACCGGTCAGTATTATCGTTGAGTCCAATAAGCCGTTCAAGGACACCGATGGTATTGCTGGTTCCGTCCGCTATACTGCCCATGCCCCGCTCCACTTTCGTACCAAATGCACCGCGTGCCCCGGAATCGATCATAAGTCCGTTGCCTACGTTCCGCAGATTTCCGCCTACCCAGTCTCCCATACAAAAGACGTAGTTCGTCCCTTTGAGTCCCGAACCCATCTTGGGACCTCTGGAGTCCGAAGCGCAGAAAAACGGTGTTATAAACTGTAAATGGGGATTAGGAGTAAGATCACTGCCGTTAATGGTAGTCTCGGTAGCAGTGTCCCACGGAACACGGTGTTTGACCCACTCTACCCAAACGCTGTGAATGGCTGTCTGCTCGATATAAGGGAGAAGAAAACCGTGCGGGGACAGAAATTCCCGATTTCCGGCGTTGAGACCTCCTCCTCCATTGCCGACCGTACCGGAAATTCCCATCGGAAAGGCACCGTTGGCATCGTGATACGTGTGCAGAGCCAGGGCGATTTGCTTGACACTGTTGGAGCACGTCATCCGTTGTGCTGCCGCTCGAGCCGCTTGAACAGCAGGCAACAGCAAAGCGATTAACATGCCGATAATCGCAATGACGACGAGAAGTTCGACTAGGGTAAAACCGCGTACGACGGAACGCCGGTCAACGGAGTGCCGGCTAAAAAAGTGCTTGTTATGGGAAATGGACATGGGTTATCTCCTATATTAAGTGTGGTGTGGATTAAAAACCTGAATCAAAGGATACGAAACACCTTTCTTCGGGACTAATCCGTAAATGGTATAAAACTACACTTTGCGTCCCTTGCGTACTTTGCGGTAAAACAATAACCGCAAGAGGCGCAAAGGATTTTTTACAAGGATGTTGATTCTCCCCCGTTGATGGACCCTGCTGCTCCCCAAACACCGTAATTGGATTGTCTGCCGGTGGCACCGGCATTGAGGTTGCCCGTGTTAACGCTGTCGGAAACAAATCGGACGGCAGCGTCTGCCAAACCGACATTGACTCCACCCGTGTGGTTACTGTTTGCCGTCACTGCCATAAAACTGGGGCTTCCACTAGCAGGACTGTTACTGATGAAACAGGAAGGACTGTTTGGCGGAAGGCATGTATGGAATATCGTTGTTCCGTAATAGCCTCTCCCCCACATTTTTCCCAACAGGTCAAGCCGGACAGTCCCGGCTTCGACTATGTAAGTTTTTCTGTCTATTGACGTTTCCTGACACACTCCCAATCGAAGTCCAGCTATATTCTCATCCCCTGTCTCGGACATTGCCGTAAGGTTTATTCGGATACCGCCTTGAACGGGACCGGTCGCAACACCATTGCCGGTGGCTCTGCTGATGGCTGTCTCACTGATGGCAACCGTATTGGACGTTCCGTCCGAGATATCATCAAACGTCCGGTTATTGTCGTTGCGAAAACAACCGCGAGCGGTGCTCCAACAAAATGACGGAATATCCCCCGCACTGAACATAATACTATGTCGTCCGGGGGTGTTATCACCATCCGCTATTTGGTTTCCCTCAGAGGCACAGAGGAAAGAAGGAACATTACCTCGCCAAGCCCTTCTCCAATTATCCAACGCTCCGGCGGATGCCCCGCCGTCTGGATTTTGCGGATTGGATGCCCCCTCTGTTGTCAACGAGGTCAAACATGCCTCATATCGGGCTCCTTGTTCGCAGTAGGGTAAAATGTAAAACATGGTGGACATGCGCGGCGAACCATTCAAGATTGTCCCGTCGGCAGTAGTGGTCGCATTTGTGTTTGAGCCGGGCAACATATTGGAAACGCCTGCCGGAAGCGATTTGTGCGTGTCATAGTAATTGTGTAGAGCGAGTCCAACCTGTTTCATGTTGTTGCCGCATGACATACGTCTTGCCGCTTCGCGTGCGGCTTGTACCGCAGGAAGAAGCAGGGCAATTAACATGCCGATAATCGCAATGACGACAAGAAGTTCCACAAGAGTGAAAGCGGCGGATGATCTCGATGTGCCCTCCCACCCGTTTAACGTGATCTTGTTTCGAGAATTTTTTAACATGGGATACCTCCTTTTTTCTTCTATGGGGTTGTTAGTTAGTGCAAGAGCGGGAACAACGTCACGCCGACATCATTCCTGCTCTCGCCGCATTATGAAAAACACCGCTCTCACCTTTTTGCCGGATCGTAGCGTTCCACCTTGATTTCGATGTCCTTTTTTGACGACTTAACGTCAATCGTGATACCCGAAGTACGGCTGCTCGTGTACTTCGAGTCAATCAACGGTTCGTAAACTTCATCAATTCCGTCCTGCTGTCCCGTGGGCTTTTGAGCCCCGACAATATACACGCGGTATGTTCCTGCCGCAGGCACACCATCATTCTCCGTTAGGGAGCCGATGGTGAACGTTCCATCCGGTTTCAAATCTCCCCGGGCACTGTGCGAGTCTGTCTCAAAATAGACCGTTCCTACCGTCAGAGGACTGCCGTCGTCTGAAAAGACTACCTTGCCGCCCACGCCGATCCCGCCGCCGCAACCGACCAGAAACAACAGGAAAAACGATAACGATAGGGAGAATGGAATAGTTTTTTTCATGAGCAGGTGAATGGTTTGAGTAATGTCTATTTTAGGTTGACCCGACGTTCACACAAAACTACGGCAGGCTAACCGACGAGCCGTCATCGACGACGGAAAGTTGCGCAACGATGTCTTGGTGTGTCGATTTGGAGATTGAACGCACCGCTCCGTCACCAAGCAATGCGTGAAAAGTGCCGGCATGCGCACTCCCTACGGTTAACGAATTAGCCTCATTCGTTGCCCAGGGCCAGCGTGAATTGCCGGGGTCATCTTTGTCACTCCTTGCGATAGGGACTCCCCGGAGCGTTCCATCTGCATCAACAGACCTCACCGTCGGAATGACAAATGCATGGACTGCCATATCCGCTCGTATATTGTTACCTGACCCAGTGGAGGAACCCGACAAATAGGAGCAGTCAAACGACCGCTCGGCAAGCGGGGTGCCTCCTCCGAAGTCCCTGACGTGGCATTGTCCTAAACTTCCCGTCGGCATATGCTTTTCGGTCATGATAATTTGGTTACTGGTGCCGTCTTTCCACGATGCGAAACTATCACGCACGCCCCAATTTGTTACGACATTGTTGGCAGCGGTGGCATTCGCAGACCGGAAGGGTCCTCGATGACCCGCAGCCCTTGACGAACCCCAAGTAGCGGTGAGAAGACGAAATTCAGCGCCGGAAACAGCCGACCGTTGATCGTGGGCGACTATTCCGTAATCGGTTTGCGGTCCCGGATTGGAGCGTCCCACTGTACTCGATCCCGGTGCTCCTTCATCGGCGATGAGAGAACCGCCTCCCCGGCGCGAGGGGCAGCGCATGAAGGACACTGAACCGAATCCTCTCTTCTCATCGGCGGTCAGACTGTGCCACCAAGTCGCGTTGAAACGCCGGTCAATGCCTATTCCTTCGTTTCCTGTTCCGGGATCGCCTGCTCCTCTGTTTGTTTCAAAACATTTGTCATACAGGCTTGTCCGTTCGAGATAGGGAAAGAGCAGGGTAAAAACGGACGCGCGCCCATGAAGTTCAGGATTGGCTCCGAATTGCTGTGCGTCGGTGGTTACGCCCCACCAAATCATTGCAGGCGGCACCCCGTTTCTGGCATCGTGAAAATTGTGAACACTGAGCCCGAGTTGTTTCAAGTGATTGCTGCACTGCATCCGCCTTGCGGCTTCGCGTGCCGCCTGAACGGCGGGCAAAAGAAGGGCGATCAACATACCGATAATCGCGATGACGACCAGGAGTTCGACAAGAGTGAATCCGAGTCGACGTAAGTCCTTGCTATTTAAGGAGTTACCCCCCCCCCCCCCACCCTTCATTGTAACGCACCAATATATAAAATCCACACAAGCCAATTTCCTTTTGACCTGCGTTTCGTGTTGTCGCACGCA
>Ga0099364_10004285_pt1 | contig 21704 bp, 17 predicted proteins | sample TergutTh196P3_FD_73070 | JGI IMG/M metagenome (GOLD analysis project Ga0099364, IMG submission 73070) | Microcerotermes parvus P3 segment gut microbial communities from Pointe-Noire, Republic of the Congo - Th196 P3 | ecosystem: Host-associated > Arthropoda: Insects > Digestive system > Gut ... | reverse complement strand
TCCAAAAGAACAATTAAGACCCATTGCCCAGGGATGAGCATGGAGCATGGAAGCAGAAAAAGCTTCTGAGGTCTGACCTGTTAGAAGTCGGCCTGTTTCACCTACTGTGGCAGAAACCATAGCTGGAATATCCCGGTCCAGTTCTTTGGAAAGGCGGTTCACAGCATAAAGAGCTGCTTTGGCGTTAAGGCTGTCAAATACAGTTTCAATAAGAAAAAAATCAACCCCGCCTTCTGCCAAACCTTTGGCATTGTCAAAATAAGCTGCTTCCAGTTCATCCCAGCTTATTTGTCTTTCCCAAGGTTTGTCCATATTGGGAGTAAAAGTAGCGCTTTTTGAAGTGGGTCCTAAACTGCCTGCAACAAAACGAGGCTTATCAGGAGTAGAGAATTTTTCAGCTGCCTTCCTGGCAATAACAGCAGATGCAGCGCTTATTTCACGGGAAAAAGCTTCAAGACCAAAATCCATAAGGGAGATAGAGGTAGCACAGAAGCTACAGGTCCCAATAATATCAGCTCCTGCCTCTAAGTAAGCTTCATGAATGCCGGAAATAATATCCGGCCTTGTCAGACAGAGAACCTCATTACAGCCCCGGAGTTCCTTATCATGACGTGAAAAACGTTCTCCCCGGAAATCCTCTTCTTCCAGAGCCTTACCATTGGAAGAACGAAATGCTTGAATCATGGAACCCATGGCTCCATCCATGATAAGTATCTTCTCTGCTGCAGCTTCACTTAATCTTTGTCGAATGTTCATGATCTAATCTTTTTGGATGCAGACTTCTTGAAAGCCTCGGCAAAAGGGTTATACATAGTTCCATCGTCCTGAACCGGTCTTGGTGCAAATTCACGTTTCCCCTTATTCTCTACAGCTGTTACTTTTATAGGTTTAAGTACTTTTTTCTCCTGCACTTTTTGGCTTGAACTTTCACTTTTACGGGATAAACTGATGCGACGACGATCTAGATCAAGGCCGGTAATCCGAAATTCCAGTATATCTCCGACTTTAACAAGGTCCATGGGATGCTTTACATAATTATCACTTAATTCAGAAATATGAACCAGGGCAGTTTCTTTTACTCCCAAGTCCACAAAAGCACCAAAATCCACAACATTCTTGATCTTGCCTGTGACCATCATACCTTCACGGAGATCTTCAAATGTAACAAGACCTTTCTGCATAACTGGTTTGGGACAATCGTCCCTGGGGTCCCGGTTAGGTTTTTTTAGTTCTTCAAGAATATCGGTGATGGTAGTGTCTCCAAGGCCATGTTTTGCCTTTAAAGCAGAGGCAGTTTCTGTGGGAAGTCCGCCAGTGGCGGTGATAGTTCCGCTATTTAAAAGTTCCCTTATGCTTCTGGCAGCAGGGTAATTTTCAGGGTGAACCCAGGTATTATCCAGAGATTCATTACTTTCCGGGATTTTAAGGAAGCCTGCACATTGCTCAAAGATCTTTGGCCCCATGCCTGGAACATTAACTAGTTCATCCCGGTTATTAATTTTCCCTTTTTCATCCCGGTACTTGACGATCTTCCTGGCCAAACCGCTATTAATTCCAGAAACATACTTTAAAAGGGAAGCGCTGGCCGTATTAAGATTAACCCCCACATTATTTACTACCGACGACACCACTTCGTCTAGGGTTTGTGAAAGTTTCTTTTGGTTTAGGTCATGCTGATAAAGCCCCACGCCAATGGACTTGGGATCGATTTTTACCAGCTCCGCCAGAGGATCCTGAAGGCGGCGTCCTATGGAAATGGCCCCCCTTATGGTCAGGTCCAGTTCGGGGAATTCCTCCCGGGCTATATCACTGGCGGAATACACCGAGGCTCCATCCTCGTCAACTACGGTATAAAGGACTTCCAATGTATTTTCATTAAGCACCTGGGTGACAATTTCCTGTACTTCCCGGCTGCCCGTTCCGTTCCCCACGGCAATAAGTTGAATGTCGTATTTTTTTACTCCCGCTAAAATTAATTGCTTGGCCTCTTCTACCTTATGATTTTGAATAACAATACTCCCTAAATACTTGCCTGTATCATCAAGAAAAGCACACTTGGTACCAGTGCGAATGCCTGGGTCTATTCCCATGACCCGGGTCCCTTTAATGGGCTGCTGCATAAGCAGGTTTTTCAAATTAAGGCTAAAGACTGAAATTCCATGATCATCGGCACTGTCACTTTGATCCCCCCGAATTTCCCTGATAACTGCCGGAGAGAGAAGACGTTTTAAGCCATCTTCAATAGCTGTTTTATGGTAATCATTGTTAAGCTGGTATTTTCCCTGGAGAAGCAAGGCTGCAGTATTTTCGTCCACGTCGATAGTAACTTCCAAAATCCCTTCCCGTTCTCCCCGGTTCACAGCAAGGATCCTATGAGGCTTTATTTGGGACAAGGGCTCGGTATAATCCCAGTACATCTGATAAGTGCTGGCTTTTTTAGCCTCTTCACTATCAATTCCTTCCTTTTCTGCACCTTTTACAATAACCCGGCCATCTTTAATGTAAAAAGCTTTGACACTGGCCCGGTTTTCGCTGTCCTGAGATGTTTGTTCAGCAATTATATCCATAGCCCCTTGCAATGCTTCCTGGACAGAGTTAACAGATAGTTCCGGATTTTCCTCATTTATAATGATAAATTCTACGGCTTTTTCCAAAAGAGCCTTCTCTTCCAGTTCCTTCATGGCCTCTGCCAGTTTCTCTAGGCCCTTTTCTATGGCAATCATCCCCCGGGTCTTCTTTTTACGCTTATAAGGAGCATAAATGTCTTCAAGTTCCGCTAAAGAAGCAGCCTTCATAATATTTTCGTAAAGGGCCGGAGTAAGTTTTCCCTGGTCAAAGATCCCGCGGATAATTTCAATCCGCCTGGTTTCAAGGTTTTTCCCGCTATTGAATTTACGATCAATGTCCCTAAGCTGAACTTCGTCCAGGCTTCCGGTCATTTCTTTACGATAACGGGCTATAAAGGGGATAGTACTCCCTTCACCTAATAATCCGATAACTGTGGAAACCTGACTCATATTTACTTCAAGAGCCCCGGCAATATGCCGCATTAGCTCCACTTCGTTAACTGAAAGAGCGCTGATAAATTCTGCGTTAAGCTCTGTTGTTAAATTCATTCCTACTCCTGTATTTATCAAATAAAATTCTTTGATCGTTTGTCTTCCTGGTATTTATTAAGACGGGCTATAAAATAAGATGCAAAACTTGCTATCATTACATCCAAAAAAGTTCCTATGGAAATAAGGAAAAAGGCTAAAGGCCTTAATATTAAATAACCTGCTTCATAGCCCCTGCCATAAGTTAAACATAGTGCAGCAAGAGCGGTATAAGCTCCATCTCCCGGACTGCGAGCCAGAAGAAAAGATATTAAAAAAGCCTGGGTACCGATGGTGATTATATCGCTGGTGGTAATCCCCAGACTGGAATATGAATTTATAATTACAATGAATGCTGCTGCTGCCGTCATTGCACTTCCAGAACGTCCAAAAATCGAAAAAAGACTGAGAGTTAAGGCACTAGACCGCCGCCGGACGCCCAAATTTTCCTTTACATGCCGGAATACTACAGGCAGGGTAAAATTAATATCCCCGGAAAAAAAACCAGCCAGAGCCTGACCCAGCGAACCATATAAAACGACCCATGGATTAGTTTTTGGTCTAATAAAATAAAGTAAAAGCGGGAATATCCCAAAAGCTAAAACCAAACTAAAAAATCCCAGGAGTATGATAAGATCTTGAAACATTTCTGATCTTAATACAACATGAAACCTGATAGCCCAGTAAACGCTTAGGGCTATCATAACCACAGCAAGAATTTCAGAGAAGAACGAAGCCACATGATAAAAAATCCGGGAAAGTGAATCAATCATGGAAATCACAGGCTTGGAATAATTGCGGTCATAGGAAAGCCCCAGACCTAAGAAAAAAGCAAAAACATAAATTGGCAGTAAGAAAATTCCGTCACCTGCCAAGGGCCTAAACATATTAAAAGGAAATAGCTCCAGTATTTGCTCATGGGTGTTTAAAGAAACCATTTCAATCTGTTCTTCTATTAGAATAGGAATTCTTGAAGGTGAAAAGAAAAGAGTCACCAGTATTCCGGCACTAATTACAAGCATTGCACAGATCACGATGACGATAAGAGTTTGAAATACCATACGCCAAAACCGGCCATCCTGGCGTAGTTCGTTAACGGCAATGGTCAGAGAAAAGAGTACCATTGGAACCAGGGCGTAACGTCCAACCCCTATGGCCAGTCTTTCCAGCCAGATGAGCGCTCCAAGGATGTCCTGATTATCAGAGGGTAAGAGGCCTCCCGCAATAAGGCCCAGGACAGATCCAATCAGGAATTTCAGCCAGATCTTCATTGATCAAGCATACTGGAAAGGCCTTACCCTCATCAAGCACTTTTTCCTGTTAAAATCCCTATTCCAAAATGATCAATTGGTGAATAAAAAGATATTCCAATATTAAATTAAAACCATCACCATTTTTAAAAAATTCTACTTTTTGATCGTCTTCAGTTGCAATTGCTTTAGTTGGAATAAAATTAGGCAGATTTAACACAATCTTAACCGGGCCTAAAGGAATAATCTTTTCCGCATATCCATGGGAAAAACCGGTATGGTTTATATTGATAAGATGGATAATAATCCGGTTATCCTGCTTGTAAAATTTAAAATCTATATATGCATCACATTCCACACGGACCAGGGGATTATCTTTTAATAGATACTTAAGCATATTGCCTATTAAATCTCCATGATCAGGCAAGGCACAATAACCATAAGCCGTATCTAAATCCCAGGCAACGTAAATCGTCTTTCCTCCTCCGCCGGTTTCATATTCTACAATTGCCGGCTGTCTTGTATGGGTTAGTTCTGTGTAGGCAAATTCCGGCGGATAAATAGGAAAACTGGGAATATAAGTAGCTAAAACTTTGGCAGAAGGTTCAGTAGAAACATCATGTAAAAATCCTCCCATAGGTAAAATTGCGCTGTTCTCAAAACCAGTAAATAAAGGGCTTTTGGAATCTTCAATTCTGATATAGTTATGTATTATAGGTTCTTCCCAGCTTTGGGATCTTGTGGAATCGCTCTTTTCGATACTATTAAAACGGATACCCAAAATCCTTTCCAGCCGGGATTTTTCCCGCATTTTCCCTAAATTATCCATGATTCCTACTGAACCAAAAGCTAGTAGGTTCCCGCCCCTGGCAACAAAGGTTTCCAGGGCCTTTGCCTGTTCTTCAGTGATTAAAGCAATTTCCGGCAGGATAAGAAGATCGATTCCTTTAGTTTGATTTGAAATATCATCCATATTGATAGGTAAATAAGGAAAACCAGAGCGGGTAAGGGCCATATTAATCCCCCGCCAGGCATTTGCTATTTTTTCCCTGCCCAGAATTCCTCCACCGAATTCTACATTCTCCTGACTCCAAAGGACGCCCACATTGGCAATAGGTTTCCGGTTATAAAGGTACTGTTCATGTTCCTGGTGCCATCTCATTATAGGCTGCGCAATTTCAAAGATCCGTTTATCTTCCTGGGAACTGCCTATCACATGCCACCAGGGACTGATCCCGCCGGCTATACCTTCCAGCATCCACAATTTGAGTTCCAATGCAGGGCTTGCAGAGCGGCGGAATACGGCCTTCCCCCTGGTATAAGTGGCCATGCTTTCAGGGATGACCTTATCCCAGCCTACTAGTTGATGAAGCACCTGACCATTAAGACTGTTCTGTTCAAAACCGTTGCCGTCCCTGCCCTGATGATCCACCATAAACATTTTAGATCGCTTTGCCACTTCCCTAAGATCGCAAAAATTATGCCCCATTACATTGGCGTTTACCATTCCCATCCACAGGCAGTCTTCACCGCCATATTCTGTACAAACCTTATTGAAAAGATCCCAGTTATCTATTCTGCAACTATAACTCCATTCAATCCATTTACGATAAATCAGGTCCTGGTAATCGGCATTTTCCGGTAACTGGCAACCGGAATAATCCTGAAATCCTTTTTTACAGTTATCACAGTAGCAAATATATTGTTTGGGGATACCGGTCCAGCTATTATCAGTAAAGCCTTCAGGCTGGTATTTTTCAATTATTTCTTTCAGGATCTCCGGTATATATTCCTTGTAATAACCTGAATTTAGACAGCTAAGGAAACGTCCCTGGGTAATAAAAGGACTACCGTCTTTTTTTTGGGCAAACCAGTCAGGTCTGGCTTTGTAAAATGCTTCTATTGCCCTGTTGATGTCCATCCTGGCCAGGATTACAAGTCCCAGATCCCGGCCGGCTTTAATAAAATCTCCAAAAAAATCCCTGTTCCCAAGCTTAGCCGCACGGTAATGCATTTCAAACCTGGATGGATAATAAGCAACAATTCCACCGGCATTGACTATAATCCCCTGAGTACCGGTCTTTTTCCAAAACTCCTGCCAGAAACCCAGATCACAGATCTCCGGATCTATTTCGCTTAAATTAACTTGTCCCCATCGTCGGGTCTTTTCATACCACTTTTCCATGGCAATCTCCATGATCTAATTATATTCTTTCGGGAGTTCATTCCATATCCTCATCCAATGGAAAAATAGGCCGCCGGACTTTTTTATATGGGATGGTTTCCAAAACCTCGTTGGAGCAGCCTTTTGTAGTGGCCATGATAGCTCTTTGAGCAATGCTTCTAAAACAAGGCTCCAGGTAACCTAGTTTTACAGCTACAAGGCAATAATCTTGAGCGTTTATTCCCAGACTGGGGAGCAGCTGGGGATCACCAAAACCTATGTGTTTGGAAGTAATACTGATAAGCAGGTTCCTATGGCTAATCAAAACCAAGTCAGATTTATAAGGACCATAATCCCGGACTATCTTTTGAACTTTTACTTTTAAGGGAATTTTTTTTCCATTGATGGTATCCCAGTTACCTCCTATCGTAATATCCAATTCAGCTCCCTCTCCGGCATTAATGCAAGCGCTTGCAGCCGGTGTATCGAAGAAACCTGAATAAAGGAAGGGCGTAGGCAGCTTATCAATCCTATCCATGGTTTCCATTATGGCTTCCAGAAGATCCGTTGCATCTCCTGCAGCTCCAGCAGTGGGATTGTCCCCTGAATCAGAAATAAAAACCGGTCTCTCCCCTTTACTTACATATGAAAAAGCTGCAGCTAAAGATTCCCGGGTATCATAAAATTCGGTACGAAAGCTGAATTCCCTTCGACGGGACCAAAAAGAAACGGCTAAATCTCGTGCAATTTTTTCTGCTTTTTCTTTGTTTTTTCCTGAGTAACTAACCAAGACTGTAACCGCATTATTTTTATCATCTGCCCAGGGGAAGCCCAATAATAAAGAGGCAGCCTCAATTCCTGGTTTTTCTTCAGCTTTGCAACAGGCTGCAATAAGAGAGCGCATGGGTTCTGCTTCAGTTTCAGACTTTTCACCTGCCACCATAAAAGGGATTTTTTGATAACAGGTCAGGATTTTAATATTTTTCTTTAGAGCATTTAACAGCATCCTGGCCGCATGTGATCCAGTTTCAAAGCTATCCACATGAGGAGCGGTCTTGTAACCAACAAAACCGTCCACTGCTTTAAGAAGTCCTGGCGTGATAGTTGCATGCATGTCCAGGGCCACAATAAAGGGAAGACCGGGAAAAATCTCCCGCAAGGCAAGACAGAGATCTTCTTCAGTACAACCTAAACCTTCTACTTTCATGGAGCCGTGAAGAGCCAGGCAAATCCCGTCTATGGGACCTGCATTTTTTGCCTTTTCCAGGAATTCTGCCTTGATTTTTTTGTAAAAAGCTGCAGAAACCACACCATTGGGAACAGCCCGGCATAAAACTGTAGGGATAATTTCAGCGTCATCTTCCTGCAAAGTTTTGATAATTCCCGTAGAAGAATAATTTAGGTTAAGACCTTTTTCAAAAATTTCGTTCCCCCGGAAAACCACAAAATCTTCTTCCCCGGTGATAATGGGATTAAAAGTATTGGACTCATGGTTCATTCCACCAACTAAAATACGCATAATTTACCCTTTAATACGATACGATACAAAAGCTATGACTTTATTATCCGGCGCCCAGGAATTTACATTTATAGTTCCCTGTCCTCCGAATAGTTCGGCAATTACCTTAAAATCACCTCCCTTTGATGACATAAGGCGGAGCTGGACATCCTTGTTGGGTGGGTGCTTATCCGGCTCCACATCACCTTTTTTATAAGTAATATATGCAACCCTTTCACCATCCGGAGAAATATGAGGAAACCAATTATTAGCTTCGTCAAAAGTCATTTGAGTAGGATTAGATCCATCGGCTTCCATGCGCCAGATCTGCATCAAACCGGTACGTGTAGAATTAAACCAGATAAATTTGCCATCAGGGCTGTACTCAGGCCCGTCATCCAGACAGGGCACATCGGTGAGCCGCTTCTCCCTGCCCCCCCATACTGGAATGGAATAAATATTCCATTTACCGTTACGTTCCGCCGTATATGCCAAATTTAGGCCATCAGGGGACCAACCGTGAAGATAGCTGGGAGCTATGGGAGTAACAAGCACAGGCTCCCCTCCAGCAAGAGGCAGAGTATAAATCCTGGATTGACCATCTTCAATAGTTTGGTGGCTAATAGCAATGGATTTTCCATCAGGAGATAGTACATGGTCGTTATTACAATCTGTCATATCTCCGGTATAGATCTCCGTAATGGTTCCTGTAATAAGTTCATAACGGTATATCCTGCCACTACGGTTAAAAATAAGATACTTCCCGTCCTGAGTCCAGTTGGGAGCTTCAACAGTATCATCAAACTCCCGCAAAATTGTCCGCTTACCTGTATCCACATCCAGGGTTTCAAGAATACTGAATACCCCTCTATCCTGACGATGCCTTGGACTTGTTAATACCTGCATAATATCTCCCCCTTTTCTAATTTATTATACCAGCAACGAAAAAACCCCGATAGAGGTAAAAAAACTTAAAATTTCATTGTTTTACTTGACTTTTAATTGATAATTATATAACCTACTTATGAATAGACTACTTATAAGTAGATTATTCATAAGTATACTACTCTTAAGTTGCCTACTTATAAGTAGTCTATTCTTGAGTAGTAATTATAGGAGGTGTGTATCATTTTATACAATCTTGATTTTTATGGCCGGGATAATGAACTGGACGAAATGGAAGTCCTTTATAATAGAAGCGGTTTTAAATTTTTTGTCGTTTATGGAAGACGCCGGGTAGGCAAGTCCACTGTGATTCAAAAATTCATTAATGATAATAACAAGCCGCATATAAGTTATATATCATTGGAACAAAATGACAAGCAAAATCTTGAAGGGTTCAGTGAAGCAATTTTAAACAAATACAGTACAGCTAAAAATTATTTGACTTCCTTCGTTTCCTGGGAAAAAGCCTTTGATTATATAGTTGAGCAGGCAGGGCAGGAAAAACTCGTGCTTTTTATCGATGAATATCCTTATCTTGCAAATGCAAACAAAACCATATCATCGACACTTCAAAAATATGCAGACAACGCGTTTAAAGCGACAAACATAACACTGGTTCTTTGCGGCAGTTCAATGAGTTTTATGGAAAATCAGGTATTGGGTGCCAAGAGTCCATTGTATGGCAGGCGTGACATGCAATTTAAAATCGAACCTTTTGATTATTACGACAGTGCAAAATTTTTTAGTAACTTTAGTAATGAAGACAAGGCCCTGGCTTATGCGGTTACAGGCGGGATTCCACTGTATTTAAGTAAAATAAAAGATCAGGGCAATATCGTTGAAGGAATTAAAAACGAATTTTTAAAGAGGAACGGCTCGCTTTATGAAGAACCTCGTAATTTACTTATGCAGGAATTACGTAATCCATCTATATATAATGCAATTATTAAAGCCATTGCAGGTGGTGCTACTAAACCTAATGAAATAGCCATAAAAGCCGGTGAGGAAAGCAAAAAAATAAGTAAATATCTTTCCACGTTGATTAATCTGCATTTTGTAAAAAAGGAAACACCTGTAATCGGCGGGAGGGAACGTAACGGTATATACAGATTGACAGACAATATGTTCAGATTTTGGTATAAATTCGTCATTGAAAATTATATGATTATTGAATCCGGCATGAGTGATTATACTTACGATGAAAGAATCCAACCTCGGCTCTCAGAATATATGGGATATATTTTCGAAGATATTTGTGTGCAATACATAAAACGCCAAAATAAAAATAAAAAACTACCCTTAGTATTTGACAGTATAGGCCGCTGGTGGGGAAATAATCCTATTGAAAAACGGCAGGAAGAAGTGGACTTGATAGCAGTCGCTGGAAAAACAGCCATTTTTGGCGAATGCAAGTGGAAGGACAATACAGACACAGACGTTTTAAATGAACTAAAACACAAAGTTGAAATGTTCAGGCAATTTAATAAAAAGTATTATTATATATTTGCGAAAGGAAAATTCTCTGCTGCATTGAAAGCTGCCGCTGTTAGAGATAAGAATGTCAGGCTGTTTACGTTGAAGGATATTTATTATAAGACATAAATGCTAAATTAAAGGACTTACAGCCAGCCCCGGCAAGACCGAAGATTATTCGTGTCTAACCAGTCTTGACGAACAATGGGGCCTACTCAGGTATGAAGTACCTACGGCAGGTGCAATCCAGTCAATTGTAACCCCTACTATAATGGAATAATTATTATAAAATGGAGATTCTGCTACAGAACCTATCCTACTTGCCAGTTCTGTAATTCCTACCCAGGTGATTCTTTCATTCAACCTGTTCATGATAAAACCAATACAGAATATAATTTTGAATTAAGAAAAAAAGATAAAAATATTATTGTACTATTTGAATAAAGGGTATATAATGTAAAGAATTACTTATTTACCTTTAGGAGGAAACATGAAAAGAGTTATTTGTTGTCTGATGATCTTATCAGTAGTCGTTTTCACCCTTGCAGCAGGAGGTGGAGGACAGCAGCAAGCTACCGATGGCCCAGTAAGATTATCTTATTATGAAGGCTTGGGACGTGCAGGAACAGGCGGTCATGTATCATTAGCTACCCATCCGGGATGGATTGAACTTCAAAGAAGGATGAATGTAGAGATTGATTTTCGTTCTCCACCGATGGGAAATGAAACGGAAACATTCAATCTTATGATGGCTTCCAGGGATTTTCCGGACATCATTACTCACAACTGGGGTAGTGTCCCAGGAGGCCCTGGAGGATATATTCGTGATGACGTTATCATCAGGTTGAATGATGTTATTGACAGGTGGGCTCCAGATACAAGAATAGCTTTCGAGAGATACCCAGTGGCCAAGCGGGAAGCAACTATGGACGATGGAACCCTCTTTTGTTTCCCTCAGATCTATGCTAATGACGCCCTTTGCTATTGGTACGGACCTCTGGTTCGCAGGGATCTGATAAGCAGGGTCCCTGGTGTAAATTTGGCTCAATTCCCTGATAACATGGAGACAATTGAGGAATGGGAGCGTGTATTAACTGCGGTCAAGAATTCCGGCCTCAGAGGTGATTCCGGCCGAGATATTATACCCCTGTCCTTTGTAATTGACGGAACCTATCATCAGTCCGGTTTTCTTGTAGGTGCTTGGGGAATTAGTACCCGTTTTACCCAGGAAAACAGTAATCCCGTGTATGGCCCCTCAGATCCACGTTACCGGGACTATCTTACCACTATGAAACGCTGGTATGATTTGGGGCTTTTAGATCCGGAATTTGCCGGCAACACCGGCGCACTCTTTGATGAAAAGGTCCTTGATAACAGGGTATTCGCCCTAGCCGGTGCTATGGGTGGAGCAAGTACACGTTTTACAGGATTAGCCCGTCCTACAAATCCGGAATTTACCCTGGCAACCACCAAGTACCCAGTTTTAAATAAAGGATCTGAAGTGCTTCTCGCTTTCAAACAGTATTACTTTACCATGACAGGAGCGGCAATAACCACTGCCTGTAGGAATGTTGAAGCTGCTGCCAGGGTCCTTAATTACGATTATACCGATGAAGGATATATTCTGGCTAACTTTGGTATAGAAGGTGAAACCTTCAATTGGGCGCCTGAAAATTATATCACCCAGTTGGTTTCGGGTACCCGTCAGGGATATCCCAGGTACATGAACATAATAATGAATAACCCCAACGGTTTATCCAGAGATATCGCCACCGGTACAATAGTACGGGTAGGTAACCATGTGGGAATTAAATCACCCGAATTTCTTGAGCAGCGGGATAATCTCCCTGAGCAGGTAGGACCTTTGGGCCGCGGTAAGTGGATGGATACCAATAATAGAATCATGATGCCAGCGATAACCCCTACACAGGAAGAAAGTGCTGAAATGGCCCGGATCATGAATGACATCAATACCTATGTCGATGAAATGACTGTAAAATTTATCACCGGTGCGGAACCCCTCACCGATGCCGGTTGGAACACTTATATTCAAACCATACAGCGTATGGGAATTGCCCGAGCTTTAACTATCACCAGAGCACAAATTGTCCGTTACAACAATAGACCGTGAGTTTTTAATTTAAGCCGGTAAGTTCCAAAATTTACCGGCTATTTTTCATATTTTATTTACTTGGTATAACATTCATTCAGGGGATTGGTTCTTGACAGTTTTATGTTCGATATGATAGGAGGCCCTGATATGCTGAAACCTAAGAAGACAACAACAAAAAAAACCCCATTGACTATCTTTACAAGAGATATGAGACGTAATAAACATGTTTACTTAATTATCTTACCGGTGGTGATCTACTATTTTATATTCCATTATCTTCCAATGTATGGAGCTTTGATAGCTTTTAAGGATTTCCGTCCTTCCTTGGGGGTTTGGAGGAGTCCCTGGGCTGGTTTCAAACATTTCATGGACTTTTTCGGTAGTTATTATTTCACCAGATTGTTAAGAAATACCCTAGCGTTGAGCATTTACAGCCTTATCTTTGGATTTCCCGCACCGATTATTCTTGCCCTGCTTTTAAATGAACTTCGTATCAGCTGGTTTAAAAGGCTTGTTCAAACCATCACCTACGTACCTCACTTTATTTCTATCGTGATTATCTGCGGTATTATTGTTAATTTTGTAAAAATGGATGGGCTCATATCCCTGATGGTAAAGCAAATCAGCGGGTATGATGGAAGCTTACTTATGAATCCGAGATACTTCAGGACCATCTATGTAGGCTCAGGTATTTGGCAGCATGTTGGGTGGAGTTCAATAATTTACCTTGCCACTCTGGCGGGTATTAATTATGAACTCTACGAAGCCGCCCGTATAGACGGAGCGGGGCGTTGGAAACAGACTTGGTATATAACTCTTCCATGTCTGATCCCTACAATTACCATTCTATTGATACTCCAAATGGGAAGTTTAATGAATGTGGGCTTTGAGAAAGTAATGCTCCTTTACAACCCTCTTATCTATGATACTGCTGACGTCATTTCTACCTTTGTATATCGCCAAGGTATACTTTCCGCTCAATATAGTTTTTCTTCGGCGGTAGGACTGTTTAATTCCGCTATTAACTGTACGCTGGTCATTTGCGCAAACAAGTTCAGCAAAATAATGACAGAAAATAGTCTTTGGTAAGGGGGAACGTATGCGGTTAAGTTCCGGAGAAAAAATATTCAATGTCTTTAATATGTTGTTTATGGTCGGGTTGACCTTTATTACCTTCTATCCATTCGCTTATGTAGTATTCGCGTCGTTCAGCGATGCAGCGATGTTAATGAGAGCCCGAGGTTTATTACTCCGACCAGTAGGATTTAATCTCCAAGCTTACGAAATGGTATTTAAAAATCCAGTATTATTTTCCAGTTACTTTAATACCCTTATTTACGTGACATGCGGCACTACCCTCAGTGTTTTCCTGACCATCTGCGGCGCATATTCTCTTTCCCGCAAGAACGTGCTTTTACGTATGCCCATTACTTTTTTCTTTGTATTCACCATGTGGTTTTCGGGAGGAATGATCCCGCTGTTTCTGCTTGTTCGTAATCTCGGCCTTTTAAATAACAGGCTGGCACTTATATTGCCTAGTGCGGTAAGCACTTATAACTTAATAGTAACGCTGACCTATTTTAGATCTATTCCGGACAGCCTCGAGGAATCCGCTAAAATTGACGGAGCGAATGATTACATCATCATGTTCCGTATTATAGTTCCCTTGGCGGTTCCGGTTATTGCGGTAATAACATTGTTTTATGCGGTAGGTATCTGGAATGCCTGGTTCCACGCAATGCTTTTCTTAAATAGAAGAGAACTGTTCCCAGTTCAATTAATCCTTAGAGAAATTTTGATATTGAATGACACCTCCGGAGTCATGGGAGGCGCTGTTTCCCAAGGAGAGCGGATACAAGTAGGAGAAACCATTAAATACGCCACCGCCGTTGTGGCAACTGTGCCGATTTTAGTAGTTTATCCCTTTGTCCAACGATACTTTGTGCAGGGTATAATGATAGGCGCTATAAAGGGCTGAGCATTTAATGCCAATGATTTGGTAAAAAATATAATGATTTAAAGGAGAAAACTAATGAAAAGCAAAGGACGTTATCATGAGAGTGCTAGAGAAATTAATGTTTATGGAAATTACGATGTAATTGTCATTGGCGGAGGCTGTGCAGGTTTTCCAGCGGCAATTGCCGCAGCTCGTAACGGCGCAAGTACCCTAATCGTTGAACGCTTTCCCTTTTTTGGCGGGACTGCAACCGCTAGCTTGATGGCAAACATTGTCGGTTTTCGCAATCAAGTAGAACCGGATTATCTTCAGGTTACCAAAGGCATAGGTGAAGAACTGATGCTCAATTTGATAAAAGAGGGGGGAGCGGTAAAATCCCGCAATGCCTATCCTTCGTCCCAAAGAAGCGATACTAAAGGTGATCTTTCTTATAATTACGCATTCGACACAGAACTTTTTAAATATATAGTTCTTAAAATGGTCAAGGAAGCAGGTGTGGACATCCTTTTCCACACTTATTTTTCAAATGTGATCATGAATGAGAATCAAGTAACGGGAGTCATCTGCGAAACTAAGTCCGGCAGACAGGCTATTTACGGCAAGATCATCATCGATGCTTCCGGAGACGGAGACGTAGCTTTCCATGCAGGAGTACCCTATTGGCAGACCAAGGGAGACGAGGCAAAGCGGCTTAACGATTGTCTGATGTATAAAATTACCGGTTTCCCGGCAGAAACAAAAGCGCCAGGCTGTCTTTTCAAAAATACCATGGTGGTATGGGGTCCCAGCCCCGGGCCGACAAATGCTGCAGACGCTGAAGAATTAAGCGCTGAAGAAGTAAATGTCCGCTTGGCAGTTTACGAAGACCTGGAAAAAAAGAAGAAAAATCATCCGGGTGAATTGGACGGCGCCTGGGTACTTGATACCGGAACCCTAATCGGTGTACGTCAAACCAGGTTCTTTGAGGGCGAATATAAGATAACCAATGATGATGTACTGGAAGGCAGGGAGTTTGAGGATTCCATCGCTATGGCTTCCAACCCCATCATCAGCTACTACGGTTACAGGCGTTTCCTTGAACACGAAGGTTATATGATACCCTACCGCTGCATAATCCCCAAAAACGTGGAAGGCCTTTATGTGGTGGGACGTTGTATGTCTTCGGATCAGCAGGCTTATGAATCCTGGAGAGCCATGGCTCACATTCTTGCCATTGGAGAAGCCTCTGGGATCGCTGCTGCCCTCTGCATAAAAACCGGAAGCCCTGTCCGCAGCCTGGATTATAGCCTCTTAAAGAAGACTTTAATTGAGCAAAACTGTGAAATAGGCCAGGGAAAGAAAAAATAGTATTAAGAGGGTTCTTATTAGGCTAAACTCGACCTAAAATTATTTAATACTTACTCCCAGTTTAGGGCATCAAAGAATCAGATTCCTCTTTATCACCACTTAGTAGGGTTAAAACCTTTGGAGACATTTATCCGCACAGTATCACCGGTTTGCTCTATTAAATAAAAACCTTGCTTGAGAATAAATGAAGTTTCCGAACAAGTCTAATAATACAGGTCTAATGTGTGTGGCACTTCAAATTAATATAATCAATTTCTACTTAATGGATTATTTTTCATACATCACTTCATTAATAATATATTCTGCTGTATAATTTTATTTTGTACTTACCATATAATTATGAATAAACAGAGGCTGGAATGATTGTTTATCATGGCAGCAATGTCATAGTGCAGGAACCAAAAATAATACCTCCAAACCGCTTATTAGATTTTGGAAATGGTTTTTATACAACATCATCCCATGAACAAGCTTGTCGGTGGGCCCGCAGGGTTAATTCGAGGCAAAAAACAGAATGCCAAATAATAAATGTATATGAATTGCACATTTCCAGAGCAAAAAATGAGCTATTAATCATTCAATTTAATTCTCCAAGCCATGAATGGCTTCATTTTGTAACAACATGCCGGAGTGGCAAAAAGATTGATCGACCTTATGATATTGCCATTGGACCAGTTGCCAATGATAATGTTTATGCTGCAATCCAGTTATTTGAAACAGGGCTGCTTTCTGAAGCTGAAACGATTACCCGTTTAAAGGTAGAAGAATTATTTAACCAGATACTTTTTCATACAGAGAAAGCATTGGAATTTTTAATTCATATAAGGCATGAGATAGTTAAGGACCACTTTAATGAATAAAGCAAAATTTGATGCATTACTTCCCTTTATTGTAACTGCTCTGATAAAAAAAATTATTAATTATAAAAAATTATCCGAAGATGAAGCATTTACCCGACTTTATAATTCCATGCTATATTCATACCTTGAAGATGAAGAGACAAAAGTTTGGCATTATAGTGCAGATAAGCTATTTTTACTTTTTGATGAAGAAATAACCACCGGCAGCCTAAAATTACCGGAGTATTGATATGGAAAAAATATTGGATTTTAAGGTTTTTTGCCTGGAAAGCTATAAAACCGTACACAACCTGACAGGAAAAATTGCCCTGGATATCTTTAAAAAATATGATGTGTTTGATTATATTGAATCCTGCTATGACTCCCTGCATTCTACAGGTAAGCTCTATATAGTTAGCGATATTGACGAGTATATTACCTGCCAGGAAAATATCCTGGCGGGCAATCAGCTGTAATACTCCCTTGCAGCTTCGTATACGATATGCGTTCCTTGAGATAAGGGGCAATCATTTCGTCAAACATCGTTTTAGATATAAACGGCCCATTTTGCGTGCCGAAGTCGTCCCCCGAATTCGTACAGTCAATAAAAGGCCCGATTATACCGTAATAGAGGTCAATCATTTGTTTTTGATGTTACAATACCCGACGAGAAAATGCATGTACCAGCTAAAGTTTTAACGTTCAATTACAAAATTATTTCTTGAACTCGACCAAAAAGTCTATGCAATAAAGAGAATCCTAAATTTTTTTATGAATTTTCAATAAAAAATGAAGCAACCTGCAACTCTTTGCCATATATATATATTTACCGGCACTTTATGTGCTATATTTAACCATGAAGGAGACAGAAATGGGTACAGTACATGCGGATATTACTTTGAAGAATGCTGCTGACAATGCAAATTATGAGCGGGGGCTTATAAAGGAAGAGGATGTACGCTCCGTAACTGTTAGTGCAGTCGTAGATACAGGGGCGATGTCCCTGGTCATTTCCGAGGAGTTACGCCAAAAACTAGGGCTCAATGTAAAGGGAGAAAAAATGGCCCTTGTGGCCAATGGCCAGCGGGTTTTATGCAAAGTAACAGAAGCCGTTGAAATCCGATGGAAAAACCGTTATTCCTCAATACCTGCTGTAGTCATTCCAGGTGCTGCAAAGGTCCTCCTGGGAGTGATCCCCCTGGAAGATATGGATCTTATTGTTAATCCTGTTACCCAAGAACTGGTTGGCGCTCACGGCGATGTGATAGAGTGCCTGGTACTGGCCTTGGATGCTGCATAAACCAAAGATCAATTTCATCAACCGAGTTTTCCCTCTTATGCCCCCAATTTATTGGCCAAGATCGGGGCTGCTGATATTTCAATATGCACCATTGTACCAATCCGCCAAGGGGAGCGTAGCGTAATATGTAAAGGTAGAAAAAAATCAACAGCCCCGGACGAAATAAATCTTGCCAACTCCCCATAACCAATGTTATTCTATAAGTATAAAGGAGGAGGGGTCATGGCCAGTATTGTAAGCCAACTCTGCGTTGAAGTTAATCTGCCGCGGATGTTAAAAGTAAAGCAGCATTTTGATTCCGGACACATTGAAAAAAATGATATCCCTAATGCAGTAATCCAGGAACTATCCAAACCCGAGCTGGCAGAGCTGATAAAACCCGGACAGAGGATTGCAATAAGCTGTGGAAGCCGGGGAGTAGCTAATATTGCAATTATAACCAGGGCCATCGCGGATTTTGTAAAGTCCCGGGATGCTAAACCCTTTGTGATCCCTGCCATGGGAAGCCATGGAGGCGCAACAGCAGAAGGTCAAAAGAAACTCCTGCAAGGTTACGGTGTTACAGAGGAATCAATAGGATGTCCGATTCTATCATCAATGGAAACTGTAGCTATTGGAAAAACTGAAGGCGAAAAAGTTTACGAAGTAAGAATCGATAAAAATGCTTCAGAAGCGGACGGTATTATCGTAGCAGGCAGGATCAAACCCCATACTGCTTTTCGCGGTTCTTATGAGAGCGGAATCATGAAAATGATGGCCATAGGTCTTGGGAAACGGGAAGGAGCAGATATATGCCATCAATTAGGCTTCGGTTATATGGCTTCTATGGTGTTCAATTTTGGGAAAACTATAATTAAAAATGCACCGATTATCCTGGGTTTTGGGATTTTAGAAAACGCTTATTCTCAAACCTGTAAATTCGCCGCCATGAAGGCAAGTGAAATCGAGGAGAAGGAACCTCTGTTACTGGAAGAAGCCAAGCACCATCTTCCCCTTATACCTTTTGACAGCACCGATGTTCTTGTGGTGGATAAAATCGGCAAAGACATATCCGGGGATGGTATGGATCCCAATATAGTTGGAGCCAGTCCCTGCTCTCCCTTTATAAAGGGCGGTATAGATGCTAATAGGACAGTTATTTTAGATATGACCGAAGAAACAAGGGGAACTGCAATGGGCATGGGGGCGGCTCACACTATTACCAGGCGTTTCTTTAACAAACTGGATCTTGACGCCACTTATGTTAATGCCATTACTTCCCGTGGTATAGACTATGTTCGTATCCCCGTTATCGCAGAAAATGACCGTGAGGCGATACAGCTGGCCCTTAGAACTTGCATTGGCCATGATAAAGACCAGCCCCGGATAATCAGAATCGCCGACAGTCTTCATACAGAAAGCTTTTTTATTTCAGAGGCTCTGGAAAAGGAGGCTGTAAAAAAAGGCCTTGAAATTTTGGAAGAACCAAAACCCTGGCCCTTCGATAAGGATGGTAATTTATGGTGAAACCTGTTAGAGGGGCCAAGCCGGTTTTAGGGATCAGCATAGGAGATCCTGCCGGAATAGGCCCGGAAATCACTGTAAAAGCTCTTGATTGCAAGGAAATTTACAAAAAATCCATCCCCATCGTTTATTCTGATAGAATTGTTTTGGAAGATGCTTTAAATATTACAGGTAAAAATTTCAAACTTAATTTAATCAAGGAAGCTAAAGAAGCTCTAGGCCGCCCGGGAACCATAGACTATATTGAATCCGGTTCAATTTCTAAAAAAGATGATTATAGTTATGGAAAAATAGGTAAAAAATCAGGAGACGCTGCTTTTCAATATATTTTGAAAGCATTAAAAGATGCTCTGGCAGGAGAAATAGCCGCTGTAGTAACCTGCCCCATTAATAAAGAAGCTATAAACATGGCAGGGCATAAGTTTGCAGGGCATACAGAAATTTTTGCTAAATATACCAAAACAAAAAATTATAGCATGCTCCTTTCTGCAGGTGATAAAAAAACCAGCTTGTTGAATGTAATCCATGTAAGCACCCATGTATCTTTACAGAAAGCCAGTGAACTTATCAGCAAGGAAAAAATTTTAAAAACAATTCATCTTGCAGATTATGCATTAAAGCTTATGGGCAAAAAGAAGCGCCGTATTGCTGTGGCAGGTCTTAACCCTCATGCATCGGAAAACGGCCTTTTTGGTAACGAAGAAAAGTTAAGCATTATACCTGCTGTGGAAAAGGCAAAGGTTCAGGGCCTTGATGTTTCAGGTCCTATACCGCCGGATACAGTTTTTGTTAGAGCTTTAGGCGGCCATTTTGACATAGTCGTAGCCATGTACCACGATCAGGGACATATCCCTCTTAAAATAATAGGATTTGCCCTTGTAAATGGTTCATTTCGTCATATGAAAGGCATTAATGCTACTATTGGTCTTCCAATAATCCGTACTTCCGTAGATCATGGAACGGCTTTTGACATAGCAGGTAAAAATAAATCAAATGAAGGAAGCCTTTTAGATGCTCTGGAAATGGCTATAAGTTTTGCAAAAAATTGGGATAAAGTCCACAAATTACATTAATTTACTGCATTTGCAATGTTTCTTGTCTTCCTCCAAAATTAAAACGCAAGAAACGGAGCTGCCGGTATTCTGTCGGATGGGAGTCCTCCCAATAGGTAAAGGGTATGGCAGTTTGCCAGATCCCTGCATCCTGAATAAAGAGCAGGTTCTCATCAGAGTACCCTAAAAGGGGAATTCCCTTAGTAAAATCTTTAAAGGGGCGCTGAGCATCTATCCCCTGGGCAGGGGTTTGGTTTTCATAATAACCGCTGATTGTAATCCGGTTTCGTGAAATAATTAATGTACCTGAATAGATACTTGGATCATTTGAAACCCAGGTCCCCCGTAGGTCCTGGTTAAAACTCTCCTGATCCTCAGATGAAACATAGTTATAATTGCAAGAAACAATCAAGAAAGAACAAAGGATCAAGAGTAAAGAATAAAGCAGTTTCCTTAGTTCTCTGTTCATTTTTCCCTGTTGGTCTTAATTTATCCTAGCCGCTGTTTCTCTGGCCTCCGGAATCCATTCTCTGAGCTGTCTGATTCTTGTAGCATCCGATGGGTGGGTACTTAAAAATTGCGGTGTACCCCCTCCTCCCAGAGCGCTCATCCTCTCCCAGAAAGGAACAGATGCTTCGGGGTTATAACCCGCAATGGTCATCAGGATAAGGCCATAATGATCAGCCTCACTTTCATGAGCCCGGCTGAAAGGAAGTGTACCGGCTAATTCGGAACCAGCACCGTAAGCGGTCATAGCAATGGCCTGGGTCAATTCAGACTGTCCGGAAACCGCTACATCAACTACCAAAGCACCGAGTTGTTGAAGTACACCGGCACTCATTCTTTGCTGACCATGGTTAAGCAGAGCATGAGAGACCTCGTGCCCCATAACAACGGCAAGGCCGTCTTCATCCCTTGTTATAGGAAGTATACCCGTATAAAAAGCTATTTTTCCCCCGGGCATACACCAGGCATTGACTTGATCGCTCTGTATTAGCTTAAATTCCCAGGCATAATTATCTAAATAATGAAGCTGCCCTTCTGAAGCAAGCCATCTTTCTGCCGCTTGCCTGATCCTGTTTCCAACCCGCTCTACCATGAGGGCTTCAGGGGTTCCGGTTATTATAGTGCTTTCACTAAGGAACTCCTCATACTGCTGAAAAGCCAT
>Ga0099364_10004284_pt1 | contig 21707 bp, 12 predicted proteins | sample TergutTh196P3_FD_73070 | JGI IMG/M metagenome (GOLD analysis project Ga0099364, IMG submission 73070) | Microcerotermes parvus P3 segment gut microbial communities from Pointe-Noire, Republic of the Congo - Th196 P3 | ecosystem: Host-associated > Arthropoda: Insects > Digestive system > Gut ... | reverse complement strand
CGACCGATGGTTCCAACGTGCCGTCCTCCATTATTCTGAAAGACAACGGTTCCTGCGGTGAGAGGAACGTTATTATCGCCAAACGTCACTCTTCCTCGGACTGACGGCGGAGGCGGCGGAGGCGGATTCCCTACCCCCGGCAATCCGGAATTGCCGCCACTTCTAGGAGTGCCGCCACGTCCAGTAGGAGCAGATATCTCGACTTTTAGGACATCGGTAGAGTATCCGTGAGTGCCACCAGGTTTTAGATTGGTAAACCACACTCTAACCCTGTACCTACTGCTGTTGTGATGAATTTCTTGAATGGTGCTGAGATTTCCACGCATGGTAAGGTGTAAGGAATTACTGTTTCGAGTAGCGGCACCCTGCATTGCAACATCCATCCACGTTTGTGGAAATGACACATCGCCAACTACGCCTCCGCCAGAACCGCCATGGGACGCATTGATGCTCAGATTAGTACTACTTAATCCTTGAGCTGGTTCGGTGTATAGGGAGGCAGAATACGTGTAGTCAGCATAAAATACTTCTTTGGCGATTTCCGCTCTTGCCCTATTGAGTTTCTCTTGCGCACTGGCAATCATATCTCTGCCTCTCTGTAAGAATTCAGGGGCAGTTCTCTGGGCATTGTTATAAAATTGATTTGCCGCATCCAGTTCTCCTTTCAGGGCAGGCGAGCCGTGCGCTGCAATGTCTCGCAGATCACGGAAACCGCTTTTACGATATATTTCGCTTAAGGGAATCGCCTTGCTCAAATCCAGCGGTGGTTGCGGTGGATCGGTGGGAAGAATCGGTTCCGGTATCGGAGCAACTATTTCGTCCCCATTTGCTTGTCCCCCCGGCTGTTCCTCGTCTTTCGGTTCAACAAAAGGCTCTGGAGAGGTATTAGGATTATCCAGTGGTTCTTCCTGAACGGGAACGTCATTAACAACTTCTACGTCTGCTTTTACGTCTGCGAGTCCGGGCGGAATCATAAAGGGATTGTACGGCAGCGTACGCGGTATAACCTCTGCCATTTCCAACAAGCACCAAAATAAAAGCAGGACAAGAACAACAAGCGCCAAAGCCGTAATGAGTCCTATCATCGAAGCAATAAAATCCATCGTTGCCTTCATCGTCGCTGCCATGATTTCTCCGAACGACCTTCTTCTTGGTTGGAACGGATTATCACATCCCGTGGGCGGTTTTTGTTTAGAAAACGGATCCCGTCCTGTCGGCGGTTTTTGTTTGGAGAAGGGATCCCGTCCCGTCGGCGGTTTGGGATTGGAGAACGGATTCTGTCCCGTCGGTAAAAGCACCGATGACGCTTGCATTCCAAAATCTTCCACGTTGGTCTGTGTCGATTCGGCGAACGGCCAGCCATTTACGTTTTCCGCAAATCCAGTACGTCCTTCGCCGTTTTCGACTCTTGTCTTCGACGTAATCGTTCCCTGCCGGGCAAGTTGTTTGAATTCTCTAACTTCAACGGGACCTATTTTTTCGTTGTTTTCGTTATAGTAATACCAAGGCATGATTTTTTGTTTGCTTTGCTGTTTTTGTTGTTCTGTTCATTTCAGAGTCGCAAGTGTAGGCGGTACTGCCAAAGAGCCGTAGGTGTAGCGGTACTCCACGCAACCTACGGGTACACCCGCAAGTTACGCTCTGCTACACTTGCGGCTCTTAATTGTTTTTATACAATCATCCTCACTGCTTGCGGAAAGCGGCAAGCCGCATGGTTATTGTAATTGTTTCATTTCTTCCCGTGAGCCCCGGTATCGACGTTTGAAACTCTGTCTGCACGGTGCCATCAATGGGAGCTGCTTTGGAACGCCACACCTTTACGTCACGTACAGTAAATGTTAGGTTGCCAAGCGATATACTCCCCGTGTACGGCGTAACGGTACAGTTAGAACTCTGTCCAGCAACCGACAGCTTTTCTCTGGTCTTTCTGCCTTCCGTAAATTCGAACTTTAGGTTGTCTAAGAAATTGTCCAATACCGATTGTACTGCATGTACTCCAATTCTTTCACCGAAAGGCATATCAGCTGGTAATGATTCATGAAGTCCAGAATGAAATCCTTCTCTGATTTGTGAGCGTATTATTTCCTCGAATGATTTTGACAGATCAATTTCGGAGTCGACACTCAAATCTTTTTCAACTTCTTGCCTTCTTCTGCCGTCAAATTCCGGGACGGTAACAGTAGTAGTTGTCCGAAGTTTGACGACCTTGCCATTGTTTGATAGAACCTCTACCTTAAATTTGTTTCTTTCCGTAACGCCGAAGCCCGAAAAGGTCGTTTCATATTCTGCCCAGTCGCCGGCCTTGGCAGTCCTGAATGCAGTCCGCCATTCGTTACCGCCTCCATTGGATGTGAAAAACGAAAAAACGAACCAGAGCAAGCCCACCGCAACCGCAACCGCAATTCCGCCGATGGCTAACTTCAGCGGCAGTGCTGTTCCTTGTGCAGGAAACAATCCGTGAATCTGTCCGGCGACTCCTCTGTGTCCGGTGTCGGTTTCCATCGGCGTTTGCCGATTGATGAGTCCCCTGACAGCCAAGTCTTTGAGTTGCTGTTCGCTGAAGGGACCATGTTTTTGGTTGTTCTGATCGAAATAATAGTAGTTCATGTTTGGTAAAGGGTAATTCGCAGAACCGCAATCGTAATATTGCGGTCTTGTGCGCTGCACAAGTGCGGTGGCTAAAAATTGAAGCTCTGCTGACGTTTGCCGATCTCGGCAACAAGACCACTCAAGACGGGAGCGGCACGCTCATAAGAAACGGATTAAAACACCCTCCGACCAAAGAGGCGCATTGCGGAGTCTGCATCCTATATATAATGTATGCAAAGGAGCACCTCCTCACTATCCAATGCCGGTTTTTACCGCATGTCATACGCGACACCCCCTCAACGGGAGCAACGCAACTTCATGACATTTCAACTTTTTTCTACCCGCCTATGCCATAGTGGCACAGCCGGTGGTCTGTAGAAAATTGCTGTCGCCGAAGCGATTCTTATGATTTGTTGTCGTACTCGAAAGTTATCCGCTCGATATGTAACCGGAGCGGGATTTCAAATGTTGGGAAAAGTATAACAGAATTTTTTCCGATTGCAATAGTCCCCTCGTTTGCCAATCGCGAAAATTGATTAGACCTGTGTTGCATAACCCACTGTGTCATTCCTGCGCAGGCGGGAATCTGGAGTGGAGAGTCTCTCGTCTAGATTCCCGCCGTTGCGGGAATGACGTGGGGAGTGGAAATAACGAGGTTATCAACAGATATAGTATTCATCAAAACCGGTGCAGGTTAATACTATCGGCATCAATCGCTCGGATTTCGTGAGGAACATGCGGATGAAACAACGCTCCAAAAAGAGAAAAACTGCGCAGCGCCGACAGTGAACTTGTGTCCGCCTCTTACCAGGGGGCTAACGCCTCCCGCTCTTGATCTCACAACTCCCGCTCCTCTTTCACCGCCACGTTCAAGTTTTGCACTCCCTCCAACACCTCCGACAAGTCCGGCAACTAACCCTTGACTTTTAACATAATATAGCGAAAATTGGAAACAAGAGAGCGAAAAACGACACACAATATCGATGGCGGAACGACGGAAATTTGAAACAATCCTCTTGGCGAACAAACTTGTTTCTGAAGAACAATTGAAACAAACTACTCAATACGCCAGCGCCGTCGGCATTGACCTGCACGAAGCGGTTTTGCAGAAAAAAATTGCTCCGCCAGACGCCGTGATGATGGCGTATGCCGAATCAGTCGGACTGCCTTTCGTTCGCTTTGCCGACATTTCAGTGGACGAAGAAGTTACCGTCCAGATCGACCCGGTGACAGCCCGACAGTACTCACTAGTGCCGGTTTCCATCGACCAAGGATTTGTCCAGGTGGCGGCAACCAAGCCGGTCGTTCCCGATGTAGCGGACGAACTTCGTATGATATTCAATTTGCCGGTACGCTGTGTGATATGTACACCCGCCGAATTGAGTGCCGCAATTACAGAATACTATCCACGCGGTGCCGTGCGGATGACTAAACCTGAACAACGCACACCAGAGCCGAAGCCGAAACCTGTTCCGAAACAGAAAAAAACGGCAGAACCGATGAACGCCGAAGATATGAAAGATCGAACAATGAAAACGTTTGCCGCTTTTAACTTTACGGTTGCGCTTGTCTATTTTTCTTCGTTCTACACTCCATTATGGCGGTGGATGGGAGATAGTTCCATATTGCTCCTAACGCTCGGTGCTTTCGTCGGCGGCGTTGTTGCGCTTATTGTCTGGAGAATGTCAAGCCGATAATCTTTGCGTATTTTGCGGTTATAGCCTTGGCGGGTGAATGTTTCGTTCAACCCAAGCAGAGCCGCAAGATTGCGCAATTTTTACGCAAGCCTAAATATGCGACGGGCATCAAACCGAAGCAGACCGATGCCGGCGCGCTTCGTAAAACAGAATTCCCGCGGCGACGGAGACGTTCAAACTGTCCGCAATGCCCAACATTGGAAGCGTAATGCCCGTTATACCTTCGCCGCTCCATACATCGGATAAGCCCTCCGCTTCACTGCCCAGCACGATTGCCGTCGGTCGGCAAAAGTCGATTGCCGTATAAGGCACCGTGTTCCCACTGCACCAAGCCGCTACTATCTGAAATTGCCGCTCCTTGAGCCAACGGCAAATGTTCACAGAAGGTTCACACACCGAAGGTACGTGAAACACTGTACCCAAACTGCTGCGAATCGAATTGTAATGAAATGGGTCGAGATGCAGGTCGGCAATTATCACCCCGTCGAAGCCGGCGGCATCGGCACTACGGAATACGGCACCGAGGTTTCCTGGTTTACTAATCTTCTCCACGACGGCAAGCAACGGATTGCTCTTTTGCATTACTTTATTTTCAAACTTTTCAAACGTCAGCACCGGTTCTTCGGCAACGGCAACGACACCATCTTCGCGGTCGCCGTAGGCGATTTTCCGAAAGACAGGCACCGTAACCTGACGAACCGCAGTATTCGTGTAAGGCACCGAAGGATGAACCGTAAAAATTTCCAGGATACGAATTCCCGCTTGCACCGCTCGGTCAAGTTCTCGGACACCGTCAATCACAAACTTCCCTGTACGCCGACGATATTTTCCTTCGCGCAGTTTTACAGTCTCTTTGATTTTCGGATTTGATAAACTTGTGATCACAGTCAAGCCCCCGCCTGCGGGGCGGCTAACAGCAACTAACAGCAACGTGGAACTCTCATTCTACCACATGTGAAGCGTGATGCAAGTTTTGCCGGATGGTCTGGGTGTGTAAAAAAATTGTGGATATATTCAACATTGCGAAAGCGAGCGGGGGGCGTTAGCCCCCCGATGGACTCCCACACGTTTCGCAACCCAACGAGGGGCTAACGCCCCCCGCTCGCTTGCACTACACCCACTTTATTTTTACGCACCCGGATGGACTTAACCAAAGTGAATTTTTGCTCTTTACCAAGCACCGCAAATTGTGTAAAATACTCGGACTCGGGCGCCGCACACACAAATACTCAGGTCTCCGAACAGTGTTTTTCCTCTATGAGTCAAGCATCGTCCTCCTCTGCCGTTTTCGTCGGCGTAAATTTGACATCGAGCGGCGTCAATACCGCCGCCGTTACCGATCAAGGGACAATCATCGCCGAATCATCCGCACCATTCGTAGGAAAAACCGCCGGTTCAAGCAGTACAAAACAACAATTCGAAGAAGACCCTGAAATCTGGTGGAACGCCACCCGAATGGCTCTCGGACACCTCGTCGCACAACTACAAAAAAATACCAATCCTTCGCAACTCAAAGCAATTTCCGTTTCCGGTAATCCCGGCACACTGGTCATCGTTGACCGAAAAGGAGACCCCATCGCCCCCGCCATTCTTGCCGAAGATACCCGAGCATCAGATTACGTCCAAAGCCTTAACATTTACGGACGAGAGCATTGCACAAAACAAGGTTTTATGTTCCGCACCGAAGACCCTTTGGCAAAAATTGCCTGGTTCAAAGATCACAATCCTAAACTGTACGAAGATGCCCGATTCGTTCATCAAGCAGACTTTATCGTCGGTCGCCTCAAAGGTTTGCCCGACGTAACGGAGTTTTCCTTCGCCGCCCGAACCGGTTGCGACCTTATAGATGAATGTTGGCCCGACTGGCTCGATTATGACATGTACCTCAGTGTTCGAGACCGATTACCACTCCTTATGCACCTCGGCGAAAAAGCCGGTACAGTTTCGGAAAAAGCCTCCGTCGCAACCGGACTGCCCAGCGGAATGGCAATCGTGATGGGGGCGACAACCGTTACGGCAACATTTCTGGCTTCCGGTGCCAGAAAAGAGGGGGATTTTCATACTATTTTGGACAAGCATCTTTCGATTAGCGGTATCTCTACCACGATGATGCGTTCATCGCAAGATCATATTCGAGTCAACAAATTTCCGGGCAGACGATGGTCGTTTTCGGTTACTAGCCGAACAGGCACAGAATGGATTTCGACTTGGTTTTCCGAAGGATCATTTGCCGAACTCGAACCGGCGGCGGCGGACAAACTGCCCAGCTCATTTTTGGCTTATCCGAATGTGTCCCGGGAAGAAACGTTTCCCTTTATCTCAAACAGTGCGGAAGGATTTATCACCCCGGCAACGGAAGATCGAGGAGTGCAATTTGCTTCCTGTTTACAAGGGACGGCATTGTTTGAACGGTTTTGCTATCAAAGGTTGAACCGCCTGACAGGAACAACGGAAACGCTCGGCGACATTTACTCCGGCGGACAGTGGAGCGTCAGTGACGTTTGGATGCAGTGTCGAGCCGATGTTACGGGACGAATCAATCGGCGCATGAAAGGATTAAGTAGTGCCGTTTTCGGGACCGCAATGATTGCCGCACTGGGAACCACGTTTAGTTCGGTTGAAGACGTTGCAGAAGCGATGCTGGCGGTCGATGCGGCATTTTTTCCTAACCCGGGAAAACATTCACAGTATTTGGAACTTTACACCGAATTTTGCGACCTGATGGAAGACCAAGGATATGGCGCCGGTATGGCAAGCGGAATTAGAAGCGGTGTCAAAAGCAGTTTTTGATAAAACAAGGATAGCCGGGTTATTTAGCCGGTACTCCGGCATAACCGGAGTACCGGCTAAATGATAGACCAACAAAGGGAGAAAAACGAATGAAACGACGATACAATTCACTGTACAAAACTTTTCTCGGCATGGGAGCGGCATTGGTCTGTTCCCTGTTACTGTTGCCGGTTCTTCGGATCATTCCGGCAGATGCACAGCCTATCTCGACGGACGGTAGAGATCAAGAAATTGAAGGCAGAATTATTGCTTTTTTTGACTCTTTACAGCGTGGAAATCTTTCTACGGCTTTCGATGGACTCCTTATTCAGAGTCCGCTCAATTTGTCGGAGTCGGCTTCGCAACTTGCTGAATTGAAAAACAAAACGGAAGAGGCGCGAAATCAGTTTGGTGAGATATTAAATTGGGAGCGATATGACTCAAAACAGATCGGTGCGGATGTTATCGTTATTCGATACATTTTGAAGTATGACCGTTATCCTGTCATTTGGTCGTTTGCGTTTTATCGAAAACCTTCTTCCAGTCCGGTGAGTGTCATGAATCCTAACCGCTCGGTGTTGGTCGAAGTGCAATTTGATCCGAGCCTGCTCTGAGGTTAGGCTTTCACCTTTTAGCGATTTCACTTGTGAAATGCCAGACTCTGACATCATTTTCGCTTTTTCCTCTATTTTCGTCAAAGCCGCTATAATCCGATGTCCGATAACGTAAATGAATCCGCGTACGTTTGCCGGACATCGGCAATAATGAACAAAAATTCTATGCGTTATCACTTCCCCCTGAAATCATTGCTCGAATGGACGACCCTCGGCGTTTTCTTTATCATCCTCCTCGCCGCTTTTATGGCTTGCTACGGAAACGAAGAAAGCAACGGTTGGCAAAGCACCGATATCGAACAAGCAAAAACCGTCGATAACGACGATATTGAAACAAAAGTTACGCCAGCCAAAGCCGGCGGCGGAGTAGTCTGGGGAACCGTACAACCAAATAAACCCGCCGAAGTACCAGCACCAGCAACACCGGCAGCACCAGCAACCGTGCCTTTGCCCGTTGCAGCAACGCCGGCATCAGCAACACCGGCAGCACAGCCGCAGACTGCAAAACCGACACCGGCGTTAGCAGCACCCGCTCCACTTACGTCTGCGCCCGCTACGGAAAGTTTGCGCCGTCCGTCACCTGCCCCCGGCAAGTATCTGCTCAAAAGCAGTCGGCAAAAGGGTTCGGTCGATTTAGTCGAAACACTGCTCGAAGTTACCGGCGAAGCAATGCAGGTTGACGTCGAACTTAAAGAGGTCAGGGAAAAAATGGAGGTCGTCGCCGGTTTCCGTTATGAAGAACGGATTGACCAATTTTCTCCGTCGGGGCAACTGGTTAGCGTTAGACAGTACAACTTGGCAAAGTCTAAAATGCAGGTCGGCGAAAGTATCCGAATGCCGGAACTCGCCAGCGAACTGCAAACGATTGTGTGTGTACTAGACAAGGATAAAGTTTCCCTATTCTCGCCGCACGGCTCGTTGCGCGGCGAACAACTTCTGCTCATCGAGGACATTCCCGGTAATACATTAACGCTTGACTGGCTGTTGCCTAATCGGGAGGTTGCCATCGGCGAATCTTGGGAAATCGGCGACAATGTGTTGCGTTCATTTCTTTCGGTGGACGCTGTAATCTCGAGCAGCGTTGAGGCTGTTTTGACAGCGGTAGCGGACGATATGGCGATGGTCGAAGTGGTCGGTAGCGTCAGCGGTATCTACTTGGGGGCTGCGACGCAACTTGCCGTTAGGGCGAAATATCAATTCGACCTGACGACGCAGCGGATTAACTGGCTGGGAGCGATGATTCAGGAGAATCGAGCCATCGGACACGTCGGCCCCGGAGTCGAACTCTCTGCCAAGTTGCAAGTCAAGATTTCGCCGCTTGATAAGCCGCAGTCCCTTACCGATGCGGCGATGACGATGGTGAACGTCCGTCCTACTCCTGCTGTGTTGCAGTTAAAGTATGACGGCGGTAGAGGACCTTGGAACTTTGCTCATGACCGAAACTGGTACGTCTATCAAGATGATCCGCAAACGACGGTGTTGCGTAAATTGGCGAACGGCGAGTTGGTTGCGCAGTGTAACGTTGCCGACATGGGTACGGTCGATTTGAAAACGATGACGGCTCTTGAGAAGTTTCAGCAGGATTTGGTTTCTGGTTTGGGCTCGCACTTTGGCAGAGTGGTGTCGGCTAGGGAATACGAAGATCGTCGTGGCAACAAGATATACAAGGTGTTGCTTGACGGAATGGTGGACGATCTTGCGTTGCGTTGGATTTATCATTTGATCACAGACAAGGGCGGCAGGCAGTCGATTGTTGTGTTTGTGGTGGAGTCGGCGATGCTTGATGTCTTTGCAGATACCGACGATGTGCTGCTGGAAACGTATCGGATGGGACGATGAACGTATTCTGGTTCGCACCGTCTGGGTGTGTAAAAATGGGTGTGTAAAAAATTTGTGGGTATTTTCAGCATTGCGCAAGCGAGTGGGCAAGTGTGAAAGCAAATGAGAAAGCGAGCGGGGGGCGTTAGCCCCTCCGATGAATATCCAACACGCTTCGTACCCCAACGGGGGGCTAATGCCCTCGTTATACCCCATAAGTCGTCCGAACCTTACAAATCCGGGGTATCTGTTGTGGGGAAAACCGGGGCAACTTGCCTAAATTACGGGAAAATCGACCAAACTCAAAAACATGTGGGGTATAACGGGGGGCTAATGTCCCCCGCTCGCTGCGCCGCACCCACTTTATTCTTACACACCCGAAGACGTTGCTTGAGCAGATCGACGCTCATATTGAGGAGGTCGAGTCGGAGCTCAATCAATTGATTTCCGAGGATACTCATTGGAACAATATCAATGAGATACTCCAATAGATTCCGGGCATTGGACCGGAGACGGCGAGAACGATCATTGTGGAGTGTTCGGGTTTAGGTGAGGGATTTATGGCTGTCGGTCGTTGTTGCGCTCGGCGCTTGCAGTGTACATCGTAAGGGGGCGGCGTTAAAGTACGCAAGGGACGAAAAGATTTTTTTGTTATTAGAGCGAATCAAAACAGGGGCAGTGAATAGTTTCACTGCCCCCAACCCTCTCATTCACACAGGAGAAAACACTGTGTACGAGCAAATCAATCTAATCCCTCAATCATTAGAGGCAAGCGGCGCAAGGATCGCACACCGGTTCGCAAGGACCGCAGTCGGTGAAGCATCCCGACCTGGACGAAAACAGGTTTCGGAAGAATCCATTGAACGGCAGGCGGACGACGGGACCGCAACCGGTTCCGCAGGGATCGCAGGGATCCGGAGCACAAACCACGGCGCATGGGTCGCAATCGACTACAACTGCACACGGGTTACAATCGATCGGCGCACATTTCGAAACGGCGAGACGTGCCTTGGCGTTGGCGAACAATCCGCCGAAAGGACGGAAGGGACGAGGTCCACATCCGATTCCGCAGGGATCACAGGGATCCGGAACGCTAACTACGGCGCATGGATCGCAAGCAACAATCGGCTCGCAGGGTTGGCAAGCGACAGGCTCGCAGGGGTTGCAGCCGTTCCAAACCACGGAAAGGCGTCCAAAAATGCCGGCTTCGGCAGTCGCTGTCGCCGCAAATATAATTAGAGCGGTCAACGCAGACAATAAAAATTTGTGTTTCATCGTAATTCTCCTAAAATACGGTTGGGGAAAAATGTTGGCAACGATGCCAGTCCTTCGTTACACGGGAGTATCGGACAAAAATTGTTCAAACTAAATTCGCTTTTGAAAAATTCCGGTGATAACTTTTGTACCGATAATAGGGACGCAGGAAACTAAAATTTCCCTCGACACATCCGCTGTGACTCCATCGGACGAAAGTGGTGACTCTTCTGAGAAAACTATTCGAAGAATACGTTATTCCGTTTAGATAAAATAGGCAAAATAGACTTGTTGCATAAACGATTGCGAAATGCAGTCAAAATGCCAGGCGAAATTGATGTTGCGCATGATGGTTCTCTGAACAAAGGGGGTTAATTTTCCTGATTGTTTCGTACTTAGCTCGACGGAATAAGGGTATATGAGTTTCTGGTAAACGCCTAGAATGACTACCTCGCCGTCTTGAACGTTACCTTGGCGTTCAGCGACTCGTTGTGGAACGACTCACTGACTCCATCCCAGACCACCGCCCGAACCACAAACGTGTACCTCGTGTTGGAAAACAAAGGGACATCGTTGATTTCTGTGATCGTCACGCTCGTCGTCGACACAGGCACGGTCTCCAACAGAGTGTAACTGGCATTTCTATTCGTACCGATCATCTGATAGACGGCGTAATGCGTCGTAGGATTGCCCAGAGGCGGTCTTGCATAGTTCCAATTCAATGTTACAGAGTTCGCCGTAAGAGTGCCATTGCGAATACTCGGTTTCGTAACCTTCACCGCACCGTACTTCGCCGTCTTCGCATTGACAGTCTGCACCGCATCTTTGCCTCTGGCAGTCATCTTCTCGCCGTTGGCATTCAAAGCAGTAACGGTGAACCTGTACTTCGTGTTCGCCTTCAAACCTTCGATGACCACGCTGTTTTGTCCCGCCGCCACGACAATCGTCTTGATACCCGTAGGCGTGGTGTAACTGATTTCGTACGCCGCATTTACGGTGTTTTTAGTCGTGGTCTTCCACGTCAACATAACACTGCTGACCGTCGCCGCCCTTGTGTTGCCTCGCAACGCAGGCTTCACCGAAGGAGCAGCGGAAGACGCAGAAGATTCCGTTTTCACGCCGCTTATCGTCGTAGAAATTGCCGCACCGTCGGCAGTCGTTGTTGTCAGCCGGAAGTCATACGACGTGTTTGGCTTCAAAGCGTTGATCGTCACCCACCCTCTCGTAGTGAACACCCATGTTTTCCAATTGCCGTTACCTGCTTCACGGTACTCGATTGTGTGATCGGTTACTTGTGCTGATGCCGGTATATTACTCCACATAAGCGTGATGGAATTTGACGTTTTATCCCTGCTTTCGAGAATTATTTCCGGTTTCGCAGAAACAGAATCCGAAGCGGATGAATCAGCATAATCATCGCCGTTGCCGAGAGCAATGACACGAACGTGATATTCCTGTTCCATCGTTAAACTGGTAAGTCCGAGGGACGTCGTATCGCTACCCGATATATTTCGCGTGGTAACTGAACCTTCCGTAAAGTCCGCATCGGTAGAATACTCCACTCTGTAACCAATAGCATTGTCCACTTTGTCCCAAGTAACAATCAGCGACGAGGCACTTGCATTGGTTACCACTACGTTTTTGGGAACAGTTAATCTAATCGCAGGTGTCAGAACCGACTCCAAAGCAGAGTAATCGGAGTCACTGTACGCACCTGTACCGATTGCCATAACACGGAAATAATACGTCACGGCGGCATCAAGTATTTCCAGCGATGCCCAAGTACCGGTACTTTCGACGGTTTGTTTGCCTGTGAATGAATTTGTTGTTGCATACTCGACCACGTAACTATCGGCGTTTGGTACTGTTGACCATGTAACAATAATTTCACCATCACCCAATGACAACACGTCTGTGAGCGTCGGAGTGGACAGTTTGCTTACAACAACGTCGGTCGTTGCCGATTTGATGACAGACCAATCGGAGTCTTCATACTCCCCAGTGCTGGTTGTCTTCATGCGGAAATAATACATTGTGTCCGCATCGAGACCGGTAATGTTTTCCGAGTCGGTTGTTCCTTCTGTAATTATTTTCTCCTCCACGCCAGTCTCAAAGGAAACATCGGTCGAATACTGAATCGTGTAACCGCTTGAATTCTCGACGGTTGACCAGTTGACGACGATTCTGTTGGTGCCGGTTGCAGTTACAGTGCCGAGCGTCGGAGCAGAAAGTTTGCTTGCAGCGGCATCGGTTACGGCATTGGTCAACGTATGCTCAACCATACCGGTGTAATTTTCAGTACCGACGGCTTCTACAGACAAGTAATGTCCGATGTCATCGGCAGTCGGAGTGTAAGAACTGTAAACGGCACCGTTAATAGCCGATGCGCCGCGATACCATTGATACGTTGCCGTCGCTCCTTCGGGATCGAGCGTGGTTGTAATGGTATCACCCACCTTCGGCGAATTCGTGCTGGGCGTGATGCTGGTTATTTCTGTGGTTAAGCTTGTAACCGCATTGGTCAAGGTATGGCTTGCCGAACCGGTGTAACTGCCCGTACCGGAGGCGGTGACACGGAGAAATTGTCCCACATCGGCGGTAATCGGCGTGTAGGAAGCACCTGTAGCACCGGAAATGACGGTTGTTACGTTGCTTGCCGATGTGCCGCGATACCACTGATACGTTGCCGTTGCGCCGCTAGGCAGAAGCGTAGTAGTGATTTGCGTTCCCACGCTCGGCGAGTTCGTGCTGGGCGTGATGCTCTCCAATTCGGTCGTCGGGTCGACGGTACCTTGATACTCATACGCGCCGATGTCGACGGGGTTCTCTTCCGTGAGTTCCCGCTCTCTACCGAGTCTATCGGTTTCCAACTTATCATCTCCATTGGGGGCTAATGCTAAACCGTTGTTGCCCGCATCACGGGCTCGTGAATTGGCGGAAAGGTCTAAATTCCATCCACGATACAGTTCGGCTGACCATGCCGTCGGCAGGTCGCCGAAGGTAACAAAGCCAGCGTCAATCAGATCACTGGCACTTCCTACGATGTTTCCATTGATTCCATCTGAGAGGCTGGACTGATTTGCGCCATTGCCGATGAGATTGTGGTCTCCTGATAGGGTGCCGTAATTGCCGCTGCTCACAAAATCGGCAGTTCGGTTTCCGGCGACAATCGTGTTATTGATGGTCAAACGCACATTAGTTCCGGTTCCCATGTTAATTCCGCCGTTGTAGTTTCCAGCAATGGTGCTGTTCGTGAGCGTTACTGCTCCCGCGTTAATGTAAAGCCCCGCGGCATTAGTAGCGGAGTTTCCCGCAATCACACTGTTAATGATAAAACTGCTTGCGCTTGATGCGTTGGTATAAATTCCGCCGCCGGAAGAAGTGTTTCCAGAAGAAGTCGTCGCCGAGTTTCCCGCAATAGTACTACGCTCAATGGTTAACGCACTGTTGCTCCAAATTCCGCCGCCGACGGAATTGTCAGAAGCGGCTACCGTCAATGATGTGCTGTTTTCTGTGATGTTGCTATCCGTTATTCTCAACGTACCACCGCTGCTGTAAATTCCGCCGCCGCGGGCATAGGAGCTGCTTTCAGCAGTTATCGTGTTTTCTGTTATCGTGCTGTTGTTTACGGTCAACGTACCTGTGTTATAAATTCCGCCGCCGTCAGTGTAGTCCGCAGTAATCAAATTTCCCGTGATAGTAACATTGTTTAGGGTTAACGTACCTGAATTTTGAATTCCGCCACCGTAACCACTTGTCCATGCGTTGCCCGATATGATACTGTTCGACACGGTTAAGAGGTTAGAAGTATGAATAATTTTGCTGTTATCAGTAAACGTACTGCCTGTTATGGTTGACGTAGCGGATGCACCGGCGTTGTAAAGAGCGCCAGTAGACGTGAACGCACAGTTCGTTACCGTTAATACGGCATTACCGCCGCCCTTGTAAATACTACCGCCTTGATCCGCAGTGTTACTCGTAAACGCAACGCCTGTTGCCGTTAATGTATTTGCCGCGGAAATTCCGCCGCCGTAGGACGCCGTATTTTCAGAGAGTGTACCGCCCGTTATTGTCAATGTGCTATAACCGCCAGCATAAATACCGCCGCCGTTGTACGCATTATTTCCTGAGATAGTGCTGTTTGTTACTGTGAGTGATGCGTCGGTTTGGTATGTGCCTTGGCTGTAAATTGCCCCGCCACTATCGAATCCCGAAGCCGTATTATCGGAGAGTGTGCAGTCAACTATCGTGAGCATACCGCTATTGGTAATGGCTCCGCCGTCTCCTGCCCTTGTTCCTCCGGTGATGGTCAATCCTGCGAATGCGACCGTTCCTGAGGTCGCGAAAATTCCTGATGTTCCGTTGTTGATGCCTTCAACGATGAGATCGGTGGTGCCGAGGCTGGCGATGACAACTCCGCCGAAATTGCCGACATCGAGAATTCGATTGCCCGAAAGCCGAAGAGTGTTATTACCTTCCGTAGTTCGGACTACGATTAAAGTTTTTCCTGCGTTATTTGCTTCTGCGACTCGATCGCGGAAATTGGATTGATTGTTGAGTTCATTGGCTTGGATTTCGATGAAGTGAGCGTACTCCCCATAATTGCCGAGGTCGAGATCGGCATATGCCGCTTGAACGGCATTAAAGAGGTTTACGTCGAGCATTTCCCTGCTTTCGAGTTCTTCGATACGGCAGGTGCGTGTGCGTTGCCGTTTTCTTTTGGCGACCGCACTTGTGCGGGGCGTGCGCCGAATGAATTCGATCGCCAAATTTCCTAAATCACCCTCCCCCACCATTTTATCCAAATTAACATGTTGAAAGGTCTCTTGAAGGGCGACGAGAAGATTGGCGAAGGATTTCATGATAGTGTTTGGGGCAAGAAGGAAATCATCGCCCCCAGTGTAACACAGGCTTTCCGAATGTCAATCCCCATTACAGGGTTGGAGGAGAAAAAGGGTGTGTAAAACATTTGTGGGTATTTTCAGCACTGCGCAAGCGAGCGGGCAAGTGAGAAAGCGAGCGGGGGGAGTTAGCCCCCCGATGGACCTCCGACACGCTTCGTACCCCAACGGGGGGCTAACGCTCCCGCTCGCTGCGCCGCACCCACTTTATTTTCATGGAGGATATGATGGCACCTCATTGACTGGCAGCGCACTTCATTCTGCCGAATCCTTTCGCTCCTGCCGTCACCTCGAAGTCGACAAATCCGGACAAACCGTCTTAACTGTTTTTTTTCAATAATCCGTAAAGTTCGCCAAAACCTGCTATTTTAGGTAATTGTTAAAATTGTCTTTCCAAATCGCCGAATTGGGCAATCAGGACTGTTCCCCATACCCCCCGTGAAGAGGTGCAGTAATGCCCCATAAATCGAAAAGTAATCCGTCAAGCTGGGCAGTGTCCTCCAAAAAAACAGGACGCGGAAGACCTCGAAAATTTATCGATCCTGAATCGTACGCTCCCTTTGAGAAAATTGAAATCGAAAAGCGAGGTACATCATCAGGGAAGAACCTTGACAACCAAGAAAACCGTTTAGTACAGACGGAAAAGAAAGCAGAAAATAAACGTATGTTTCCGGCAACGAGTGACCGAAATTACACGACGGACGAAGTGGAATTTATGAACGCCTTGTCAGAATTCAAACGGAACAGCGGACGGACGTTCCCGACATGTTCCGAAATTCTAGGTATCCTGCGCGGACTCGGTTACGAAAAAGCCGCGCTGTAATTTTTCCAAATATATTGACAGAGCCTCATTCGTAAGAAAGCGTTCCCAGACTACGTATCGATAGCTGCGGAGTATCCAGTCTCACGCCGGAGCTGCCGCTCCGGGCTCTATGAACTTTTATCCTGCCGAGGTGTTAGAACTTCACGACGAGGGAGCCGCCGGCAGTCAACTGATTCGTCTGCGTATTGTAGGCAAAAGGCTTGTGTCCATTAGCGTAGTCTGTCCAGTCGTATCGTATCTCCGGTCGCACGATGAGCCACGCATTCGGCGTCCAGTTTGTACCCAGCGTAAGCGAATACAAATCGCCTCCATTACCGCCGTCAGTCAAGTGAGGCAAATCAAATATCGTTCCTCGGGCATACGACCACTCCGCCCGAACACCAACCGACCAACGCTTGTTGATAGTGTAAATCAAATGCTGGTTAATGCCGTAAGAACGTGTAATCGTGTCGGTACCGGCAAGCTGCTCATAATCATTGCTAGCCCAGCCGCCTTCAATCATGTACAACCAACGTTTACCGAGATTTAATGTACAAATCAACGTATGAATCACATGTGTTGCCGAATTGTAGTCCCGACCGAACAGAGCAGCATCGGCGACTTTGTTCACTCCGTTGCTCTCGCCGTAATACAAGTTATACGTCAATCTCAGATTGTCCGCAGGAGCAAACGTGATTTTTCCGACGAAGCCGTTGTCGGAAAAACGATTGGAAAAACTGTTGTGCATACCGGCAGTCCAGCCGGCGGTGAAAGTCAGACGATCGCTCGCTTTGTATTCCGCCGTTGCACCGGACGCCGTCAGCACCGTATTGTAGCAACTGTAAGAAAAACTATGAAAGAACGTCATCGGGGCGGGCAACGCTTCGTGAACCATTGCGGGTCCGAACTTGCCGACGCGGAATTTCAGGTTTTTATAGCCTGCTTCAGCAAATAACTGGACGAATGAAAAATGATAATCGCCGGTGCCCCAGTCGAAGTCAAACCGTTGGTCGCCAAAGGATTGAGTTGCATTCGCATCGGTTCCGTACAGCGTGTCCACTTGAAAGCCCCAATCGAAGCCGCGTTTTGTATCCAAGTCTTTCTTCACTCCGAGCCAGGCTTGATAGACGTTAAAGTTGCTTGGCGCTTTTGACATGAAGAGATTCGAGTTACCGGAATTGGCATCTAACTGTCGCCAACATGGAACGTTTGGTTCACTCGTGTAACGGTTGGTACTGCCGTGATCGTTAAAGGAGATACCGGCTTGTATCCAGCCGTAGAGTGAGACTTGCTCCCAAAGTGAGCTCTTTTTGCATACGGGTTCGCAGGGATCGAAAAATATCGGTGCGCACGGATGCTGTGCAAAGGCAACGTTGGCGGTGAAAAGCGACAGGGCAACAAAAGCGGCGGCGGGCAACATTCGGAACATAACATTTCTTTTGGTTAATGGACTTCTAAACAATTCGGACACGATAGGGCGTTTGCTTTCGTCCTCTGTTGCACTCAAATGATCCATCAATCGGTCGAAATTTCGAACCGGTGCAAGCCTCGCTGACTCACATATCGTCTATCGTTTTCGGCAAAAGGAGAAACTTTCGGTACCGCTGTATAAATGTGAAACGTGCCACATTTTCTGTGGTCGTAAAAGAAATCATAATCGGTGCAATTTAGAAAACCGGCACAGAATCGATCAAGAACGCAACCGAAATCTTCCGAGCGTTCATGCGGTAGTGTGTTAGCCGTTTTGCTTACAAAACGAAGCCGACAGGTTTTACAGGGGCAAAACCGTTACTGCCCCGGCGGATAAAAAGTTCACAGAGCCCGGAGCGGAAGCTCCGGTGCTACCGCACCGGGCTCTGTTTGTTTTTTTCTTATTTTTCCCGCCAACCCTGTAATAGACGTGAAATTGTCATTCCAGCGTAGGCGGGAAAGTGAATGACGCAAATCCCCAGATTTCGTCTGACACTTTTTGTTTTGGTTCAATTCACCGATTTTTGCTAAATCTTGACGGCATTTGACGTTAGAGCGTGCGAAATTTACCGTAAACGTCTCCGTGAAAATTCATGAAAAATCTCTAAACCCTTTAGTACAAAAGACTTTGAGAAACAACATCGGTGACTAACGTAAAACTTGTCAACGGACTGATCCGCCACATTTACCGACTGGGAGACTACTTGCATTTTCCGAAACAAACGGCTACAATGCCGCTGTTTGTCAGAGTTCGTTTGTTATTGCCGAAACAGATGTCAGCCATTCCCACCTGGATTCAAGGGTTACTTTATATCGATATCGGAGCAGTCGTTGCGTTCCTTCTCTTTGGAGCCGCCGTTTTTCTGATCCGTACCTATTTACCCAAGGTTGGTGCTGTTGCCTGGGTTACAGCAAAAGAATCGATTTTGCAGCCCCTGTTCGTCATTTTGACACTCGTGGGAATATTCGCCCTGTTCATATTCCTCCTCATTCCGTACAACACACTCGGAGACGACATTAAACTCGTCATTACCCAAGGAATCATCCTTGTCAAGCTCTTTGCTGTGTTCCTTGCCGTTTGGACGGCGAGCTCGACCATCGCCGACGAACTCGAAGGAAAAACCGCTCTGATGGCACTGTCCAAGCCGCTGGGAAGGACAAAATTTATCCTTGGAAAATATACTGGCGTGATGATTGCCGTTACGCTCCTTTTCCTCATATTAGGAACGTTTTTTCTCAATACAGTTTCGTACAAACTCGTTTATGATGCGAGAGAATCATCCAAGGATATTCCAGCAGCAATGGAATGTGCGCGCGCAGTATATCACGTTTTGCCCGTGTTGGTTCTTGCCTATTTGGAGACTCTTATTCTGGCGGCGATTGCCATTGCAATTTCTACTCGCTTGCCACTGTTGCCGAATTTGACGTTGACGCTCATGATTTACCTTTTGGGCAACCTTGTGCCGGTCATCGTTCAGTCGGCAGTGGGACAGAATCCGATGGTGATGTTCGTCGCCAACATCGTCAGTATGGTCCTACCCTGTTTGGATCATTTCAACATGGAGACAGCTGTGATGGCGACGACGCACATCTCCGCGGCGGGCATCGACACGTCGGTACCGTGGTGGTATGTGATTTATGCGTTTGGATACGCAGGACTCTATTGTGGAGCGATGCTGATTGTTTCGCTTTTACTGTTTGAGGATAGAGACTTGGCGTAGGGCTTCGCCGGAAAGTAATATACCTCAAACAGGAACCGATGTTATTCTTTCTTTGCGTCCCTTGCGTACTTTGTGGTAAAAAAGGATTTAACCGCAAAGTACGCAAGGGACGCAAAGAAATGCTCGACGAAATGAGGATATATGAGTTTCTGGTAAAAACCTAAATAGTCATTTCAGTGTAAACCGGGATCCAGAGGAACATGATTAGAATCGCTCGTCGGGATTCCGGATGTCGCCGGAAGGTCGGTAGTTTCGAGACTTTGCAATCCCCGCTGAGTTTAGGTAGAATAACGTCCGTTTCAAGGTACATTGGAAAAATGAAAGAACCTACGCCTCCCACGCCGCCCGCTCCCGCATTCAAATATGCTGTGCCGACGGATCGGCTTGCCGACTTGATGAAGTTTCGGGGGACCAATCCGCTCTACGCTCTCTTTCTACTCGAACACTTGGGAATCGCCGACAGGGCGGAACGACTACAAGTTTTTGAGAGCCTTTTGGAATTACCTGCCTCCATTGGTCCCAGCGTCCGTGTTCCCAAGCAGGATGTCCTGCCGAATGGTACGCTTTCGACGCAACGGCTCGACTCAATGCTCCTCACTATGGGGTTGGCTACGGCGGACGAACTCGTTCCTAAAACCGAAGATGAGGAAGAAGCAGAACGGCAAGAGCGTCGACATTTTGCCGGTTGGATGGAAGAGCGGACGTACGTCATTTCGCTTGCAGAAAAGTTGCGCCGCCTCTTTGAGTACGAATATCCCAAAGTGAGTCTCCGGATTTTTCCCGTTTGGGCAGCGGGAGAAATTTTGCTTGAATTCAAAGGAGATTTTAACAAGTATATCGTTTCCAAAGGGTTGCAAAAACAGGAAGGAATCATATTTCGGCATCTTTTACGGTTAATTCTATTGCTAGACGAATTTTTGGGAATGCCGCCGAAGGAGGGTTCACCGGAAGAGTGGAAAGCCGACTTGTCTGATATGAAGGAAATGCTTATGGCTTGCTGTACCAAAGTTGATCCGAAGAGTACACAAGAAATACTCGACCATGCTAAGGAACGAAACGTGGACGACGTAACATAAGCGGTTCAAACCACATTGCAACGCAGCATATGCAAGGGATTTTTTTATTAGAGGTTTCCGAAAATCTTATGTTGTGTTAGAGTTGTTCGGAAACCCACCGTTCCTGTTTTTTTGACACACCCCATCGCGTGAATTTGCCGGTCAACCCCCTTGTAGTATTTACTATTTGTGTTACAATTCTTTTTTCGCTGTTCGGCCCCGTCGTCTAGCGGTTAGGACACGGCCCTTTCAAGGCCGCGGCACGGGTTCGATTCCCGTCGGGGTCAGTTCTTTATCAATGTCGAGACAAAAGACAGCGATTGCACCGCCGTAGAAGTGCCGGTTCGAATCCCAACCCAAAACTCCATTCTGACAACGCTTCACGGTACGACTGCCAACTCGAACCTTTCAAACTCTGATGCGATTTGATGTCTTGCGCTTCGGCTTGCGCCGTTTTTGCCGAGATAACTTGCCGAGGGACGCGGAAAAAATTGCCCTAGCATTTTTCCGAAAAAATCAGCATAATCACGCCGGAGTATCGGCTAAATGATAGCGAAGTAATTCCCACCCGACACGTTTGTCTCCTCGTATTGCTCACAGCAGTTATACAAACTGCTCCCGCTCACTCTGCGGACATGACACTCGACTGCACATTCCGCAATGGATACGCAAGGAAAAAAATGTCTTGCACAATCTTGAGACAACGGTTTCTCTAGCGTTCCGCCCGCTCGACCTTAATGTCAAACATCTTGCTCTTCCCATCGACAGTAAACGTCAGACCCGATGTCGCCGGATCTCTGTACTTGCCGGCAATCAGAGGAGTCTCAATGCGGTCAATCACCTCCGCCTCGCCGTCGGCATTCGGACGACCATAAACGTACTCCGTATGCACCGCCTGAATGTAAATCTGATACTCCCCCTTCGGCAAACCGTCGCTCGCTCCGAGAAAGCCCAAATTGTAACGTCCGTCGGAGTCAATGTCCGACCTCGCTTGATCCGCACCTTTGACAAAAGCAA
>Ga0099364_10004283_pt1 | contig 21708 bp, 28 predicted proteins | sample TergutTh196P3_FD_73070 | JGI IMG/M metagenome (GOLD analysis project Ga0099364, IMG submission 73070) | Microcerotermes parvus P3 segment gut microbial communities from Pointe-Noire, Republic of the Congo - Th196 P3 | ecosystem: Host-associated > Arthropoda: Insects > Digestive system > Gut ... | reverse complement strand
AAGATTTTTTTATGAAGTATATATTTTCATCGTCATCCGCTTTAACTCCGTTCGCGGCGACATTACCAAAATCCACATTACCCAGAGACGAGATTGTCGCAAAACTCTCCAAACCTTTTGTTATTCTTTTTTCAGTCAGCTGGCTCTGCGCGGCGAGATAGATAGTTCTGGCGGTGTTCATACGGCGTGTCTGCTGCCCGCTCTCAATAAACCCGACCATTGTCGGCACGGCAATGACCGCGATCAGACCGATAACGGTAATCACGGTGATTACCTCCATCAGCGTAAACCCCGCCCGCGCGTTGCTTTTACGGCGTTTCACAAGCCATCATCCCTCCGCAGCTTAATATATGTAAATCCTCAACATTCTTTGCATTTTTTCACTCATTTTATTATACCCCAAGTGTTAATAAAATGTCAAGGAAATCTTGGGTTAATTTTTGTTAACCCGGCGGCGCGACTTTGCGTCTGTTTTTGCTTGACAAGCCCGAATAATAAGGGTATAATTAAATTTGCTGGGTTTATTTCACAGCCCAAGACTAAAATATGGAGTGTGTTACATGATTTACCGTGATTTCGCGGGCGAAAAGGTGTCCGTTCTGGGCTTCGGCGCGATGCGTATGCCTGTCGCCGAGGGCGGCAAGGTCGTCGAAAAGGAAGCTATCGCTATGATAAGGGCCGCCATCGACAACGGCGTCAACTATGTGGATTCGGCGTTTTTCTATCACGAGGGGCAGAGCGAGTCCGTCGTGGGCAAGGCCCTTGAGGACGGCTACCGCGGCAAGACGTTCGTTGCCACCAAGTCCCCCGTATGGAACGTAGAGAAGCCGGAGGATTTCAATAAATTTCTGGACATACAGCTGGGCCGCCTGAAAACCGACCATATAGATTTCTACCTGCTCCACGCCTTGAATACCGGCTCCTGGAAGAAGGTCGTGGACATGGACCTTCTGTCGCTCGCGGAAAAAGCGAAAAAAGCGGGCAAGATAAATAGAATCGGTTTCTCTTTCCACGATAAGTATCCCGCTTTGGAAACAATTCTTGACGGGTACGACAAATGGGAGTTCTGCCAGCTCCAAGTCAACTATATTGACACCGACGGTCAGGCCGGCGTCCGCGGAGTGATGAAAGCCTCCGAAAAGGGGCTGCCCGTCGTGGTGATGGAGCCGCTCTGGGGCGGCAAGCTCGCCAACCCTCCGAAAGCCGTCAGGAAGATATTCGAGGAAGCCGACCCGAACAGGTCCCCCGTGGAATGGGCGTTCAACTGGCTGTGGGCAAAGCCCATGCCGCAGGAGCTTATCGCCATCTCGGGCATGAGCACCATGCAGCATGTGCTTGATAACGTCGTATACGCGGGGCGCGCGCCGGAAACGATCGACCAGAAGGTCTTTGAACAGGCGCAGAAGGTATTCGGCGGGCTCAAGCTCATCCCCTGCACCGGTTGCTCCTACTGCGGCTGCCCGCAGGGCGTGTCTATCAGCACCAACTTCGACGCCTATAACTCCGCGCACATCGACGACGGGATTGAGGGCGCCAGAAACACCTATAAAAACATGGTGCTGTGGTCGGGCGCCAAAGCCCAAGCCCACAACTGCATAGCCTGCGGCGCCTGCGAGTCGCTGTGCCCGCAGGACATCAAAATCTCCGAGGAGATGCCCAAGGTCGCCAAATTTTTCAACCCCTGAACTCCCACACCAGTTCTTTACCGGCCTTGCCCGATTGCCTGAAGCCGCAGGCGGATAAGACGTTCTGCGACGCGAAGTTTTCGGGCAGGGTATTGGCTTGTATGACGGAAATGCCGTCCTGAGCGAGCAGATACGAACAGAAAGCGGTTACGGCCTCGCGCATAAAGCCGCGGTTGCGGTACTGCGGTTCGATGCCGTAGCCGATTTCCACTCTGCCCTCCGACGGCTCCCCTTTCGTGTGTATCTCGCCGACAACGGCGCCGCCGGCAAGCGATATTTGCCAGTATGTCAAAGGTTTCAGCCGTAACCGTTCCGTTTCTATCATATGATAATCCCCCCTATTATTTTACAAAAGATATCAGGTGATGTCAAATGAAAAAAATCCTTATCCTATCGTCAAACGAAACGGGTCACGGCCACAAGAGCATCGCCGAGGCTCTTTACGAGCGGCTCAGCCCCCACGCCGAGGTCGAAATCGTCGAGGCGTTCAGGCTGCTTGGGCGCGCCGGCGTCAAGGCGGGCCGCATGTACGGCCCGATAACGCGCTTGGGCCCGGATTTTTGGAAGCTGATATGGGAGACGTCGTATAACAGGCCGGACACGGTCGATCAGCTGATGTCGTCGCTTTTGCACGACCGCTTTATGCACAGGCTGAAAGCCGACCCGCCGAACCTCATCGTCACGGTACACCCGAACTTCAACGGCTCCGTAATCAATGTTATAAAGGAGCATAAAATCAAAATACCGTTTATAACCCTGCTTGCGGATCTCGTCGATATACACCCCACATGGGTCGATAAGCGCGCCGACTGGATCATGTGTCCAAGCGAGGAGTCATACAGCGCCGCGCTGATGTACGGCGCGGTCCATTCACGGCTCAAGCTCTGCGGCTTCCCGACAAGGGCGCGGTTCACCGACGCCGCCAGAGCCGCGGAGCGCAGCCCCTATACGGGCGGCAGACCGCTGGAGTGCCTGCTCATGTCCGGCGGCGAAGGCTCGGGAAACCTGCTGAAGCTCTCGCTGGCGCTTCTCTCGCATTTCAACTGCCGCGTAACCGTTATCTGCGGGCGCAATAAGCGCCTTCAGAACTCGCTTACCGAAAAGCTCTCGGAATACGGCGAACGGGCGCGCGTACTGGGCTTTTGCGAAAATATTCAGGACTATATGCTGGCCGCCGACATCGCGTTCATGCGCGGCAGCCCGAACAGCGTTATGGAGGCGGTCGTGTGCAACACGCCGCTGATCGTCACGGGGGCGCTGTCCGGTCAGGAGGCGCGCAACCCCGAATTTGTGCTGATGAAGGGGTTGGGTGTGATATGCCGCCAGAGCGCGAAGCTGCGGCCGCTGATCAGCGGGCTTTTGGAAAACGGTTCCGAGGGGCTTAACCGTATCGCGGAAAAACAGAGGACGTACCGCAAGTTTGACTCCGCCGAGGAGATCGCCGGCTTCATACTGTCGAAGACGCCCGAAAAGCCGCCGGTCATACCGGATTTTGATTTAAGGCACCCTATAATGTATCAGGCCGCCGAGCTTTACAGAAGGATGGAGAAGAAGCAATGATGGAGCTTTCAAAAACCTACGACCCCAAGCTGGTCGAACCGAAAATCTACCAATTATGGCTGGACGGCAATTATTTTCACGCCGACGCCGGCGACGGGCGCAAAACGTTCACGATCTCCCTGCCACCCCCGAACGTGACGGGCCAGCTGCACTACGGCCACGCGTTTGAACACGCGATGATAGACGTGCTGATACGCTTTAAGCGTATGCAGGGATATAACACGCTGTGGATGCCCGGTGTGGACCACGCGGGCATCGCCACGCAGATAAAGGTTGAGGAAATGCTGCGCAAGGAGCATGGGCTGACCCGCCACGATCTGGGGCGCGATAAGTTTCTGGAGCATGTCTGGGCTTGGAAGGAGAAATACGGCGGCAGGATCATCGAGCAGAGCAAGCTGATCGGCTCCTCCTGCGACTGGGAGCGCTCGCGGTTCACCATGGACGAGGGTTGCAGCAAGGCCGTCCGCGAGGTGTTCGTGCGCCTTTATGAGCAGGGGCTTATCTACAAGGGCAGCCGTATCATCAACTGGTGCCCGCAGTGTACGACGGCGCTGTCCGACACCGAGGTCAACCATAAGGAATCCGAAAGCAGTCTTTGGCACATAAGATACCCTATCAAAGGTTCGGGCGAGTATATCACCGTCGCCACAACGCGTCCCGAAACCATGCTTGGCGACACCGCCGTCGCCGTAAACCCTGACGACGAACGGTATAAACACCTGATAGGCAAGTCGGCCGCGCTGCCGCTGACGGACAGGGAGATCCCCATAATCGCCGACGAATACGTCGATATGTCCTTCGGCACCGGCTGTGTTAAAATAACACCCTGCCACGACCCCAACGACTTCGAGGTCGCCGCGCGGCATAATTTGGAGCATGTGCTTGTACTGGACGGCCGCGCCTGTATCAACGAAAACGGCGGGAAATATAAGGGCCTTTCCCGCGGCGAGGCGCGGGAAGCTGTCGTTAAAGACCTGACCGCGCTCGGCCTGCTTGAAAAGGTTGAGCCGCATACACACAGCGTGGGCCACTGCGAACGCTGCCGAACGGTATGCGAGCCGGTCACCTCAGAGCAATGGTTTGTAAAAATGAAGGAGCTGGCGGCTCCGGCTATCGAATGCGTTAAAAACGGCGAGGTAAAATTCGTGCCGGAACGCTTTACAAAGATATACCTGAACTGGATGGAAAATGTCCGCGACTGGTGCATTTCGCGCCAGCTCTGGTGGGGGCACAGGATACCCGCGTTTTACTGCCTGGACTGCGGCGGAATAAATGTGTCGCGCACCGACCCTATCAACTGTTCTGCCTGCGGCTCCGGGCGTTTGGAGCAGGAAGGCGATGTGCTTGACACATGGTTTTCGTCCGCGCTGTGGCCGTTTTCGACGCTGGGCTGGCCCGACGAAACCCCTGAACTGAAGCGGTTTTACCCCAACTCCGTTTTGGTCACAGGCTATGAGATAATCTTCCTGTGGGCCGCGCGCATGATATTCTCCGGCATACACTATCTGGGTAAGCCGCCTTTCCGCACCGTCGTCATACACGGCATGGTACGCGACGGCGAGGGGCACAAGATGTCAAAATCACGCGACAACAACATAGACCCCGTGGACGTTATAAACGAGTACGGCGCGGACGCGCTGCGCATGAGCGTGATAACGGGTGTCGGGCCGGGCAACGACACGCGGTATTTCCCCGAGCGCTGTGAGACCATGCGCAACTTCTGCAACAAGCTGTGGAACGCCTCGCGCTTCGCGCTGATGCACGTTACGGAGGACGATATATCTCTCAAAAGCGACGGTCTGTGTATTGAGGACAAGTGGATACTGACCAGACTCTATCAGGTGATAGGCGAGGTAACGGATAACCTTGAAAAGTATGAACTGGGCATCGCCTCGGGCAAGCTCTACGATTTCGTGTGGGGCGAGCTGTGCGACTGGTACATCGAGCTTATCAAGCCGCGGCTGGTCAACGAAGACGGCGCCGCTAAAAGCGTGCTTTATCATGTGCTGACAAGCTCTTTGGCTTTACTGCATCCGTTTATGCCTTATATCACCGAGGAGATATGGCAGACTCTCCCGCACGATGGCAAGGCGCTTGTTGTCCGCGAATGGCCCAAGGCGGGCAGGCTGTACGGCGATGAGGCCGCTGATATGGAGCGCGTTATGGACGCGATACGCGCAATAAGGACGCGGCGCGCGGAGCTGAATGTGCCGCCGTCAAAAAAAGCGCCGCTGACCATCGTCACGGAATATACAAGAGCCTTTGAGAGTGGAAAGGCTTATATCGCAAGGCTCGCGGGCGCGAGTGAGATAACCGTGACCGCCGGCGTTCCGGCAGACCGCGAGGGAATGATTTATCTGACAACATCCGGCGCGGAGCTGTTTCTGCCGCTTGCGGAGCTGGTGGACTTGGACGAAGAGCGCAAGCGCCGCGAAAAACAGCTCGCCAAAGCGCAAGCCGAGATAAAAGCGCTGGAGGCAAAGCTAAGCAATCCCGGGTTTACGTCTAAGGCGCCGCCGCGCGTCGTCGAGGGCGAGCGGGCAAAGCTGGAGGAGCTTCTGCGGCTTGCCGAGAAATTGGAGGAGTGATCAGTGAGTATGACCGCACTGAAAAAAGGCATAGTTTTCGGCTTATTGGGGGCTGCCATCTTAACAGCTGTGCTTGCGCTGATATTTTTTACCGATATACTGACAGGGCCGCCTGTTTTGGAAATCAATGTATCCTTGGGCGATGTTGCAATGGAAGTGAACACGGTAAAATTTGAAGTTACAGAAGCCGGAGTCTATAACTACAAGTTCAGCTGGCAACAGGCCAGCGGGCTGGCAAAGATTACGGATTCGCAGGGCCGTGAGGTTTGGAGCCTTTCTTCCGATTTGGATCAGGGGATTTTTGAAAATGGCAGTTTTGAATTAGAAAAGGACGTTTATACTCTTACGTATACCGTTCGGCCCAGTACATTTAGAAACGGACCTGTAAGGTTCAGGGCGTCGATAAGATAGGAGCTTTTAATGCCGCAATCGCACAAAGTAAGCATACAGAACCGCCAGGCAAGGCATGAATACCATATATTAGAGACTTTCGAGGCGGGTATAGCGCTGTCCGGCACGGAGGTCAAGTCTGTGCGCGCGGGCGGGGTCAACCTGAAGGAGGCGTACTGCGCCGTTGAGAACGGGCAGCTGATGATAAAGCAGATGCACATATCGCCGTATGAAAAGGGCAATGTGTTCAACAAAGACCCCGTTAGGCCGCGCGTGCTGCTTATGCACAGGAGCGAGATACGGAAGCTGGCGGCTCAGGTGGGGCAAAAAGGCTTGACAATAGTGCCTCTGGCGGTATATAGTAAAGAGAGGCTCATAAAGGTGAGCATAGGGCTGTGCAGGGGCAAGCGCTTGCACGACAAACGCGAGGACGCGGCGCGGCGCGACGCGGCAAGGGATATGCAGCGGGCGGTCAAGGAGCGGAATCTATGATAAAAAAGGCGTTTTTGATAACAATTATACTGGGAGTTGTTTTGATGGCGGGATGTTCTGAAAAGCCTAATCCTCAAGTGACAATAGAGATGGCGGACGGCGGCGTTATTGTGCTGGAGCTGTATCCCGACAAGGCGCCGAATACCGTGAATAATTTTCTGTCTCTGGTGAATTCGGGGTTTTATGACGGTCTGGTTTTCCACCGCGTTGTATCGAATTTTATGATCCAGAGCGGCGACCCGGACGGCACCGGCGGCGGCGGCCCGGGGTACGCCATTGCGGGCGAGATGCCGAACAACGGGTTTACAAAAAACGATTTGAGCCATGTGCGCGGGATATTGTCGATGGCGCGCAGGAGCGGCAACTATGACGGCGCCGGCTCGCAGTTCTTTATCGTGGTGGCAAACTCGGCGGGTTTGAACGGGGAGTATGCGGCGTTCGGCAAGGTCATCGAGGGTATGGATGTTGTTGACGCGATCAGGGACTGCGAGGTAACGTTCAACATATTCGGCGAGATGTCGGCGCCGGTCGTACCGCAGGTAATAAAGAGCGTGACGGCGGAAACATTCGGCGTGAAGTATAAAAAACCGGAAATGATAAAGTAACGCGCGGAAATGACGATAAGTTTATGCGGAGTGTAACAGATATTTAGCCTTATCCCCAAATTTCACTTTGTCAACTTAATATGGGGGCGTTCCGGTTTCGACGGGGATGCCGAAATAAGATAAGCGAGTCGTGGGGGCGTTCCACGTAAAAAGAGCAAACTATAAATTAACTAACGAAGATAACTACGCATTAGCGTTCGCGGCCTGAACTAAGGCCGCCGTCCGTCCTGAGAGTACCGCGGCTTAGGCCCGGGCGTGATTTAGCGGTGAACGTGACCGTGTTAAGCTTTGCGCGCGGCATGCCAAATGAAGCTACCGGACCGATGAGCCTGCCTTTCGGCGCTTCGGTCCGGGAAATTAAAGGATAGGCTGCACTCGGAGAAGGTCTTATGGAAGTGTTTTCGGACGCGGGTTCAACTCCCGCCGCCTCCACCAATGGGGTATTACACGAACACCTATATATTTAAGGGTGGTTTCGCAATCACAGTTCCGTTGTAATACCAAAGAGAAAACCGCTCCATTTCGGGGCGGTTTTGCTTTGCTAAAAAATATTTGTTATCAGTACACCTGATATATCATTTCATTCAATTTATCTCTATCCCATAACAAAACATTAGCCGACACAGCCAAATCTTTTGCCGATGACGTAAAATAATTATTTGTCACGACTATAGCTTTATGGGCATTATAATAAGTTTTTCCGGCTATAATTTCTTGTACGGCTGAATTACCAACTGAGGACGAATAACATTTTGCTTGTACGGCTGTTATTTCTCCATCTTGCTTCAAAAGCAAGTCTACTCCTTGGTCTCCACTTGATTTTGTAGTTTCGACATGATAACCGAGCCGAGAAAATAATTCATTGAGTATTTCCTCGAACTCTACCCCTGTGCAACGGTCGATTTTCTCTATTGTTATCCGACCAGAGGTTTCTAAGCCTACTGATGTGTCACCCCTTAGCCTTTTAATCGCTTCAACGACTACGTCACGAGTAATTACCCCATCAGCGTATACTTCGGCAAGGTCCCGTACCTGTTTCAAAGTCCTTTTGGCAATTTGAGGCATCCCCTGTGAACAATAGGCAATTTCTATCGCGCCAGCATTGTCAATGCTGGTATTCAATGTCTTGGCATATAATGATACGATTAGACCCAATTCAACTGGCGTATACATTTCCATGCGCATAACCATACCAAATCCATCGCGCAACGGAGGCTTAATTTGCTCTATTCGGGCAGTTGCCCCTATGATGGTGAACCGAGGTAACTTTACATGAGTGGTGCGTGCTGGTATACCACTTCCAAAGGTAAAGTCCCATGAATAATTCACCATCATATGTGATAATGCGTTTTTTAACTTGGGAGAAAGACTGTGCAATTCGTTAATGAACAGTATATCTCCATCATTGATAGCAGCTAAGATTGATACTATCTCATTTTCCTTTTTGATGTTGGAACCTGAAATGACACGAATATTAACTCCCATATCGCTAGCAATAGTTTTTGCCAACATGGTTTTCCCCAATCCTGGAGAACCATGTAATAGTAGATGACCAAGCGATTCATTTCGTTTTTTTGCCGCCTCGATGAAAAATTTCAAGTTTTCTTTGATTTGCTTTTGCCCTATGTATTCATCTAAATTTCTGGGGTGCCATTCTACCACGACATTTTTTACTACCTTTAACTGTTCCTCTCTCGTATTATGAGGCGCAGTATAATTCGCAGACTTATGCAAAAACTCTTTTTGCTTATCTAATTTTTCTTTCTCCAACTGAATTCTTTTGCGTTGCTCTTTCAACTTGTTCATCATCTTTAATTTATTATAAATTATTGGCGTAATTATGATAACAGCGATACTGGCAACAATCACAGGCCAGTAGGTTGATATAAATCCTACAACAACTACTATAACAGCTATTACTAATATTGCTATCAAGAAACCCATTAGATTATCCTCCTACTAAAATAAAATCCCCGGCTGGACGCTTTGCGTGTCTGTCCGGGGTTTTTGGTTAATCAGTACCAATCATCATACTACACTATAGACTACTTGTCAAGAGTGCGGCGATTGCGTTCCGCCCAATGGCGACACAAATCGTCTACAATTAGTGGAGAGGTGTAAACGTATGGTGAACTTAGGAGAGCGCATAAGAACCCTGCGGATGGAGAAAAACATAACCCAGACTGACCTTGCTCGCAGGATTTCTATTTCAAAGAGCATGGTTTCACAATATGAGCTTGCCGAACGTCATCCCAGCTATGATGTGCTTGTTAAGATTGCGGCGTTCTTCGGCGTGACTACCGATTTCCTGTTAGGGCTGGATAAAAAACGTACCATCAGCGTTGATGGGCTGAATGACCGTGAAGTTCAGGCTGTCAATAATATGATAGATGTCTTGCGTGAGCGCAAGTAGGAGGTAAAATAGTTGGCTAAAAAAGGTTTGTCCGTCAAGATTGGCACAAAAGGGCTTGATTCGCTTATGACCGCCGTTCCAAGAGAAGCCGAAAACGTAATTCGCAAAAATGGAATCAAACTGCCTTGCCCTAAATGCAATTTTTCGTTTAATTTTATTATCGGCGAAAATATCTGTCCGAGTTGTCACACAAAAATCACCCATACTTCAATTGTGCCGCCCTGCACTTGCATTTAGATGTCATTCCTCTGCTTGCAATTCTGCCCGGAGCCGCTCGTCTTGTTGTTTATCAAAGTCTGCAAGCGCGGCAATCATAGCGGAATCGCCATTATCGCTGAGGAGTGTCCATAGTGCTTTGTTTTCATTGTCCAACCGTACCGTAAATTTTGCCATGTGTTTTGATAAATTTATTATGGTGTTGCAGGTTTTTACGGCGCTGCCGTATGCTTTTATGCCTATCACCACCGAGACAATCAGCGCACCGCCCATCAGCAACTGCGTGATTATAGGGCGATACGCTTCTAACTGCGAAAACAAATCCATTATGTGTTCACCTCCTTGTCAGCCATTTGGCTGTTTTTTTCGTCCTCGGCTTCCATCCGCTTTATTCTTTGCAGAATATCGCCAAATTCCATGTCTGCTTCAAAAACGATATTTGCACACGCTTGTAGCATATCACCATAACGGGAATGTAAATATTTATTATATTCTTCCGGCGGGGTCTTGAAATATTGCAAATACAAGATTGTCAGCAACGAATCTGCTTGCTTTAATCGCCCTTTTATAACTTCCATTTCTTCAATCATGGTGCAAAATCTCCTTTTTGGTTAATGGTATTTTTCATGTTCCTACCTTTTTCAAATTTCGACGGTCAACTATGTATTTAATAATCTCCGGCAGTATGCCGTGTTCTTTAGTGTTTATGTCACCAATCCATTCAACCGAAACAATAGTATGATTAAATATTGAAATTTCGGTCATAGGAAGCCGCGCCGTTGTGCCGTCAACAAATATTACATCACCGAATAAGGTGTGCCCTGTCGATTTCTCTAATAACGCTATTCGCCTTAATACGGATTTGTTCATACATTACTCCTTTTCTGTTTCAAAAACGTAAACCAATCCGGTATTTCGGTTACATCTTCGCCGTTCCCCATTTGTTCTGCCTGCAAGCGAATTAAAGCTAAATATTCAGCCACGATTTTTAGCTCATCAACTTGCCCGATTGATTTTTCAAGCGTTTCTATCCGCTTTATCAAGGTTTTCATTTTCAATCACCGCTTTCTATATCTTGCTCCAACCAAGCATTTTTTCTGAAATAATATCAAGGTCGCTCAAACGAGAACCTGATTGCACACGCTTAAATATCGCACCGTCTGTTTTTGCGTATTCTTTGGCACTCATCGCACTCTGTACGCCGTCTATCTCGACAATAACAATAATTTCATTGCCTAAGTGTTTTTCAAGCCCCTGTAATCGTTTTTCTATGTTTCTCATAGTGGCCCCTTTCTGCTCCCTTTCTGCTATGGCTATCGCCGATTATCTTCATTTATGGCGGCTTCAAGCGCATCCAGACGGTCAAGAATAGCCGCTTGCTCGGTTAGCTTCAAGGCATATTCAAAGGTTGTTCTGGCAGCATTTAGGCGTGTTTGTGGCGGTGCTATTTCGTCGCGCATTATTTCAAATACAGTTTCCGTTGCTTCCTGTAGCCGCTTTTGCAAGCGCGAGCGGGCTTCATCCACAAGTTCACCTTTGCACTTTTCATATTCAATCTTAAAATCCGGCTTGCGTAACCAATCATAAATTGTGGCTTCCGGCACACCGACTGCTGCGGATGCTTCGCGGATTGTTGCGTTTGACAACAATGCACTCAATATCAATTCTTTTTTTGAGTTCTTCATATTCTCACCCCTTGCATGATGTTTTTTACATAATATGTAATTTATCGCGCCAAAACGATATTATCGAATCCGGCGTATCCTCTGACAATGTACCGCGAAACACTGCTTTCCCGTTGCTGATTTCCATAAAATGTATTGGTAATTCCCCTTCATTCTCAACAACTACAAATGCTCGCGCCCCTACTTTTGCGGCTAATTCACTCATACACCAGATTGATGTGCCAACACGGACATTCTTCAATTCACGCTTGATATAATCACTTGCGGTATGCTTTATATCGTAAAATGCCGTGAATGTAGGCTTGTCATTCCTTAGTTGGTATTCATAAAAGGCTTTATCTGCACCGTCATGATGAAAATGCAAATCCATAAATCCAGACTGTAACTGCCCTTGAACAAAATCCAAATCCGCAAGCGACAGCGTTCGCCCAAGTTTGCGATGAACCTTTGAAAATGCAGATTCCAGGCCCGATTGATGAACGTGCGGTTTTACACTTGTGCTAATCATTCTCACCATCCTTTGCCAACTCCCATTCTCTGTAGAGCCGAATCCAATCATTCAGTCGCATGGTAACGAGCCAATCAGAGTGATTTTTGCGTGAGAATACAGCCGGGAGTGTTCCGGGGAGTGCATCATGTACAGCCTGCGACAACGCCCCCATGAGGTCAAGGCGTTCTGTTCTTTTACATTCGATATGTATACCTTTAAGCCCGACAACATCAGCAGAACCATCAGCACCGTTATATTGAACACCACGACGGCAATCGTACCCATAATTACTCAATATGCCGGACAACTCCAATTCTCCACGCTTACCCTTAGATTTGCTCATTTTCCCCATACCGCCCCTTACCCCTTTCAAAAATCATCATCACGGAATCCGGCTCCGGCATATTCTTCTTCCCATCCGTAAATTCGGTATTCGTATTCGCTATTTTTCAATCGTTTGCTTGGAATATCGAAATATAACGGAATAAAAACATCTTGATTGCCACTTGCCCGGTCTTTGCAGATTTCAATGACGTTATTACAATGGTATAGCGGGCTATCATCTTTCCACTTAAACATCTGCTTTGAGAGCCTCTTAAAATCTTCATTGACACGATGGACGATAAGAGCATTGTCAACACGGTTTACGATATCATTACTGCCGCTTACATCATCAAGACGTAAGAAACCCATTGCTTTGCGCGGATGAGCCACAAACATGATGTGAATGTTAGCGGCTTTTGCAAAATCCTCAAGTATTTCTACAAATACACTCTGCCGCGCAAACTTATCTTGTTCCAACATAGAAAGATTCAGAGCCATGAGGTTATCAAGTATCACCAAATCAACCTTATGGTCAGCAACGCATTTATTCAAGCGTTTGTATATTTCTGAAAAATCATTACCGTAATCGTTGTTGTAAACATAGATTTTTCCGTCAAGCCATTTTGAGATTACTTCTTCGGCAGATGATTTAACTTGATAATAGTTGTCATACTGTGTTTGCTGAATGTGGTGTTTCCCTGCGGCTTGTAGAATTATCCATTTATATAAATGCTTTGCTGTGAGTTCACCGCTAAACAATGCGACCCTGTACCCTTGTTCAGCCGCTTCAATTGAAATCTGTGTTGTAATGCTTGATTTTCCGCTTCCGCGCAATCCGGTTATGCAAGTAACAAACCCCTTTTTCAAGCCGCGCATTTTATTATCAATAATCGTTACGCCTGTTCTTAAAAATTCTTCTGGCGGTGCTTTTATATGACGGATTTCTTCGGTGGTATAAAACACAGGCACACCATCTGTGCCTTTTCGTTCCTTGATTTCTACAGGCTGATAATTGGGGTTTTGGTAATTGGGATATTGCTGGCGCGGAACATTCTTAAAATCGTATGCGTTTGGCTCGAACATCAAACGAAGGTCACGCCATTTATACATCGCACATGAGTTATGGAAACAGTGAAACGCTATTTTTCCGTCTGACGTTTGGACTATGGCGGCATCCTTACCACGGTGTTGCGGATTAAACGGACATTCGTCAAATAAATATTTTGTACCGCCATTCCATTTGGATTTTGTAACCTTTAATCCATGTTTGGCAATCCAATCATCAAGGTCAAAATTTCGTGGATTATAGTTATTGTACAGCTCCGGCTTTTCTTGTTGTGGCAACAGGCTTGCAAGGCTTTCTAATAGGTTTTTATCGTTTTGTCTTATTGTCCCTTGTTTGACAATACGGCTCATCCTGTGCGGTCTATCTTCGGTATTCGCGCCCTTTTGTGCCCTTGTTCCGTATAGCTTGCAAATCCGTGCCGGGTTATAAGTTTTCAAATCAACTTCAACAATATCATCAGAAAATAACATATTGAGTGCTAATAAACAGCTTTGAACCAACTTTACATTTTCAGGCGTGTTCATCAATCCGATTGCATACATAAGGTGAACGCCGTTTCCACTTAATGCGGTCGTCGGGTCATTCCATCCTCGCCCGCGAAGAAACATATATATTTCATTAGTTTTTGTCTTTGCCGCCTCTAATTGCTCATTACTGGATGATGTTCCGGCGGCACGTTTCGGGTCAATGTCAATAAACAAGTATGAGAACCCCGCTATATCCGCATCGCTTGTTGTTGGTGCGGCATATTCAATCAGTTTGTCGCGCTGGTTACGGGCATAACATTCAGGCTTTACAATATTTACCGTCAAGTAGACATTTGTGTTGTTGCGGTTCCTTATGTGCTTTAGCTCGTCAATCAACGTATCGGTGCTTGTAAAATATCCGCTTGCGTTCCATTTACCATCAATGAGGCGAACTTCAAATAGTGCATTATCGGGCTTTAGTATTTCAATCGTGCGCCGGATTTCGGTTTCGTTGAGCGTCATTGTAAATTCCGTCCTTCCGTGGTTTTTGTTGATGGGTTTTCAAATGCGGTAATGCTGTCGTAAATGTAATTCTCAATAACATCATTAAAAAAGTTATCACGTCTATGCCGATAATTCGGGTCTTGTTTTTCAAGATAATTCTCACACGCCTGTTTTATTTTCTCATACCCTATGGCATAGAGTTCTTTCTTACGCTTTGGCTTTACAGCCTTTTTTCTGTCATTGGGATTACTTGGCAACAGAACCCAAACAGATTCAAAGAAATTACTTATATCAGCTTCCGGCGGCTTGCCGCCAATAAGATTTATCTCTGTATCTATAACTCTGTCTATGTACTCTATCTCTATCTCTGGTGGATATTTGTCCGTCCGTTTGTCTGGACATTTGTCCCCTGAATTAGATTCCAACATAGGGATTGCATTTTTTTCTGATTCAATCCTCTGCCTGTAATTCCGTTTTCTATCAGCTTCCGTGGTGCTTTTTCCGATAAGGCTTTGAATGTCAAGCATATAAATCGCGCCATTATCCAAAACTTCAATCAAGCCTAAATTTCGGAAAATCTGCAACGCTTTTTCGACGGTTCCAACTTGATGTCGCGTAATTTGCGCTAAAACCGTTGAATTATATGGTATGCGGTCATTGAACATGAGCCGTCCATCGCCTTTCAGACTTTTGGCATACAGCTTGAGCAGAATATTCGAGTATAAGTAGCCATCCTGCATAGATTCCAGAACTATCATAGATTCAGAATCGAAGAAGTTTTCCGTCATACGGAAATAGTAATATTTTTTATTATCGGACAATCATTTTTCACCTCGACTCCGTATCTGTTGCCGCTCCTGCTCCTGTTTAAGCCATGCCTCATACTCCGCTCGATTATTTTCGATAAATGAGCGTATATCGCTATATACAGCGGTGGCAATGGTTTTTGCCTGTTCGCCGCTAATCGTCATTTTCCGCATCTCCATTGCCGAATAAATCATCTTCATCAACTTGCAAAAATTCCGCAATCCGCTTTTTCCACGCTGGGTAAAATGGCTGTTTTCCATTTAATGCCAGGTAAAGGTCGCTTGGAGCAACGCCAGATTTCAAGGCTAATTGCAACTTAGACAAGCCTCTTTCCTTTAATATCTCATGCAAACTCATTTTTTCGCCTCCTCATTAAATTGGGTATTGACTATACCCATTGTATCATGGTATACTTTATGTGAAAACACGAATAAGTCGCTATTTACCATAAAGTTATGCGTTTTGGAGGTCAAAATGAAAAAAAATATTTCGCCTGCCATATCTGATTCAATTCTAATTCGCACGGTTGAATTTGACCGTTACGAATTGTACATAGATGAAGATTTTCCATTCGCGCTACCCAGCCTAAGATATTACATAATTGGATATAACGAAAAGAAACGGTTTAGTGAAAAGAACGGCCAAGATTTTCAAGATAAATATGTCTTACCTGAAAAAAACGGACGTCCAGATTTTCGCGTTTTGCATAGCTTGATTTCAATAGCTTCAAAATTTGTTCATTACTCGCCGGATGATAAAATTATCACTTACAAAGCGATTGCGAAAGATACAATTAGATGGTGTCAAAAATTTGGATTGCCATTTATGGATGCGGCACCCCAAGGTTTAATTAATGATACTTGGGAACGAAATTTCTACCTAAGAAGCGGCTATATTGGTTTTTCGCTTGATACTTTCATGTCACGCTTACATAGAATTTATGACGTTTTTATGAAAGCAACATCTGAACTTTTTGACGAAGATATATTCAGCTTTGAATTTGGTACGGAAAAGAAGAATCCATATCACACCCGATGTTGGTCAATGCCCAAAGAGGATAAATACACACACATCGAAAATCTTTTAGAAGAAGCGAAATTATGGACAGTCTTTAACTTTGTTGATGGAAAAATGCAAATACAATTTGAAACAGATGATTATTTGTCTCTTGCCATTTATCAGATGGCTTTATATATTGCCAATCCAAGGTGTAAAGCAATTAGGTCATGTCAATGTTGCAATGCACTATTTCTTGTAGAGAACTTAAATAAGCTGTATTGTGATGATTGTTCACCCCAAAAACTCCGCGCTCGGGAGCAGAACAAAAAAAAGGAGGCGGCAAAGAATGTCTAATCGCAATATAAAATCCATAAACGCTGTTATCTATGCCAGATATTCAAGCCACGCTCAAAATGAGCAATCGATTGAAGGTCAGATTTCAGCTTGCATTGACTTTGCCGCTCGAAATGGCTATACTATCATTGAGCAGTATATTGACCGTGCCATATCCGGCACGAGTGATAACCGTCCAGAGTTTCAGCGCATGATTGCTGACAGCGCGAAGCGACACTTTGAGGCGGTTATTTGTTATCAACTTGACCGCTTCGCCCGAAATCGCTATGACAGCGCAACAAACAAGAACAAGCTAAAAAAGAATGGTGTGCGTGTTTTATCGGCGCGTGAGAATATCTCAGATGATGCCAGTGGTGTACTGATGGAAGCAGTTTTGGAAGGCATGGCCGAATATTACAGCGTTGAGTTGTCTCAAAAGATACGGCGCGGCATGGATATAAACGCCCAAAAATGCCTGTCTACAGGCGGCAATATTGCGCTCGGTTACAAGGTGGACGAAAACAAACATTTCCAGATTGATGAGCAAGCCGCCGCCGTGGTTGTGAAAATATTTGAAATGTATGCAAGCGGAAAGACGGTAGCCCAAATATGCGAATACTTGAATCGGCAACATATAAGAACTTCGAGAGGCGCAGAATTTAACAAAAACAGCTTGCGGACAATGCTTCAAAACAAACGGTATATCGGTATTTATACATACAAGGGCGGCGAAATGCCGGGTGGTATACCGCGTATTGTTTCCGACGATTTATTTTATAGGGTGAATGATGTTATGAACAAAAACAAAAAAGCCCCGGCAAGAGCCAGAGCGAAAGCGGAATATTTATTGACCACAAAATTATTCTGCGGTCATTGCCGAAGCATGATGACAGGCATATCCGGCACAGGGAAAGCAGATATTTATTACTATTATGTCTGTAATAACCGCAAAAAGAAGTTGTGCAATAAAAAGAATGTCGGTAAAGACTATATTGAGGATTTGGTCGTTGCAAAGGCGCGTGAACAGCTAACCGATGAAAACATTGACGGTATCGCCCGTGAGATTGAGGCTCTATGCGAAAAGGAAAAGGACAGCCCCAATGCCAGACGGTTGATGAAGCTACTAACCGACAACGAAAAGCAAAAAGCAAATTTGCTTGAAGCCTTAAAGCTCGGCAGCGCGTCAGCTTCGGCGGCGAAAACCGTATTTGAAGAAATTGACAGGCTCGACACAGCCCATACGGAGCTTGAAAAGGAGATAACTCTTGAATCCGTTCAGCACGTTGATATGACCGCTTCGGAAATCAAGTTTTTTCTCACGAAACTACGCAACGGTGATATAGATGATGTGCGGTACAAGAAAATGCTGATAACCGTCCTTGTAAATGCCGTGTACCTATACGATGATGAGTTGACAATCATTTTCAATGCCGCAGGGAAGCCGGTAACAGTTACGGCCTCACTACTGGACGAGATACAAGCAGACCATTGTTCGTTTATGAAAAGCCTTGCTCCACCAACTCCAAAATATGAAAAAACCTTGATATAATGCTGTTTCCGGCCGTTTATATCAGGGCTTTTTCTCGCTGGTTTTAGCATCTCGGGGACTATTGGGGGACTAAGCGTTAATTTTTACAGTTTTTTCGGTAGTCTTTGAGTAAAAAATATCCATGCGGTTAGCCGCCTGTGCTTCCTTGCTTTTGATGATGTGGGAATATGTATTGAGGGTTACGTTTTTATCACCGTGACCGAGCCGCCCGCTAAGCGTTACAACGTCCACGCCCGCCGATATTAGCAAGCTGGCGTTTGTGTGCCTTAATTGATGATAAGTTATCTTCGGCAGACCATGACGCTCTAGGAACTCTGTAAACCATTTATACGGTCTGTGGGGGTGCATTGGTGCGCCGTCCTCATGTACGAACACAAGATTATCATTTTTCCATGCGTCACCTAACATAAACCTATCTTGTATCTGCTGTCCCCTGTACTGCCGGAGTATGGCTTCAACGGTTTTCGATATGGTGATTGTCCTGATTCCGTTTTCAGTCTTTGGGGCTTTTTCAAATGTGCCGTACCCACTAACATACTGACGTTGTTTGTCTATTGATAAAATTCTATTGTCAAGGTCAACGTCCGACCAGCGAAGCCCCGCGATTTCTCCTGACCTCATGCCCGTGTCGATTGTTAAATATACCATTGCCCTATAACGCATGGGTTCATTGTCTAACGCCGTGAACATGGCGGTTATTTGTTCATCATCATAATATGTCGGCCTGTACTTCGGTAATTTCCCTAAGTCTACCCGCTCGGCTGGATTTGAGATTATAACATTCCAGTCAACAGCCTTTGATAGTATGGACGATATAAGGCTATGATGGTGACGGATTGTTTTGTCGGATAATTTCCTTTCGGTATCATAAGTAAATATTTTCTTTATATCCGTTTCCATAGCGGCACATATCTTTTCGGCGACCTCAAATGTTGTGGGGTTGCCCTTTTTAATGCTCTGTGCAGTCTTAAACGACAAGCCGGACAGCTTGACTATATCAGGGGTAGGCGTGGTTTTCAACGCTTTAATCAGTGTCGCCGTGGGTGTGCAGCGCGTGTCAAGCCTTATACCGCCCTCTGAAAGATTATTGTAGAACTCAAGCAAATGGTGTGGTTGTATCTTCGCCAGCTTGATATGTCCGATAGCGGGGATAATCCTTTTTTCAAGGCGCATTTTATATGGGTTCAGAGTGCCGGGGGCAAGTTGCTTTTCGGCATATTCTTTCATCCATTTTTCCGCAAATGTGGCAAACGTAATCTTTGCGCCGTCAAGATATGTCCCGTCCTCGACCTCTTTTTCAAATAACACGGCCAGTCGATTCAGTTCCTTTTCGCGCTGGCGGTCGGTCATGCCATCCGGCAGGGTGATTGTGCGGTACTTGCGGAGTTTCTTGCCTTGGGAATCATATCCGGCAGATACGACAATACGGTATGAACCGTTGGAGCGCTTTTCAATGTTCGCCATCGTCGGCAGCCTCCTTTGCACATTCCTTTTCTATATAAATCGGCAACATTTCATTGAGTGTGTCACGCACAATAAAACTTATATTTTTTACTAACTTGTATTCACGATAACTACCTATGAAATCAAAAACATCTCGCTGGGCTCTTCTGTTCAATATCCATTTGTCGAAATCATCGCGCGTGCCTTCATCAGCGATTCGTTTTTGTTCTTCAAGATTATTGAGATAATTATCTCGATTATATTTTTCGCGCTTCGCTTCAGAGATAACTTGTTTCATCAATTCCGAACACAGCATTTGCATTCCGCAATTTTCTATAAGGTGATTGAGAAAAGCAACATCATAACCTCTTAGGTTTTTATAGCAATATTCTAAATAGGATATTGCTTTTTCTGAAAGCCCTGTCCTTTTGTTAATGTCTATATTTTCGGGATTTACTCCACGAAGAATGTAATCACAAGTCACGTTAAAGTGTTGTGCAAGTTTTAATATTTGGTTCGCTTTTATCTCTCTTGCGTTGCTTTCCCAATGGTTAAGTGTTTCGCGCGACACTTTCATTACTTTTGCAAGCTCCGCTTGTGTCATGTCGAATTGCTCTCTTAACGATTGAACCCTTGCGCCTATGTTTGCTGGCTGTCGTTTGTTACTTGCCATATTTCTCAACGCTCCTTTGTCGCCGTTTGTTCCTAATTATAGCTGTGATACAAAATGCTCTTGACGTTCTCGTCCTCAATATGTTACAATCATACCAAATGATACGTTTTGTGTCAAGGGAAAAAGAAAACTTTTTTATGAAAGGGGCGAAAGCATTGACAAATCAAGACTTAGAGCGGATTGCCCGCGAGGAGCAGCGAGCCTATAAAAAGGCGTGGAGAGCTGCCAATCCCGATAAGGTCAAGAAACATAATTTGGCTTATTGGCAGAAACGAGCGGAACGCAAATTACATCAGCAGAACGCAGCCGTGCCGTCTGAACAGGAGACTACACCATGACCCCGCCGCGTATGCGAACAATCGCAGGGGCCGCCGCCGTATTGCGTGAGATTGACCCTGACACCACTGTTACCCCGTATAGAATCCGTGCCTGGGTTCTCGACGGAACCCTGCCCCATATCCGCGCCGGAACAAAACGGCTTGTCAACGTCGATTACGTCTTGACCATGCTGGCCGGTGACACCACACCCAAAGCAACAGACCCGCCGAGCGGGATTAGGCGGGTGGATGTGAGGTGATTATTTAGCATGGTTGCAGATACATCAAGCGTCATCAACAAAATGGTGATGGTAAACTTAGACACAACGAGATACAACGCAAAACCAACCGATGACGGCAAGGTTGTAAATGAAACTAAGCGACCCGAAACCATAATCGAGATACCTTTACCAAGCCTTTTGACGGCGGCATCAGTTTACGGTCAGACATTTACGCAGGGCGTAATGATAGGAACTAAAGGTGAGCATTGGAAACAATCACAGCTTTTAGTGCATGACCTTGACAATGGGAATCCTAACCTACCACTTGTACACCTTAGTGATTTACTCGACCTTTACATCAAGCACAAACTATATCCCAATGCGGCATATTATACATTCAGTAGTAAGCCCGAACACCCAAAGGCGCGGATTTTTTTCTTGTTAGATAAAGTGATTACTGACCCCAAGCAGTTCGTTGAGTTATACCGAAAGTCAGCATCTATATTCCAGACTACGTTAGTAGAGAACACGATGCCAAACGGTAAAACATCATGGAGTACCAAAGCGCAGATTGACCTAAAATGCGAGAATTTAGACAGGATATTTTACGGTAGTAACTACGGCATTATCCCAGAGTTTTCAGGTCAGCAGATAACAAGCATTGATGATGTTATGGACATCGAGCCACACCCGGAACACATCAGGAAGCGATTAACGCCCCAACAGGAAGCGAATCAACAGTATACCAAGACTACCACCACCCAGCGGAAAAACGCGACTTTCCGCGCTCTCGACTTCGTCGCCGATGACGGCAAGCAGATAAAGGGAAGCCAACTTTTTGTCAGCTTTCCCGATGACAGTGTCAGCGGCGAGAGGACGGA
>Ga0099364_10004282_pt1 | contig 21710 bp, 14 predicted proteins | sample TergutTh196P3_FD_73070 | JGI IMG/M metagenome (GOLD analysis project Ga0099364, IMG submission 73070) | Microcerotermes parvus P3 segment gut microbial communities from Pointe-Noire, Republic of the Congo - Th196 P3 | ecosystem: Host-associated > Arthropoda: Insects > Digestive system > Gut ... | reverse complement strand
ATTGAGCGTTTTTTTCTCATTGGTAGTCTATAATCAAAAATTAAACAAAAAGATATCAGAAGTTCATAGTCGCTGCCTGCATCGGCTATCAGTTTATATTTATTTTGAACGCCAAGAGCTATTTTTTCTTTGTCCCAGAGTGCGATCTGCACATTATTTTTGTAGATTGAGTATTTTCTTCCCTTATGCCAGAAAATTTCATAGAGGTCTTGTCCTACACGGCAAGAAAAATGGCTTTTCCAAATTTTTTCTGTTACAAATTCATATACTTTACCATCCCATCTTGTCAAACTGAATCTTGATTTGATTAAGGGCCATATCTTTTTTCTCACAACATATTTTATCCTGCCGGTTTCGATTTCAGTTATACTAAATTCAGGCAGTAGAGAAAACAGCTTATTTTTCGCTAAATGAGTTCGCCGCCCGCCAATAGATATATCCCATTCGGGAGTGCCGATTGGATTTAATATCTGCTTTCTATGAATGTCTATTTCTGTTCCATCACCCTCTTGTAGAGCGAGGGTGAGAAAGTACATATCCTCCTGCAATTGAGCTGTAGTTGGGTTTCTCATTATTCTTTCTCTATTTTGAGCTTCCTGTCTTTGGGCATCAGGAGTGTTCTTCACAATCGACACAATTCCGATTATTAAAAATAAAAGTCCCAATCCTCCAAAAATAAATAAAAAGAAGAAGGGCATGGGAAATTCGAGTGAAGCAATATCTTCCGGATTGGCAGGGTTATAGTAAATTTCAACTGTTTGCCCCATTTGCATAGAAGGGGTGGAGACATTGAATTTTACGTTTTTCATCTCCCTTTCGTCTTCGGTTGTATAGGTCACAAAAATATTACGACCGGTTTTACCGTCACCTTTTTTATATGTTTCTATATTGGAGATTACAGCTTGTGTGGGTGTCCAATTCTCCTTAGCCTCATTAAAACGTGTTTGTTGACTATTGAAAATTCCCACTCCAACAATCATGAAAACTAAGCCGAATGCTGCGAAAACGTATTTCCCCAAGTTTTCCAATTTTTTTACAATTTCATTATTTTCAAACATACAAATCCCTCTTTATGTTCTAATATTCTATCTAAATTGATATACTTATATATCATAAATATGTATACTTTATGCGTTTGTCAATAATTTTACCGACATAACTAATTTTATTCCCTAAAATTGGCAAAAATTAATAAAATTTGCTTGTCAAAAAAATGCGTTATTATAGGGTAAAACTCATAATGAGATTATGCTCTATATTATGTAAATGATTTGGGGATTAAATTATGCCGGAAAAGTTTGTTACTTGGCGAGATTCTTATTCTATAGGTATAAAGGTTGTCGATGACCAGCATAAATATCTTTTGGAATTGACTAATCAGCTTTATTATGCCTGTGCCGGAGATGGCGGCGTAATAGAGGATAAGTTTAGGGATACTGTTCAATCTGCCGTAGAATATGTGGGAGTGCATTTTGCTACCGAAGAAAAATTGATGGATAGAACAAACTATCCCGATTCAGTTGTTCATAAAAATGAACACAAGATGTTTGTTCAAAAGGTTTTGGAGAGTGTGAAAGCTTTTGAAGAGGGTAAAAACTATACACCTAATGCTTTTGTTCGGTTTCTACGAGAATGGATCTTAGATCATGTTGCCATGGTAGATAAAAAATTTGGTGATTATCTTGTAGCAATGAAAAAAGAAGGCAGGCTGTAAATATAAAATACTTTTAATCGTCCAAATCTTCTTTTTGGGTTACTTTGTTTTTTATATCCGGATGATCTTGCCACCATGGTGAGAATGATTGATTGAGATTGTCAAGATAAATCACTTCGCCAATTTTTGGGGTTAGTAGTCTTAAATTTTTATCTTGACTTGCAGATGTAATGCGAATATATGGATCATACCAAGTATGGTGACATATTGAGAAACGTCCTGAGTGAACCGGTAAAAGCGCCTTAGCATTCATGTCAATAGCAGCCTGTACGGCTTCTTCGGGCATTAGGTGGATTGTTGCCCAGTTAAGATCGTATTGACCATTCTCCATAATAGCAATATCTACACTTCCAAATTTTTTACCAATTTCTTCAAAATGCGGTCCATAACCGGTATCGCCGCTATAGAAAACTCTCCTACCTTGAGTTTCTATCATAAGACTACTCCATAGTACTTGGTTGCGCTTTATCCAACGACCCGAAAAATGACGTGCCGGTAAAACATGTACGGTAAAATTTGCTTCTACTTGAAACGAATCGTACCAGTCACCCTCGTGGATGATTTTGGGGTCAAAGCCCCAGTATTCAAAATGAGAACCTATACCAAGAGGGCAAACAACAGCTTTGACCTTATTTTTCAAGGTCTTCATGGTAGGATATTCTAAATGATCCCAGTGATCATGGGAGATGATAATATAATCAATCTCGGGCATATCTTTTACTGAATATGGATATTTACCCTTAAAAGACCTGTTAAACAAAGACATAAAAGGAGGAGCAGCACTTTTTTTTAATACCGGATCAATTAAGATGCGTTTTCCATCGAGTTGCACATAGCATGAAGAGTGTCCAAGCCATACTACCAAGTTTATGTTCTTGTCTAGGGCTTTCAAATCGGTCTTTACCATAGGTAATGGTTTGGAGGGTCTTTTATGTTTCTCACTTTTAGAAAAAATAAATTTACGAAGTGCAGTAAAAAAAGACTCCTCCTCAACGAGTGTTCTTGTGGGTATTTGATTTTGAAATTCACCATCCACATAATTTGGAGATTTTTGAATGCGTTTAAGGCGTTCTCCATCGGGAAGTTTTCCAATAGAAGAGCAGGCTAAAAAGGTCATCATACAGCACAGTATACCAAATAAAATAAAATTTTCTAAAAATATTTTTTTTAAGATTTTTAAAATCATAAGTAAAATGTCATAATTATAGTTTTGCGTTCGCCCGCCTTCGGCGGGCGAACGCAATGACTTTATATAAGGTTTAAAATCATGAGTAAAATATCTCATATTATAATCTTTCGAGTCAAGATTATATTGTTTCAAGTTAAACGATTTAATTGTTTTGCACTAATCCCATATAACTCTATTACGTTCCGCCCGCCTTCGGCGGGCGGAACGTAATAACTGTGATTATGTATATTATGTACACATTTTTTATTGCTTATCATTTTGTCAATATTTTTAGCTTTTTTATTAATGAGTTTAATTTTTTTATCAATATTTTGCAGGGGAATTTTTATATGTATAAATTTACTTGCAAAAGAATTTAACATTAACATCATGACAATTAAAATGAGTGAACAAAATGGCAACTATCATAGATGGTAAAAAAATAGCACAAGAAATTAAAGATCAGGTAAAACTCGATATATTGCAGTTAAACCATGATCTAAAACCCGGTCTGGCAGTAGTACTTGTAGGAGAAGACCCGGCATCTACAATATATGTCTCAAATAAAGTGAAAGCCTGCAATGAAGCGGGAATCAATTCTTTTAAGTATGAGCTTTCTGAGAAAACATCCGAATCTGAATTAGTAAACTTAATCGATGAGTTAAACAATGACAACAAGGTAAATGGCATATTGGTACAGTTGCCGCTTCCTAAGCATATAAACGAAGAATCCATAATAAAAAGAATAAATCCGCTTAAAGATGTAGATGGATTTCATCCTGAAAATGTGGGTAAAATATCAATAGGTGCTGATGATTGTTTCTTTCCATGTACTCCCTATGGGTGTCAGGAATTGATATATAGAACAGTTAAAGACATTAAAGGAAAACATCTTGTAATTGTAGGTCGAAGCAATATAGTTGGAAAACCTCTTGCAAGTATGATGATCCAAAAGAAAGATAGAGCAAATTGCATTGTAACCGTATGCCATACAGCAGCAAAGGATATTTCAATTTACACAAAACAAGCCGATATACTTGTTGTTGCAGCAGGTCACAAAGACACAGTAACAGGAGACATGGTTAAGCCCGGAGTTATAGTAATAGATGTGGGCATGAATAGACTGCCTCATCCTGATGATTCGAGTAAAACTAAATTGTATGGCGATGTAGATTACGATTCGGTTTTTCCGATAGCTTCAGCTATTACACCTGTTCCGGGAGGGGTAGGTCCCATGACTATTTCAATGCTTATGCGAAACACTTTAAAGGCTTTTAAGATTCACAACGATATATTAATTAGGGATTAGGAGTTAGGAATTAGGAATATATAATGAGTATACATGGGTTAAAAATAAAAATTATTCTTAACTTGTATAACCATTAAAAAAAATCTGCGAAAATCCCTAAAAATCTGCGTTATCTGCGTGCTAAAAAAGTTGGGATTAGAGCAAGTTATAAAAATTAGGAGTTAAATTAAAAAAAGAGGTAGAATATGAAAAAAGTATTTCAATTAGTTTTCACCATGTTAGCTTTTATGGCTGTAACAATTTCGTTTGCTGAAATTAAGGAGCATAAATTATCCGATAATGATTTAAACTATATCATTAATGTACCTAATAGGGCAGAGTTAACTCATGTAATAGATGAAAATGGTTTGACTTATTTAAGAATTACACTTCCCGATAAATCTGTTTTTATGGTTTCAATACTGCCCATAAGAAGAGGTCAAGCAGATGCAAGAACTATTAAACCTGCATTGCTTACACAGGGCGCAGCATTTGCAAAAGATAGCGAAGAGGGAAAAGTCAAACTTTTAGATCTCAAGAGAGACGGCAAAATTGTTGGAAACTATTTTAGCCTTACCGATAAACAGCCCAAAGAAGATGAATACAAGTATATGTCACAGGGTGTTGTAGACTATAATTTTATTTTGGGAGTATTCACATATCTTACAAATGATAAAGAAGCTTGGGCTAATTTTGGAGGCATTGATCCTGTCTCTTTGATAAACGATTCGCTTAAAGATAAAGTTACGAAAAATTTTGAAAAAATAAAACTCACAAATGAAGAATTATCTAAATTTGAACTCTCGGCGGTAAGGCATTTTTATAGCAGGCAAAAATCTATTTTATACAATAATACAGATATTTATACAGCCATTCTTTCTAATTTAGAAGAAAAATATACTCAAAGTTTTATTAATGGTAAAGAGAACTGTACTATATTTTACTATTATTTTAGTGATAAATTAGGTGAAAATCAAAAAGCTTTTTTAACAGGACTTCTTTATGGTCAAAAAGGTAAACCTACAAATGAACATCCTGAAACATTTTTGATTAAGGATAATTATTTAATAGTTTTTTCTTTTCCAAGATCAAGTAAACTGCATAGAGAGATTGGTAGATTGATTGAAAACAAGTTTAAGGAAAAAGAATAATATATTTTTAACAAATCACTTTAATACTTCTTTTAATGTTTTGACACATTCAATGGGGTCGGAGGCGTAGTAGGCACCAATAGAATCGGCATACGATTTGTTTACTACGGCTCCGCCAATCATAACAGGAATATCTATATTTCTTGTGCGTAATTTTTCGCATATAGTTTTCATCTCTCCCATTGTGGTTGTCAAAAGAGAACTTAAACAAATAACATTAGCCTGCATCTTCAAGGCGGTATCTATAACTAAATCAGAATCGACATCTTTGCCTAAATCAGTAATATCAAATCCATGATTTTCCATCATCATGGCTACTATGTTTTTACCTATATCGTGAACATCGCCCTTAACTGTGCAGATGACAGCCTTCCCAAGATTGGGGGTGGAGTCATTTGACAGCAAGGGTTTTAAATGCAAGAATCCTTTTTTCATTGCATTGGCAGAGGCAATCATCTGAGGCAGAAAATATTCTCCTGTTGCATAGAGTTCGCCAACTTTTTCAAGTCCCGATAAAAGAAAAGTATTGAGTATTTCAGAAGCGGGAATCTTCTTTATGGCTTCATCTATGTATTCGATAATGTCTTCAGAGTTTCCTTCTACTACCGATTTGTGAACGAGTTCTGCCGAAGAGAGTGTTACATTTTCTTTGACAATGGGCGTTGATGATTCTGATTGTAACTTAAAGGTCTTTATATAGACACTTGCATCGGGGTCTCTTCCTTCAATGAAATCAAGAGCAAGTTTCTCGCTTGAAGAATCTATAACCTCATTGATTGTAGATGGGTTAACTATTGCAGCTGTTAGTCCATTTTGCACAGCTAATTTTAGAAAAGCATTATTGATATATTTTCTTTGAGGCAGTCCATAAGAAATATTGCTTAATCCTATTGAGGTTTTAATGCCCTTGCTTGAAAAATGTTTAATCACTTTGAGGGTTTCAACAGCACTTCCGGGTTCGGCACTTTCGGCTAACATCAATGGATCGACTAAAACCCTATCTTTTGAGATTCCCGATTCAGTTAATACTGCAATTATTTTTTCACCTATTTCAATTCGCTTTTCAGAGCTTTTAAAAATTCCGTTTTCATCGAGACAGAGAACAACAACAAAGCATCCATACTTTTTTATAAGGGGCAGGGTGCTTTCAATGCTTTCAGGTTTCCCATTGATGGAGTTTATTATTGCGATACCCGGATACAATAATAGAGCCTCTTCAAGAACAGCTGAATTGTCTGAATCAATCATTAAGGGTGCATCAATGTGATTGCTTAAAATTTTTACAGATTTTTTTATTGCGGATATTTCATTAACATTAGGGCAGCCTACATTTATATCAAGTATATCTGCACCTTCTTCAATTTGTTTCTTGGATTCTTCTCTTAAAAAAGAATACTTATCGGCAATCAATTCTTCGGCAAACTTTTTTCTGGCAGATGGATTAAGCCGTTCTCCTATCACTATTAGTTTATTGGTGTCTGAAATGTTTACGGTTTTGGTTCTACTTGTAGTTGAATTAAACTTAAAATCCCATGTTGTGGTTTTGATGTTTTTTTCTTCTATAAGTTTACTTAATGCTTTTATGTGTTCGGGTGTAGTGCCGCAACATCCGCCTATCAGCTTAACTCCCATAGAAATCAATTCTAGTGAATACGAGGCAAATACTTCCGGTGAGAGTGGATAAATAGTTTTTCCGTTTTCTATTATTGGCAGTCCTGCATTTGACCATGCACAAAGAGGTGCCGTATTGTTTTTCAAAAGCTCTAAACTGTTTTTAAATAATTTTACTATTTCTGCAGGTCCCATCCCGCAATTTGTACCCACCATGCAGGCACCGTATGCTGAAAGGGTTGTAAAGGCAGTAAGCATATCTGTTCCTGTTGGGGTTTTGCCCCCAAGTTCAAATGTCATACTGCAAATTATAGGTAAGTCGACAGCATCTTTTGCTGCAAGCAGTGCAAGTTTTGCTTCTTGTATATCGGTCATTGTCTCAATTATGATGAGGTCGGCTCCGCCGCGTTCAAGTGCGGCAGCCTGCTCTTTATAAGATTCGTAAATTTTTTCGCAGGGTATATCACCCATAGGCTCTATGAGTAAACCTGTTGGCCCTATTGAGCCTGCTGCAAGACCCGAATACTTGTTGGCAACTATACGAGCATTATGAGCGGCTTTTTCATTTAGTTCAGAACATCTTGAATCAAGTCCAAATTCGGCAAGTTTAAGTTTACTTCCTCCAAAGGAATTGGTTTCTACTATATGCGATCCGGCTTCAAAGTATTCGGTGTGAATTTCTTTGATTATATGCGGATTTTCTGCATTCAATAGCTCAAAACAACCTGAATAGTTGGGCAGTTTTTTAAAGAGTAAAGATCCCATACCTCCATCGAGCAGTATGGGTTTGTCGTTATTGATTAAGTTTTTTATGTTCATGTTATCTCATAGTTGAAGTATTTAAGTTGAAAATTTATGTCAAGGCTTTTGTGGAAAAACCTAAAAATAAATCCCAAACTTCACAAAAGACTTAACAGAATTGATTCTCGGATTTATATCGACAGTAGGCTTTGTCAATACAGATTGATAATTTCCACCTATTTCCATAAACATTTTATAGAAAATATTAAATCGCAAAGCAGCTCCGCCATAGTAATAATTTGTGGTTGAATATCCAAACGGGAGTTGACCATTTTCTATATCTATTACGTCTAAAAAGTTTAATCCACCGCCTCCTCGCAAGATAAAAGCAGTAAAAGGAATAAATGGTATTTCATATTTAAAAAACAGTCCGCCGCCAAGCATTAGAGATCTCATTGTAAAGTTAGACTCAATAGGATTTTTATTTCCAAATTGTTTTACAAAAGCTAAATGTGTTTCGATACCAAAAAATCTAAGTACAGGTACAGTTTCCAAGAACGCAGGTTGAAAACCTAAAGACATTTCGGGTGCAATTAAGGTGTTGTTTATAGTTTGATTCCACGGAGACAGAAGATAATCATAGTTCATACCTATTGTTGCCGATACTCCTGTGAGTTTAGTTATAGTAAGTCTATTTCTAACTGTAATACCGGTTCCGCCTCCTAATAATGTGATATTATATTTACCGGCTGTCATTTTTTCAGGATCGAAGACAAATTCAATTTCTTCTGAGGATATAAATCTAACGTTTTCAGGCAAGGCGATAAGTCCATTTCCTGATATTTCAACTGTAATATCACTTGTAAATTTTTCTCCAAATATTCTAAAAAGGGTAGGTCCATTTGCATTTCTAACAATTGAAGGGCTAATAGAATCAAATTTATATTTTTCTACAATTTTAACGGCATTTGGTACTCTAAGAGGTTCAACTTCAGGATTTCTTATAATTAGGTCTAAATCTCCAATAAGATTATTTGAAGGTATAAAAGTAATATCTATTCTTGAATCAGACACAAATCTATGTGTTTGATTTTCGATTTCTCTGCCATTATGGAGTAAACGTGCAGAAGACCTGTTCATAAAATTATGGCCATGTATTGAAATAGTAGTTCTTCTGTTTTCTGAATCTACAGTATTAGGAGAAGCCGAATTAAATACAGGAGTAGAAGATACTGCAACAATAAATGTAAACCAATCACCCAATACAGAATGTTTTCCGAATACATTTAGAGATGTAACTCTCGCTAAATATGTACCCGGTCTGATATTTAAAGTGATGCTTGAAACAGAAACAGTTTCACTTATCAGTATATTTCTATTTGTGTCGGCAACTTCAACTCTGTATCCGCTGGCTCCGGGAACAGCATTCCATGTAAGCATGGGTCTTGCTTGAGAAAAGGCATAGCTGTGGAATAATATAATAAATCCTATCAAACTTAAAATTTTTAATATGTAATTTTCGATTTTCATTATCTTATATAAACTATTACCGGTGATGTTATTATTGGATTTATTGGATGTCTTCTAAGAGAAATCATAAAATATAATCTGTTCATATTGCTGTGTTGAAGTACATTATTTACACTTTTTACTGCTTCGAGTTCGGCATAAAAGCTTCCAATGTTCAAATCGATTAGCCTTGTGAATGTATATGAATTTGTATTAACCTGATTTGAAAAAATCAATTTGGGTCCTTGCGGAAGCTGTTGATATAGTCTCAATCTATAATGAGATGCCTCATTAATTCTAGTCCATGAAAATTGCAGAGAATTTCTATCACTCATATCTAAATCTTGATCTCTTGTAGGGGCAGTAAATTCGGGCATTTGGATAGACCCTGCAATATTTGCCGTAAAAGTACTGCTTGTTGAAATTACATTATCTTGATTATCGAGAAGTACTACTCTCCAAAATATTTGATTTTTAGCATCTATGGAAATTACAGCATTAGTAGAACCGGTTTTTACCGAATTTAACGGCTGAGTCAGTTCTCTGTTTTGATAAACTTCAACTCTATAATTTCCTAAATGATTATGATCAATCCAAGAAAATCTTACATTATTATTAGAAGAAATATCTATTAGTCCATTATCTGTCGGCTGAGTGGGTCTTAGAGGCTCTAATTCTATAACATTAAAACTTCTTACCCTCGAAGGATATGTTCTATTATCAGAAGCGGTAAACACAACCCTCCAATAATATGTTCCGGAGTTTAAATCTCCGGTAATAGAGGCAAAGAGTGAACTTGATTCAATTCTTCGTATTATTCTTGAAAAATTTTCATCGGTCGAAATTTGTACTTCATATTTGCCAACATCATTTGCAGGTTCCCAACTGAAAATTCTTTCTCTGTTTTTAATTAACATTCTGCTAACTTGTGCTCCATCACCGGGGCTCACAAGCACAGGAGGACTTACCGTATCGGTTTGGGTTATAGTAAATTTCCTTGTTGCCGTAAAATTTGAAGAAGCTTCATGGTTAACAAAAGGATAAATTGGTCTAACTCTCCAATAATATTCACCTTGTGTAATATTTGTAATGGATATGCTTGCAGTTGCAGGGGTAAGTCTTTGCAAAATACTTGTAAAATCGGGATCCCTTGATACAAACAATTCATATGAAGAAGCTATCCTGCTGCTCGTCCAAGATATGTTTACTGTTGGTGGACTTGTAACATACGAAAAGTTTTGCAAATTATTTGGAGAAACAGGAACTAACACATTATCGTTTAAAATTGTAAAAGATTGGATATCAGAATATGATGGACTGTTCCCAATAGTTCTAATCCTCCAAAAATAAATACCATCAGCTAAAGTAGTGCTAAAAGAATGCTCCCTAACATTAGATGAAACTAAAATAGAATTAAATGTTCTTGAAGATGAAATTTCTATTGAATGCGGCATTGGCTGTGTCGATTCCCAACTGAATCTAATGGGAACTCTTGCTGAATGTGATATGAAATGTCTCCCAGATGTAGGAACCATACCGATAAATAGTTTTTCTCTTACGTCTGTTGTATTTCCTGTTATAACAGCACTTCTTGTTTGATCTACAGCTTGATCGTTCACTATTGCTGTTCCTTCTGTTACACTTAAATTAAGAGCATCGTCTTCTTTTTTTAGATTGAGTGCACCTTCACCTGCACTTATAGTCGTTTCATCGGCAATTATTCTAAAACTTTCTGAACCGGCTACGGTAATATCGCCCTGTGTAAAGTCTATAGAAAAATCTCCGGCAGCTATATTTATTCGGATAAGAGTATTTTCGGCAAGTTCTATTTCAGTTCCATTAAAGAGTTTTAGTACCGAATTTGAATTTGAACCGGTTCTTATAGAATCAAAATTATAGACTGTTTCATGTTGTCTTATGGTTTCCCATATAACATGAGCACCATATTGCCTTTGAGTAATATTGTTTTTGTACACTATTGTTCCAATAGGATTAGATTTATCAATATCCACTTTGGCAGTAAATTCTCTGTATAATAAAAATGATAATATGCTTATACATATTATTGAAGAGATGCAAACTATCTTGTCAATTTTACTTAATTTCATATCTTACTACCCGAACTTATAGCTTCATATTTTACTTCTTCTTTATTTGGATCCATAGCTTTGTCATCAAAGTTTTTAATTCCGATATACTCTCTCAACTCAGCCATCGTTTTAAAGGTATGCGGATTATCAAATCTTCCAAGTACGGCATAAACTTGCAAAGGTTCAGTTTTACCTTTTACTTTAATTTTTTCCATTGGGATAACACTAAATATATCTTTTACTAATTCATAAGATTCTGATGATATTAGAATATCTGCACCGAAAGGTTTACTGAGCGATTCTATTCTGGATGTTAAATTAACGGTATCTCCGATTACGGTATATTCCATTCTATCCATAGAACCTATTTGACCTGCCAGTACAGGTCCTGTGCCTATACCGCAGCCTATGCTAATAATAGGTTTACGATCCCCTCCACGATCTTTATTATAATCTTTGAGAGTTTCACGCATCATTAGTGCAGCATTAACTGCGTTTTCTGTATCATTGCTGTGTCCTTGTGAAATGGGGGCACCCCATATTGCCATTATAGCATCTCCAATAAATTTGTTAACGGTTCCGTTGGTTTTATTTACACAATCTACCATTCGAGTCATGTATTCGTTTAGAAATTCAACTACTTCATCAGGATTTAGCTTTTCAGAAATTGCTGTAAACGATCGAATGTCTGAGAAGAAAATTGTGACATCTTTTATTTCTCCTCCAAGTTTTATATCTCCGCTTAGCATTTGTTTTGCAACTTCGGGATCTACAAATTTTCCAAAAGTATTTTTTATTTGTTCTCTTTCGGCTAATCCTTGTCCCATATTAGAAAATGAATCGGCAAGTAATCCTATTTCATCTTTTGACTTTGTGCGTATTCTTATATGATAGTTGCCTCGTTCTATTTCTTTGGTAGCATTTACAAGCCGTTTTATTGGGTTTATAATAGTTTTAGAGAAGAAATAAACAATTACTATTGCTATGTTTAAAACTATCATGGTCATAAGAATATTTCTGTTTTGAATTTGATAAACAGCTCTAAAAATTTCATCTTTTTGGGCAGTTGTTATTACCCCAATGTCGACGAATCCTATTTTTTTGAAAGATCCTAAATATTCTATTCCTTGATCATCTGTGTAAGATGTTTGCCCATTATCAAGTTGACTTGCCGCCATCATTTGCACTATTGGGAATTGCTGAAAGTTTACATTTGCCGACAATAGGGCAGGGTTATAGTGTCCAATAAGAGTTCCTGTTGATGTTGCTATAAACGATTTAGCTATACCAGGGCTTTCAACTGAGCTGTTGAATGTAGCAGCATTGATTAAAACGATAAGTATAGAGTCAACTTCCATTTCATTTCTTCTCATGTAGGGTGTGCTTAATGCGATAACAGATGATGGCAATAGCTGCGAGATATTTTCTATAACTTGAACAAGCTCAAAGCTTCTCATAAATGAGTTCGCAGAATCCTTTATAGCACCTTCAATGTCATCAAAAGTTATTCCAAGTTGGCTGCATAAATTGGTGTTCATTAAATCTCTGTCTAATGATAGTTGACCATTAATTATTTTTGCGGTGCTTAAAAATAAGAGATCATTATCATTTATAAAGTATCGTCTTGATGCGTATTCATCATTTGGTGATATGGTTTCGACTAAATCTTGGGATATGAACATTGATCTTGAGAGAATAGATTCAAAGTCGGTTTTTACTTTTTGAGCCAGTATATCCGAAATTTGAAGATTATTTTCCTCTACTCGAAGGGTATTATCTTGCATAAAAAAATAAGTTGCAAGAAAAATTATCGCCGAAAGAGAAGATACAATGATGAACGATATAATAGTAATTAGCTTGAAACCGATGGAGATTTTAACTTTATTTTTTTTTACGTTCGAATTCTCTTCTTCAAATTCAAAATGGGTTACTTCTTTTTCAGGTTTTGTTTGCTCGGGCGATGTAAACTGTTCGGACCGGGTCACCTGTTCAAATTGTTTAAGTGGTTCAGGTCGTTTAAGAAGAACTGCATCTTGTTGTTCGAAACTTTGTTCTATATTGTTTATTTGCTCGGCTTCATTTTGAATAATTATTTCTTGAAATGCATAGTTTAAAGTATCCAACGGTTCGATAGTATCGCTTGATGATGCACAAACTATTTTAGGGTCAAGAAAAATAATTTCTTTATCTGAGATTTTTATTTCTGATGAAGAAATTATATCCAATATGCCGTCATAAATAAAAGAACATTGTTCTGCATTGGTATTAGGCAAAACTATTGAAAGCAAGTTCTTGTTTAAAGTCATGAAATAGTTTGCAGGCATAAAATCTTTTATAAGCGATTTAAAATCTTTGCATAAAACTTCAAGCTTATGAGCTGTAATATACTGTTTTTCTTTACAAAAACAAATTAAAATTGTAGAAAAATCTTTCTTTTCTTGTTTGTAGTTCCAAACTAATTCTTTATATTTAAGATTGAATTGAATTTTTGAGACTAAATTTTCACTTTCATTGATGTTTAGCTTGTCTTCTACTAATATGCTTACTATTGAGTTTGCAACTTTTTGCATCACTTGTTTTAAATATGTAATTTCATTACCGCTCAAAACATTTTTGCCTTTTATTGATAATATTCCCAAAACAGAATTTGAAATTAATGGAATTGAAAACATAGTTCCGGCATCGGTTAACATAAAATTAGAGGTTTTTAATGCATCGATTATTTCAGAGTTTAATGTTTTTCTTGTGCTTGAAGAAAATTCAGATACCTCGAATTTATCTTTTGAAAATTCACAATGTTTAATAAAAGTTTTTGCATCTGTTCTTATGTATAGTTCACACATTTCAAAATCGTATTCCGATAATTCTTTTGAAAGAATATTTAATATTTTTGAATTATAAAAACTATCTTCGATTATGGGTAGTTTGCACTCGCATTTTGTATTTTTTGTTAAGGGTTTAATTGAGAGGTTTGATTTGTCTATTGGGATATTACCATCCGAAATAAAAATTCCTTTTTTCTTTTTTGGGATGATTGTATGAAACAGAATGCTTAAAATAATCATCCCAAAAGTAATAAGAAGCAATTCGAGCAGCATTTTTATGTAAAACTTTTTTTGATTGATGTCTGAAAAAATTAAAACTAATTTTTCTTTGCCATTTGTACTCTTTATCTCATCTATAAAAAAATAAAATTTTCTAAGGTGGTCATTATCTTTATAATATTTGTAAGCATAGTCTTCTTTTTTGCTTATACTGCCGGACTCTACATCTGCAAGAACTTCACTATAAAGGTCTTCGTTTCTAACAAAAATACCATTTAGAGAAAGAATATTTAGCTTATTTGAAGAAGTTAAAATTCCTATCAATGCTAAATGAGAATTGGCATTATGAGATTCGGTAAGAAATTCATTTAAAATACGTTCTTTTTCTTCGTTGGTATGCTTTACCAAGAAAACCTCATCGTATAAATTTGCAATTTGAGTATGAGTTTCTTTTAGATTTTCTATATACAGATTTTCAAGGTAGGCAGGTCTAAACAGCCCGTAAATAACAAGCAATGCCACAGTAATAATAAAACTCAATGAAGTGATTAAATATCGTATTTTCATAATTCTTCCTTATAAGGAGAAAAATAACTCCCCATTTCATTATCGGCACATAAATAATGATAATTTATCTATAAAATGTTTAATTATTTTGAATTGAATTTTCTAATGGGCTAATTATAAATTGGCAATAGGCTATAAAATTGAGGTAATATAGTGACTAAAAAAGATATAGATATAGACGAAATAAGTGAACTAATTGCATCATCAAGCGATAAAACACAAATAAAGGGATACCTTAAATCACTTTTAACCCCCTCTGAGGTAAGAGGAATTGCTTTAAGATGGGAAATTTTTAAAGGACTGTATGAGGGAAAAACTCAAAGAACAGTTGCCAAAGAGCTTGGGGCGAGTTTGTGCAATGTAACCCGCGGAGCGAGAGAACTTAAACAAGCCGATTCTGCCGTAAGAAAATTTCTTAAACAATATTTTGGAAAATAGATAATATTTAAACATTTCATTAGTCAATGTACACTTTTAATATATCGCCGTATTTGTCAATTCGTCTATCTCTTAAAAACGGCCATGTTCTTCGTACACTTTCTGTTTGCGATTTATCTATATCGGCAACAAGTATTTCCTCTTCTGAAATTGAGGCTTTTGCAATAATTTCACCTTGTGGACCGCAAATAAAGCTCGATCCCCAAAAATCAATTCCGCTACCATTTTTGGGATTAGCTTCAAAACCTGTTCTGTTTATAGATAGCAAGGGTAATCCATTTGCTATTGAGTGTGCTCTTTGTGATATTATCCATGAATCTCGTTGACGTTTTTTTTCGTCCTCTGCATCGTGAGGGTTCCAACCTATAGCTGTTGGGTAAATCAATATTTCGGCTCCTTTCAAACTCATAATTCTTGCAGCCTCAGGATACCATTGATCCCAGCAGATTAAAACACCTATTGAACCCAGCGATGTTTCTATGGGGTTAAAGCCAATATCCCCGGGAGTAAAATAATATTTCTCGTAAAATCCGGGGTCATCGGGTATGTGCATTTTTCTGTACTTGCCGGCAATTGAACCATCGTTTTCGAATACAATTGCAGTATTGTGATAAAGTCCGGGGGTACGTTTTTCAAACAATGATGTTACTAAAACTATTTTGCATTCTTTTGCCAGTTCAGAATAAAATTGTGTTGAGGCTCCGGGAATATTTTCTGCTAAATCAAAATTGTCTTCAATTTCGTTTTGGCAAAAATATAAAGTATTATGCAATTCTTGCAATGCTGCCAATTGACATCCCATTGATGATGCTTTTTGAATATTGCTTTTTAGCTTTTTCATGTTTTCATCAACATTGGATGAATTTTTTTGCTGTATAAGTGCTATTTTAATTTTCATTTAAAACTCCTTTGGGATATTGCATTGTAACACAGTGTAAAGATCCATTCTGTTTTATTAAGGTGCTGCAATCAATAGGTATTATTTCTCTTTTTGGAAAAATAGACTTTAAAATATCCATTGCTTCATTGTCTTTTGTAGATTTATATATTGGCAATAGTATCGCATCATTTATAATAAGAAAATTGGCATAAGCGGCAGGTAATCTTTCTTTTTTATGGTATATTGGATCGGGCAGGGGCAGTGGAACAAGTTCGTATTTCTCATTGCCAATGGTAGTATAGCTTTTCAATTCTTCTTCCATTGCTTTTAGTGCTTGATAGTGGGGGTCTTTTTCATTGGTACATTGTATATATGCAATGGTTTTGGGATTGCAAAACCTAGCGAGGGTATCTATATGCCCATCTGTATCATCTCCAATCATGTAACCATTTTCTAAAATTAGTATTCTTTCGGCTCCTAAATTGTTTTTTAGATAATTGCATATTTCTTCTTTTGCGAGTTGACCATTTCTGTTTTTAGAAAACTGGCACGACGAGGTGGTCATTATTGTGCCTTGTCCATCTGATTCGATTGAGCCTCCTTCAAGTACAAATCCGAGTTTATTTTCATATTTGCATTCTGTTGAAAATATTCCCATTTCATAGAGCTTTGAGGTAATGAGATTGTCTTTGTCGGCTCTAAACTTTAATCCCCATCCATTGAACTGAAAGTCTAAAATAACAGGTTTTTCATTTTTGAATATTGTTATGCCTCCATGGTCTCTTGCCCAGCTATCGTTTGAATCTATTTTGGCAAGTATTATGTTTTCAGGAGGCAGTTTTGAGAGATTGGCTATTTGTTTGTCTTTACATACGAGTATCAGTTTTTCTCGTTCTGATATGGCTTTGGCTATTTGCAAAAAGCAGGCTTGAACTTGTTTAAGTTCACTTTTGTCCCATCCGCTATTTTCATGCGGTAGTGTTAGTTGAACTGCATCTTGTGGATGCCATTCAGAGGGTAGTATTGTTTTGTTTTTGTTCATATACAAATCAAGGTTTATCTTGATTACTGAATTTGCAATAAAAAATCCGCTTTTTAAGCAGATTTTTTATTGTGTGTGTGTGGATGGGTTTTTCTAAAAAGCCCTAACAGCTCGAACTATATTCTCACCGCCGTCCTTGTCGTAATAGTACCACCAAATAGAATTAAAATCAATACTCAACACAGAACTGCTGTGATCTGTTGAAGACCAGTACCAATCATACTGAAAATCTCCCAAAGCATTTAGATGAAGATTTTCACACATCAACCAAAGCTCATCAAAACTCGGTAAAAACCAGTCATTAAACCCGCCAAAATCCATGTTTGCACAATATTGAGCCGCATATTCACTTCCAAATTCACCTATATCATTTAAAAAATCTACAATAATTTGAGTATTCTGCTTTCCTGCTCCTATATATGTTTCACTGCTTCCTACAACCTCATGCCAATTATAATAACTTGGCACCCATGGAAGATAAAATTCAGTTTCAGACGGTGCAGCCTCTAAATAGCGCCAGCCTCCTAAATTGTCTCCCTTATCGTAAAAAACAATACCTCCGGCAGGGCCTGCATCTCCAATCTCATAGTGGTTCATAATCCACTGGGCATACAATAGAGTATCATTTGATTTATCCCAGTTTCTTGTACCTTCCAAGTCAGCATCGTAGTACATCGTCCCTCCGGTTTGAGCATCAAAGTATCCGGTAAAATAAAATCCGATCATTGCAGGCAGATTGCCGGCAAGTGCAGGCATTGATTCTCCATATATAACACTTTTAGATGGATGTGCTCCGACACCTCCATTGGCATCAAAAGTTATTGTATATTGATTTACTGTCCAAACAGCATACAAATCCATATCCTCAGGAGACCATGAAGAGAGATTTTCTTCATCTGTATACTCTGCACTGCCTGTTGAAGTTGTTGACCAGCCGATAAATGTATGATTATCTTTATTAAATGTATTTGGTCTTAAAGACACATTTGTGTTTTCAGGAATATACTGTTTTGCCGTCTCATTTACTGAACTTCCATCGTTTTTATGGAATGTTATAGTATATACCGGTACAGTTTCTGCTATTCTTACTACTCTAAATCCAATCGTGGAAGAACGGGTGCCGGGTGCAGTATTCCTGCGATAAGCTACACCGCAATTATTCCAACTGTCTGAATAAGAACCTCCGCGATATACACGATTAATGCCATAATCAGGTCCTTCAGGATTATATATAATATCAGGTGAACTTGGAGGATAAAGTCCATACCTATCCCAACACCATTCGTTTACATTTCCTGTTATATCAAATAATCCAAATTTAGTTGCTTCCTTCAAACCAACTTCACGCGTTATATTTCCGCTATTACCGGTCCACCATGCCACATCTCCTATAATATCACTCCCGGCAAAAAGAGTATAATTTGCAGGTACTTGATCATCTCTAGCAGCATATTCCCATTCAGCTTCAGTTGGTAAACGGTAGCCGTCAGCTCCCCAGTTTGCCCATACATGACCATTATAACTATAATGAGGAGGCAGTTCAGTATTAGTTGTCAGCATTTCTCCCACTAATGCGTTTGCCAGAAAAGAATAAACAGGTTCTAAACCTTCTTTTACGCTTAATCTGTTGCAAAATATTAACGCTTCATGCCAAGTTATATTTTCTACAGGGCGTTTATCTAAATCTGCCCACGGATATAAAGATTTAAAATAACTGGGATATAAACTTATATCGCGAATAGTTCCTTCCATAACATCATACCATAATTCTTGTGTCACCTGATGTTTACCCATATAGAAATCATTTACAAATACATTTTGCATTGGATCTGCAAATCCACTTCCCTTTCTGGCAAATATACCTCCTCCTACAAATGGATATTCATATCCCAATGTTCCTGTAATAAATTTAGGTATACCTGCCGCAGCAGCGACTGCTTTGCCTATGTTGAGACGTCCATTGCTGGCACACAGCCCATTTAATGCTGGAATTACATCAACATTATCCATGATAATTTGTTTGACCATTTTTGGACTCATATTAGGATGGATACTCTTAATCATTGCACATGCTGCAGTTACAAATGGAGTTGCTATACTTGTACCGCTGCTCCAATGATAGCCATTGCTAATATGTTCCAAAGTATAACATGTCCCAACCGTACACTTTTCTATTGGGTTTGTGCTAGTAATAGCGGTTCCAATAGCAGAGAGACTTACCGTAGTTTTACCCCAATTTGAGCCTCGGTCATTTCCCCAACCCGAATCAGGATGCAATGCTCTTCTTTCAATACCTGTTGATTCATCAAACGTAGTTGCAGCTACAGAAATAACATTGTCGAGATCACGACTAAAAACAGAAGGGTAATGAAAATAAATAGGACGACCAATAGGATTATCAGTATTTGCATCTCCGTTCCCGGCACCACAAATAAAAATTCCCATATACATCTCAATTGCATTTTTTAATGCAACATTGAGAGATCTTTCATAACCCAAACTTGCATTTAATATGGGTATATTATTATTAGCTGCAAACCCAATAGCATTTATTAAACCACCTACTCCTGCGGGGGTATCCAAAAGGTTATTATTTTCATTAAGAACTCTTAGTGATACCAATTTTATATTAGAATTAAGCCCAACAGCCCCAATAATGCCTATTCCGTTCGTAAGAATTACTCCACTACTCGCTGTCCCATGACCATCGGGATCTTGCAGTCCATAAGGATGTATCAATCCGCTTGTGCCGCCATAAACAAAATCGCGACTCAAATTTGTATCTATAAGACCTGCAAAAGATGGATGCGATGCCTGAATGCCACTGTCGAGAATACCAATTCTTATTATTTCAGAACTGTTATGATTGGCAGCAATCTCCCAAGCCTGTGGAAAACTCATTCTGTTAAGTACTTCCAATTGATCGTTAAGATGAGTAGTTGGTGGATTAGTTGGAAAAGAACATGCCTGCAAAATATAATTGGGCTCAACTGCTATGATATCTTCTCTTTCTCTCTCAAGAGTTCTAATGGCATTGATAATATTGGTTCTGCTTCCTTCTCTGAATTTTATTAATAGTGTTCTCCTAAAATTTTTAATTCCCTCTTCACTAATTAGCATATTTGATCGAATGTGAGCTTCTAAACCTTCATAATTACCGCTTCTTGAGGCTTCTAATTGACGTTCGATTAAATTAATAAAATCTCCTGATAGGCATATAATCTCTTTTATACCCACAAGCTCAGGAAAAAATTCAACCCCGTAAGAAGCCCTTCGATTTGTGCTAGCTGCCTTGGTTAAAGTTACCAATATAGAATCGTCCAAAAAATTTCCATCAACATCGTCCTCCCAATAAACTTTCTCGTCTGCAGCTATTCCGGTTTTACTTTCATTGGTTTCATACGAACAACCAATAGCAAATAAAATACCTATTGATATCAGTAATCCAAAAACTAAAAATATTACCTTTTTCATTTTTTACCTCCATTAATATATTGAACATTTCCAAATGTGTGATAATATGCTATATTTACTAAATCTTCATAGCTTAACAATTTCTGCTCATATGCATATTGCAAGCCATAATGCTGCCATTCTTTAGTGCATATAACAATAATAGGGTCACCACCACCAGCACTAAACGCAAATATTATACCATCGATAATATATTCCCATGGTCTTGTGCCACCCTCTGTGGGCAGATATATCACAATATAATTACCGTAGTAAATACCATAATTTGTAAAGCAACCATAATTAGGCGGGGCAATCTTTATGGACATAATTCCTACATCATACATATACTGTTGAACTTGCTTCTCAAGCTCTCCACTTAAACCATGATGATAATTGCTTATACCCCATGGGTCAACAGGTATCTCTAATGGTGTTATTAGTTCTTTCAATTTATAGAAAATTCCTTTATGCCAAATAGTTATTCTGCTCCCATTACCATAGATATGGCGAAAAAATGCACGAAATTTTTTTAAATAAAAGTCTTCTTCTACATCATCACACTCATCATAATTACTAGCCATCATAACTGCAACACTATAATCATCATCAAGGCGAATGATATCATTATAATCACCCGTAGAATTATAAATGGTATCATTCCAAGAATAATAAGTCCCATAATACCTCTCCACCCAAACATCTTCTATTGTCGCTTGTGGAAATTCTATCTGAACATGATTTTTAAGATAATCTTCTCTAATTTGCAGTTCTGTTTCTTTGCTTAACTCTACACGCAAACCCCAGTTCCAAATATCGTCATTGATATTTTCTTCGGGTTCGGTAGAATTACAAGAGCCGAAAAACATAATCATCAAGATTATTCCATAAGTAAAAATTTTATTACTCATTTTGCTTCCTCCTTATTCAATAATATATGAAATCCATTTATTGGATTCATGATAGTAAGATATACTTTCTATATCTTCTTTTTTTAAGAAACCTAAATCATAA
>Ga0099364_10004281_pt1 | contig 21711 bp, 12 predicted proteins | sample TergutTh196P3_FD_73070 | JGI IMG/M metagenome (GOLD analysis project Ga0099364, IMG submission 73070) | Microcerotermes parvus P3 segment gut microbial communities from Pointe-Noire, Republic of the Congo - Th196 P3 | ecosystem: Host-associated > Arthropoda: Insects > Digestive system > Gut ... | reverse complement strand
GCACGCAACATATTCCGGCGCACTGCGTCACATCGCAGGCAAAGTGTTTTTCAAAAACATCGGCGCTGATTAGCTTGTCGTCTATTTGTATGATTGGGGACACCTAATTATTTATTATTGATGAATTTAAAATCGTCATTGCGGGTTGCTTCGTTGGCCTTCGACCTCCTCGCAATGACAACGAAGCAATCAAAGTTCAATTGTGCTGTCGTTTGTGCGGGGCTACTGCCGCCATTTCATAAAACCGCACATTATGAGTCCAGGAAATTTCTCTCACCAGCGGCGAGAGTTTTTCATTGTCTTTATAGGTTTCGTGAAATTGTTTCATTCGCCAAATGTTTTGCGAAGAAAAGCCTTTTATTCCGATATATTTTTCTTGAACAAAATTTGAAAACTCATTCACAATAGATGTTCCCCAAGCATTCGTTTTGACTTTCACGCTGACATATTTGCCTATTTCCCAATACATTGAAATAAGTTCATGATTGACAGCTCTGAACGCTCGTTCTCGTGCCTGCTGAATAATCGCAAAAATTTCGTTAAACTCGTTTTCGTTTCTATGTCGTATTTCCATTGTTTTTCGGTTAGGTTGGTTGAATAATTAGTTTTGTGCACTTTCTCTGTGTTTAAATGATTTATAATCACAAAGATATAAAATATTATTCAGCTAATCTACTGATAAACAGATATTTACATTTTATTTTTAAATTCAAAACAGTTTCTTAGATTGACAAGCTAACAAAAAAAGCTGCCCGAAGACAGCCTTTTTTACTATTCAAAAAAATTGAAATAACCTATTTTTTTAACTTTAAAGTTTGTACTGCTTCTTTAGCCTCTAATCCGAGAGGTGTTCTTGATAAAGTTTTCTTAACTACGTTATTGGGAGTTGGCGAACCAATCTTTGACCCGGTTCTTGTATACACTACTTCTCCGAAACAATCAAACCAATAATTGGTGCCATCAATAATCACTTTAGTTCCAATTGCAGGTATCATTGATGTTGGCACTCCACCTACATTGACTGTTATATTATCAGGAAGTTTCAGGGTATTTCCATCAGCGGAAAGTTCTAAAGGCATATCACCATTAAGCATGTACACTCCAGTAGCGCTACGACTCTCGTAAGCACCCACTTGTTGATACGCAGTATAGGTAGCTCCACCTGTGGTGAGAACTCCAGCACTGGCTGTAAGATTTGGCACATAATAACCTTCTGCGTCTTCATATATGTAGTACTGCAGTACTCCAAAGTATGAATCTCCAAAGTTTGTAAATTTGTAGGTTGTTGCATCCACTGCTTCAATAGTTTCATCCCATTCCCATGGGTCTTCGGAAAAGAAATCCCAAGTCCATGCAGACCACGTTCCTACTATAGAGGAACCGTCGCCGCCGCAAGGTGTAATAGTTACTACCTTAGGAGCGCTGGCAGTTCCTGTACCGGAAGTGTTAACGCCGGCTACGGTGTAAGTGCCGCTTGCTGTAACCGTGTAGACAGTTGTGGTAGCGCCTGATATAACTGCGCCATCTTTATACCATTGGTAAGAAACAGCATTATTAACAGCTGCTATGCTCAGCTCCACAGTAGTAGTAGTCGGACAATCATTTGCGTCTTCGCCGCTAATAGCGCCGGCTGCATCGGGAGGAGGACAGGCTGATATGGTTACCGGAAAGCCCGGGCCTTGGTCTCCAGTACCTACTATATTTGTACCTGCTACGGTATAAACGCCGCTTTCTGAGGCAGTGTAGGCTGTGGTAGTTGCGCCGGATATAGCTGTACCATCCTTGTACCACACATAGCTATCGACATTGATAAGAGGCGTTGTTGTTAATTCTACAACGAGCGCCGGACAGGTATTAGTTGCATCGCCGGAAATCGTTCCGCCTACTGGCGGAGGCGAAACTGTTGAAGCAGCCTGCGCTATTACTATAGTTTCGTCGCTAGCGCCCTGGGGCGTTATGGTTAGGGTCGTGCTGCGAGCACTCGGAGACGTTTCATTACTTTCAACAGTAATAGTAATGTTACGGGTAGTCGAACCGCTCGTTGGACTCACTGTTACCCAGGTAGCTGCGGACTCTTTGGTTATAGTCCAAGTCGTGTTGGTCGTAATAACAACTGTTTGGGAGCCGGCAACAGCTGTAAAATTGACGGTACCCATATCTACAGAAAGAGTGATGGGCTCGTCATTGTCGCTGCACGCCATTGCTAACACCGCAAGGCTGCATAGTGCAAAACACATAAATTTTCTAATCATAATAAAATGTTTTAAATGGTTGTTAATAAATATTGGTTATTAGTTTTATTCTTCAACAGGAGTACTTGGTCGAACTTTGCTAAAGATACTACTGCTAAAATTTAAACGAAATTTTACGCCTATAGCTAAAGAAGTTATTTTACTGCTTAGGGTATTGGCTACGCCATTGTAAACAAAACCTGAGGGATAACTTGTTGCCTGACTATCGTAATCCAACAAATTAACCGGTTTGTCTTTCTTAATATTATTTATTCCATAGTCAATATAAGCACCAGCATAAAAACACATTGTATTGTTAAAACGCCATTTAGCGCCGGCTTCAGCCGACAGTAAAAAAACAGGTTTCAGGTTCATATCAGTTTTTTGATTAATTTTCTGATAGCTGCCAAAGGCGTACTGCGGCAGGTCCTCATCATAGGTAACCATAATATCAGAGAAGTAGCCATTAGTAGTTAATCGCTCTGCCGTTGTTGTGTATTTAGCGCTAAAAGGAAGGCCAACTTTCCCGCCGCCGGCTACATAAAATCCTATTTTTTCACCGGTTTGAAATTGAACCATCAAAGGAATAGTAAGCAACATCGCCGAAACATCTTCCTCATAATCAACAAAGGAGTATGAAAGTCTAAAACTTCGGTTACTCGCAGATTTTGCATTTACGGTTTTATTGTAATTGCCTAAGATAACAGAGGAATTATACAAGGCTAAATTCAAGCCTGTTCCGATACTCCATTTGGGAGAGAAAAGAAAGTGGTAACCTAAGCCGGCTTCACCGCCAAAACCATTAGAAAATTTACCAGTTGTAGGTTTGAAATTCAGTGTCGATAAGCCGCCGCCGGCATTAATTGAAAATTCATGACGATGTTGGCCTAATAGCGGACAACATATACAAGATACAAGTATCAGGGTAATTACTTTTTGTTTCATAATCATTTCATCTTTACTTTATCACAACATTTGTAGTACGTTTAACACCATCGGGACTGACAAGTTGTATGATGTACATACCGGGTGTAATTCCATTTATTGTTATCGTGGTGTCAGAACCGCTCATGGGGATATTACCTTTCACCAAGTTTCCATTAAGATCGAAAATATTGATGACGGCGCCTTGGATGGTATTGTTCAGTCGAACAGTCACATTTCCGCCTGCTAATGCCGGATTCGGATAGACAGATAAGACTATTCCCGACGAAGAGGCTGTATAATCGCACAAATGGAATTTTTTACCATCGCTTGTTAGTATTTCGCAGTCATAAGCGGCGCCGGGTTCTGCCAAAATGTAAGGCTTGGTTGCACCCGCCACAATAACACCATTTCTGTACCACTGGAAGGAAATAAACTCATGACCGCCATTAGTAGCAGGATTGCAGTTAACGGTTGGCACATCATTCCATTCAAACACCAAAATATTCGACGGCGATAAGGCTACTCTTAGTTCTACCTCCTGACTGATAGCTTGGTTGGAACGGCCAATCACCATCACTCTGTAAACACCCATATCTTCGGGTCTTACACCGGACATCGTATAGTTTTGTGTATACCCAACCGTTTGCCAATTGTTTTGCACGCGTTTTTGCCATTGATAGGTCAAGTCTATACCCGATGCTACAACCGTAAGGGTATGGGTTCTGCCTTCGCATACAGTGCCGCCTACCGGCTGTTGGATAATAATAGTTGGGACGGAGGAGATAAACAGCATTCCAGTCACATCCTTAATGGCATATTTATTAGGCAACAAGTTTTCAGTTTCTATCCCAATAGTGTAAGTTCCGGCTGGCGAAGTTACATTCCCTGTAGTAGTATAGGTAGAAGAACCGACTACCTGATTGTAGGAGGTTTCCGGACTTAACAGTTGGCCGGTTATAGTACGTGTCCACACAGGTAAAGCTCCATTTTCCTGCATATTTTGATTATTGGCCGTAACCAGTATCAGCGATTTGTGGAACACACACTCTGCCATCGATTTCACAGATTCAAAGAACGGATCGCCTAAATAAGTAGCCGTAATTTGATAACAGTAACTGGTACCGATCGCGGTTGTCAAATCGCGGTATTGTTTTACCGTCAGATTCTCTGCTATCATTTCGGTATCACGGAAAATACGATAGGTCGTACCGGCTACCGGCGATGACGAAGTTCCCCAAGTCAACAATATATTGTCTTCATTGTAGTCGTACTCAGCTGTAATGTTTTCGGGAAAAGAGCCACCCTGTACTACCGTTACCTCAAGCGGCACGCCGCCCGCATACACTGTAATTGTTCCGCTGCGCATGGCGGGGTCTGTATTATCCAAGCAAGTAAAAGTTAAGGAGCCGGCTCCTGAAAGGTTCACTGTACCGGTGTTTGCAGAAAGTATAATCCAGCTATCGGAAACGGTTGCTCTCCAAGCGTGGCCGGAAGTAATAAATGTAATAGTACTTGGCGTAGCATCTACATCTTTTCGTTTAACAGGACTGACAGATGTTAATTCGCCGGTGGTATAGGTAAATTCCGGCTGAATATTCATGGAAAGATTATAGTCGAAATAAGCAGCAGTGTACCAAGTATCTTGATACATCATGCTCACCGTATTGCGTCCAAGCTCTCTATTAACTGCCGGCACCGCATAGTAGGTTTGGTTAGGAGCGGTAGATCCCATTACTACATGGAAAGCATCCGCTACAGGTACCGGAGTCGGGAAACTCAAATTATTGTAATCATTATTTATAATGTTACCTCCTTGAATATATAATGTAGGCGATATAGGTACGCCGGGTAGGCCGTTATTGTCTGAATAAATGGTTAGTGTCAGACTTGAAGCGGCATTTTGCGTTACATCTTGTAGCCATACCCGTACCTGACTCAATTCGCCGCCTGCCGGCGCTACAAAACGTTCTGCCGATTGCGTGATATTCACATTAACACCCGGAACAGGCTGTAAAGGTGAGCCATAGTCGTAGGTTACATTAGGAACTTCTCCCGGAGGCACGTTCCATACTACAGCTGTTCCACCTACTTTTATGAAATTACTTTTAGCAGCCGTTGAAGAACCTGCCGAATTAGCAGCTACCAATGTAACATTGTAAGTAGCTGTACCCGCCGGATAGCTAACCGTAGGATTTTGCTCGGCGGAAGTAGATGGTGTTGCTCCCGGCAGTGTCCATTGCCATGTTCTCGGATAATTTGCACTCTTGTCTTCAAAAGAAACACTGCCGCCCGCCAAGGGTAAAAATAGTCCGTTATTACTTGTTGCCGTAGTAGGCGCTGTCGTTAATGTACTCGCAAGCAGGAAAGCATTCGAATGAGCGAAAAAGTCAGCTACCGGAGTTTGCGCATTGACTATTACCGTTTTTGTTTTGGTATTATTACCAAGCGTATTGCTTACTTTCAAAGAGGCTGCGTAAGTACCTGCATTCATATATGCAGTTGTAACTGTTTCCGCTGTGGAATTTGCCTGATTAGCACCCGGTAACGTCCATTCCCACATTACCGGAGGGCCGGTAGAGAGATCGGTAAATGCAACTGTTTCTCCTTCGAATATAGTTACAGTGGCTGCGGTTGAATTATTTATACTGAAATCAGCTACCGGATTAGTTACGCCTATCCTGTTTCTAATTCTGATATTCGGACGATTGCCTATATTAGTCGGACCTGCCGTTGGTGCAATGGCAGCATTATAAGCAGCGGTCCATTGGCAAACCGTATTTGTCGTTGTTGTGTAAGGTGTTTCCGGATTACGTGTTGCATTTGTAGTAAATTCCGTTTCTACAATAACTACCAAGGCGCTGCCGGCACTGTAGGCAAATGCGCCGCCATTCATATTAAAGGAGAACGTTTGGTAGCCGGTAGTATTTTTCCAGTTGGCATATTCGGCCACTTGTACTGCGCCTGCTTGGGCTGCTGCGTAATCAGCATAGTTTAACGTTGTAGAACTTCCGGGTTCATGTTTCAAATATATCTTTACAGTCCGCAACTCTGAGGTGGCAGTACCGGCGGCTGTATTGGCAGACCATGCCACAGCTGTAATATCCCCGTTAATCCATGTTAATGAAGATGCCGGATATAATGTGGCTGTATATACTTTACCTATTGCATTGCCGGTAGAGCCTAAGGGTATTTGTCCGGTGGCAGTACCTGTTCCAATATCTTGCTCTACAAAATCTTTTAATGTAACTTTAATATAGTCTTGATAGTTTAGCTCTTGTTGACCGGGTGTCCCTTTATTAATGGTCAGTTTTACATCGTAAGTCCCCTGCGTACTATACAGGATAGGCGGAGGCGTTTGAGTAGTCCATAAACCGGGAGTCCCACCCGGAAATTCCCATTCCCAAGACACTACATAGTCAGAGTAATCTGTAAAGTTTACAGATTCAGATGCAAAAATTTCTGTTCTATCAGCTACAAAAAGAGCTACGGGATTACCGGGTATGTAAGTTCCATCTATATATTCTTCGCCGCTGCCTACAGGATCCAAATAAGGCTTCATGTGTTGCGCAGTATTGCTCGGCCGGTCGTAGTGATACCATAACTTTCCATATATGTTGGATCCGGTTAGAGTCCCACAACTAGAGAGACCGCCTGATAAGGTTCCTACTATTCTATGATTTTGATCAAACAGCGGAGAGCCGGAAGATCCTGGTTCGGTAACGCCATGACCGCTTTCAGTCTCTCTGAAAATAACATTCCATCCGGAACCAGCCGCTGTTATCGCCCCTCCACCAAAATTAACATTACCGGTGGACTGGGCAGCAGTTGTAAAAGTTGAAATTTTTTTAACATCAGCTCTGGGGTGATGAATGCTTACTCCACTGGTAGCGGGAGTATTTCGTCTATCCCAACCATTGAAGTATATACCTCTATCTATAAACCATTGAGGAGTGCCCTCGTTTAAGCGTAAGAGCGCACCGTCAGACCCGCCATTTATGGGGACTTCAACCAACATTGTAGCGCCTGTTAATGTCGGCACATTAGGATCTGAACGGCCGGAACAGGTCGGATGTTCGTATTTAAAATAATAAACTGATTGATTGATATTCGAGGATGAAAAATCCTCATAACAGTGGTAGGCGCTCAGGAAAAGAGGATCAAGGTTGCGCAGGGTGTTATTAAGCAAGGCGCCGCTGCACAAAGCATAGGAAGAGCCTATACGCGTAAGAATACGAACCACGCCTTGTTTTTCGTCCACCCAATCATCGCCTTCAGGACAATTTACGTTAACCATACATCCACCGGATGGATCAAAACTTATTTTTGAAGATCCATCAGCCTTGGGCTTGTCCACAAATAGATGGTTATAGCCATAAACAACGCCTGAAATAATAACAGGAGAGGTAAAATTTCCACCTGATGGAGCCAGGTACTCTAAGGTAATTTGATCGCCCGAAACAAATTCGGTGGCATATTCAACCCGCTTTGGGTTGTTCATTTCCGTATAAGCGCCCAAAACTCTTGATCGGTCTTCGTTATAAATAAATAACTGCCCGCCGGCAGGGATTTCAAATTTGTCGTAAGTAAGCATAATGGCAATAGCATCATTTGCCACAAGCGTCAATCTCCAAATGTGTTGTCCATCGGGAAGGGTTGTCCATTCACCTGAATTTTCGGTAGTGAGATTAACCGGAATGATTTGACCCACGCGCGGCGGTAAACCGGCTGCTTCTCGTTTAACATCTTCTGCACGCAATGCCACAACATCAAAATCAATTGGGACGTTGATAGCTGACTTTGCCGTTTGATGGCCGGGTTCATATTTAAAACTCGGCGGCGTACCTCCTGCGCTAATTTGCGCAAGAGCAGGCGTAATCCAAATTATCGCCATCACCAGCGTTAGTAATTTCGATAATGATAATATTTTTTTCATAAGTACAAAAATTTGAATATTCCGCTAAATGTAGTAAACTACAAATGTAGTAAAAAATTGTGAAGTAAAAATGAAAGTAACCATAATAATAATTTTAAAATGCACAAGCGCTTGATTTATATTACAATAAATTTTAATTTCTAAAACATTATTTTTCAAAACATTGGATTTGTTGGTTTAATTTTTTGATGATTTTATGTGTGAAATCCAAAAAATCACTATATTTGTAGATTAAACTCGTTAATTCTATGGCTTATGTTTAGTGTGGCTACTTATCAACAACGCCGTTCGCGTTTGCGCGAACAAATTTCATCGGGATTGCTGTTATTTCTAAGCAATGTAGAGGCGCCGATGAACTATAATGCCAATACCTACCGTTTTCGGCAGGACAGTTCTTTTCTTTATTTTTTCGGCTTAGACGAACCTACGCTGGCCGGAATCATTGACGTGGATGCAGCTACCGAAACCCTGTTCGGTAATGATGTAACCATGCAGGATATTATATGGATGGGGCCGCAACCCTCCATGCGTGATAAAGCCGATAAATGCGGCGTAAAAGAGGTAATGCCTTATGCCAAATTAGCCGAGGTTATTGCTGAGGCGGTGAAAAAAGGCCGCACTATACATTTCCTGCCGCCCTATCGTTATGCCAATAAACTGTTATTGAAAAATTTATTGAATATTGCGCCGGAAGAGCAAAAAGCCAAAGCTTCTCCGGAATTTATTCGGGCGGTAGTGAACCTGCGCATCACCAAAGAAGCCTGTGAAATAGCCGAAATCGACCATGCCTGCAATCTTGGCTATGCCATGCACATAGCAGCGATGAAGCTATGTAAGCCGGGGGTTAAAGAAAGCTATATTGCCGGCGTGATGGAAGGAATGGCCATCAGCGAGGGTTATATGCCTTCCTTCCCTGTTATTCTTTCTCAAAACGGCGAAACGCTGCATAACCACGACCACAGCCAACTGCTTACCGAAGGACGTTTGTTGGTAGTTGATGCCGGCGTGGAAAATGCCATGCACTATGCTTCCGATTTTACGCGCACCCTGCCTGCCGGAGGGCGTTATACTTCCAAGCAAAAAGAAATTTATGATATCGTCTTAGCCGCCAATAACCGCGCTTTCAACTTGGCAAAACCCGACATTACCTACCGCAGCGTTCATCTTGAAGCGGCTAAAGTAATAACGGAAGGACTGCAACAACTCGGACTGATGAAGGGAGATGTGGACGCTTCGGTAGCCGCAGGCGCACATGCCCTCTTCTTTCCACACGGTTTGGGGCACCAAATAGGGCTTGATGTACATGATATGGAAGACCTGGGCGAAAATTATGTTGGCTATGATAATGAAACGGAACGCGCACAACAATTCGGCTTAGGCTCCTTGCGCATGGGACGTAAATTGCAAGTGAATTACTGTGTATCCAATGAACCGGGCATTTACTTTATCCCTGCGCTGATTGAACAGTGGAAACAGGAAAATAAATTGACGGAATTTATCAACTATGCCAAAGTAAGCGAATATATCGGATTTGGCGGTATCCGTCTCGAAGACGACCTGCTGATTATCGAAAACGGTTGCCGTTTCTTAGGCGACAAACGACTGCCGATTACCACAGAAGAAGTAGAACAGGCAATGACGATTGAACTTTAAACTTTAAACTAAATATGAAACAACATTATCAGAAGAAACAACCGGCAACAATAGTTTCCTCAAAGAAAACGGCGCCTGTAAAGCAAATTATAAAAAACACTTCTTTCATTGAGCCTCCCGGAGCTAAAATGCCCAAATGGATATACGGCATGGTAGTGGCCTTGTGTTTTGTATGTTTCGGAAACACCATGTTCAACGAGTATGCCTTAGACGATACTATGGTAATTACCCAAAACGAGTATGTCAAAAAGGGGGAAATTTGGAAAATATTCCTGCACGATACCTTTAAAGGCCGTTATGGCGATCAGCAAATTAATTTGCCCGGCGGACGTTACCGTCCCTTATCTGTGGCCTCCTTAGCCATTGAGTATCAAATATTCACCGATACTGAGACAAAGAATATCATTTTGGAAAAACTGAGGGAAGAAAAAGACGCTGCGGGAAATGTAATTAAAGCCACGCAAAACGATGACGACGCTCCCTTGTTGACAAAAACAATCTTGCCCTACGTTAATCACTTCATGAACATCATGTATTATGCAGCTACAGCTTGTTTATTGTTGCTTATTCTCTTGCGTTTATTTCCCTTGAAGTCGAATACGGGTTGGGGCTTATTGTTTAATGTGCCGGTGCTCACGGTGCTTTTCTTTATAGCGCATCCCACACATAGCGAGGTAGTAGCGAACATTAAAGGCCGCGATGAAATTATGACCCTGCTGGGCGCCTTGGGCGCCTTATGGTTCACCCTGCGATGGGTGGACACTAAAGATTTAAAGTATATGGGCTATAGTTTCGTTTGCTTTTTGCTCGGATTGTTCGCAAAGGAAAACGCTGCTACTTTTTTGTTAGTGATTCCGCTTACGGTGTACTTTTTCACTAAACGCAATTCCATCAGCCGCAGTATTGCATCTGTTTTGCCTTTGCTGGGCGCTTTTATAATCTGGTACATAATCAGAGGGGTGGCTACAAATGCATTGGCTGAAAAAGCGCCGGAAACCGAGCTGATGAATAATCCCTTCCTGCAGATGACGCTTGCTAACGGAAAAGATGATATTCCTACCATATTGGCATCAATGATTTATGTGCTGGGGCGTTACCTCTGGCTGACAATATGGCCTCACCCTCTCACTACCGATTATTATCCCTACCACATTCCCATTATGCACTTCTCTGATCTTATAGTAATTTTCTTCACCCTCTTGTACATCGCTATGGGCATATTTATTATTTGGGGTATTCGTAAGAAAAACAAATATGCTTATGCGGCCATCTGGTATTATGTTCCGCTCTCTATTGTTTCGAATTTTACTTATTTCTTTGGGGATAAACAGTGGGCAGGGCTACAGGTAGGCACTTTTATGAACGAGCGTTTTATCTTTATTTCTACCATCGGCTTCTGTATGGTAATGGCCGATATTCTCGTTTATCAAATGCCTAAATGGATAAAAAAGGAAAGGCTTTACCGCTATGCCTTAGCAGGTTTTACTGTAGTGGTAATCTTGCTGTACGCAGGAGTTAGCATAGCGCGGAATAAGATATGGTTCGACGATTTTACCTTATCATCTACCGATGTGAAAGTCTCCTATAAAAGCGCAAAGTCAAACTATGATGCGGCGCGTGTGTATAACATAGAATTACAATATCTGCAGCATTATGTTAATGACTTGCAAGACCCGCAGGCTTACGCTAAATCCCTTACCAAAAACAGCTTTCTTCGTCATGTTCAAAACACATATAACATCGATTTACAAACATTGCAGAATACTCCCACCCACGACAGTATTGTCAATAACATTCGCGACAGCATCGTTCATCGTATTTACAGATATTCCCACGAAGCCGTGCGCATCCATCAGAACTATGAAAACGCCTTATTGTTGGCGGCATGGTCATCGGGCGCTTTGAATGAACCGCCTGATTCGGCTGTAAGGTTTTTGCAGCAGTTGGTAACTCGCAATCCTTATAATCCTTTTGTGCTTGATGCGCTCTTGCAACAGACACCTCGTATTCCGAACGTGGGGCAGAGAGAAGCTGTTTGGCGCTTTGCCCACCAACGAGCGCCCGAACGTTTTGAGTCTAACTATTATTTAGCTGCCGTATTAGCCAAAGAACAGGGAAAATATGAAGAATCCTTGCCTTATTTTGAAAAAGCTATAAGTTTTGTTCATCCGCAACAGATAGCTGCTTTGATTGATTATGGATACTTTAACAGCATTTTAGGCCGTCACGTGAAAGCTTTGGAGGCATTTACAAAAGCAACTCATATAGCGCCGATGGATACCATGGTATTGAGAAATCTCCATGCAACTTATATTAATCTGGGCGATCAGGCGAAGGCGCAAATGACTTACGAAAGATACCTGCAGGTACGGCAGCAGTTGCTACAGCCGCGTTAACGTAGAGCTGCCGCAGGCGTTTCTACAAGGTTTGCCGCGGCTTAACAACAAAATCCTTAAGGTAAAAAGGCTCGAAGTAGGCCGTGTCAGCAAATTGTTGTTGTGCGAAGGCTTTGAGCGTGGGTTGTATCATGCCGACAGCAGAGGCCTGCAAGGGTATAAAATGCGCCTGCGGGTGGGTAATGACAGCCTTGCATTTTTCAGCGCCGTCGCCTATAAATAGCGTCTGTTGTTTTTCTAACAGTTCGGCAAAGCCGAAACCGTCAATAATTTTAGCTTCAATAGCCGAGAGCTGTTCCCCTTTATGGTTGAACTGCGCCGTATATACTTCCATTCTTCGCGCATCAATCATCGGAATAATACAGGCTTCGGGGGAAGGTAATAGTCCGCGGGTAATAGCCAGCATGGCCAAGGATTGCAGCGACCCCACTGCGATAAGCGGCTTATGCGCTCCGAAGCACAGTCCCTTAGCGGTCGATACGCCTACGCGCAGGCCGGTATAAGAGCCGGGGCCTTCGCTCACCGATATGGCGTCGAGTTGATGAATATTGATGTCTTGTTCGCAGAGAATTTCTTCGATAAATACCGCCAATAATTTAGCATGAAGCATTCCTTCCGTATTTTCACGCAGCGATAATAAATTTTCCCCGCGCGACAAAGCTACCGAACACACCGCCGTTCCGGTTTCAATATGTAGAATAAGCGGCTGATTTTTCATGGAGTACAATAATTAGCGCTTGTCGCCCGAACTTGCTCCTTTTTCCTGTACTTTTACCAATGTACCTTCATTCAATTTTTTGGAAATAGCATTATAGGGGCCGATAATTACCTCGTCGTCCTCGCTAAGCCCTTCCAGTATTTCAATATAAGCATTATCCTGAATGCCTGTTTTCACCTTTAGGGCTTTCACCGTCTTCTCTTTACTTTCGGCATTTATAACAAAGGCGCGTTCAATTATACTGCTTGCAGGTGGAACTATCGTTGAAGTTGCCGTGCTGTCTTCTTGGGCCGCAGGTGCTTTTTTCTCTGTAATATCGGTGCGGGTAGTAATAGCTTGAATTGGTACGCTGAGCACATTATGCCGCGTTTCGGTTTGAATAGATACGGAGGCCGACATGCCGGGGCGGAATACATGTTTATTGGTTTCACTGATTAATTCATTATAAGACTCCGAAAGAATAAAAATTTTCACCTCGAAATTGGTTACCTGATCGGCAGAGGTACCAACGCTTTTGGCGGAATTAGCAATTTGGGTTACCACTCCCTGGAATTTTCGATTTGCGTAAGCATCTACTTCTATGCTTGCCGTGTCGTTAAGTTTCAACCTTACAATATCGTTCTCGTTTACTTCTACCAACACTTCCATTTCATCAAGGTTGGCAATGCGCAGCATTTCGGTGCCCGCCATTTGAGTTGTCCCCACCACACGCTCGCCCTTTTCAACGCTGAGGCTCGACACGGTGCCGCTCATCGGGGCGTAAATAGTTGTTTTTATCAGGTTCTCTTCGGCTTCTTTCAATGCTGCTTCAGCGCTTTTTACATTGAATTTGGCAGCTTCAATCTGGCTCAGCGTAGCGTTGTATTGCGCTGCAATGGTTTCATAGTCGGCGGCGGAAATTGTTTGCTGATCGTAGAGTTGCTTATTGCGTTTGTACGACTGTTCAATTTGTACAAACTGCGCTTCGGTTTGCGCCAACTGCGCTTTAATAGCGTTTAATTGAGCTACAGCCCTGTCGCGTCCCGAAATATAATAATCCTGTTTGATTTTTAACAGAAGTTGGCCTTTTTGTACATAGTCGCCCTCCTTAATGTTCAACTCCACAATTTCACCCGACACGTCAGGCGAAATTTTCACCTGCAACACAGGTTGTATCTTGCCGTTAGCCGGTATGGCTTCTACGATTGTCTTTAAAGACGGTTTTTCTACATTGACCATTACAATTTCCTGTTTCCCTCGGGAAGCAAATATGATTAAGATTATTATCAACGCAACGATGCCGATAATAATCCAGCGTAATTTTTTATTCTTTTTTGCCATGATGTTTATATTTTTGAATTAGATTGCTTCGTACCTCGCAATGACAATTGAACTTTGAACTTATAGTTTAATCGGCAACCCCTTATAGAGGTCTAAAACTTTCAATTGAAAAACATATTGGTATTTGGACTGCGCTTCTTCCGATTGGGCTTTGAGCAGGTTGGTTTTCGCCACATTGTAATCGGTAGCCGTCAACAGGCCTGTCTCAAATTTTTGTTCTACATAACGGAATGATTCCTGCGAGGCCGTTACATTGCGGTTGGCAGCTTTGTACTTGTTGTAAGATGCGGAGGCCTCATTCGCTGCCGTTTGAATTTCTTTCAATAAGGTTTGTTGTTGTTTTTCCACTTCCAATTGTGCGCTGTGATAATTGAGGCGGGCGTTTTTAGCATTGGTATGTATAGACCAGTTGTTGAGAATGGGTATGCTCAAATTAAAACCTATACCGTGTCCCCGCCTGTTGGTTAGCTGATCCCAAAAGTTAACGCTGCTGCCATGTATGTCATAATAAGGATTAGAATACCCGGAGCCAAAAAAAGCAGAAATAGACAGCGTAGGCCAATAATTCCCGCGGGCAATATTCCAATTGTGTTTGGCGCTCTGCATGCGAAATTCGGCGCCTTTTATTTGCGGCAAGCCTTGAGCAGCGCTATAAATACTGTTCACATCATTGCTGCCTAAACCTTGGTCGTCAATGTTAATAACAGGCAAGGCGATTTCAAATTCGGCCTGTTCCTGTAGGTTGAGGTGTTGACGCAGGGTAAGGTAATCGGCGGTTAGTTTGTTTTCGGCCATTACCCGTTGCATCTCTTCAGCAGCTAACTGCGCTTCCATATCAAGTTGTTCGCTGTGCGGACGGCTGCCCGCTGCTACTAATTGCTTAACGCGGTTGAGTTGATTTTCTATATTTTGGCAACTATTTTCAGCTACGGTTAGCATTTCCTTCGACAATAATACCTGTAAATAAGCCTGTGCTACCCACAGTGCAATATTATTACGCATTAATTCCAAATCCTGCTCTGCCGCTTTGAGATTGCTTTGGTTATAGCGCAAGGTGTTGATTTTTTTTAGGCCTTCAAAAAGGTTGATGGAAGCGCTGATGGAGGGACTGAAATTTTGGGTGGCAATCTGCTCTTGTACAGAAATTGTGTACGTTCCGCTGGCATCAGTAATAATGCGCTCCAGTGTCGCCCAGCCCCAATTCATATTGTAAGAAGCGTTGATACCAACTCTCGGCACAAAATTCATTTTTGATTGAAAAAGGCTGTTTTCGTACTGCTCTGTGGCCAAACCCTGCTGTTGCAGGTTGATGTTATGCTCCCACGCATAAGAGATGCATTGCTCCAAACTCCAATCCTGAGCAAGCGACGGTGTTGTGCCGAATATGCAGAAAAGGAAGATGGCGAATACGGTAATATATTTGTTCATAATTCAATACTTATACTCCTTAACAAAAGTATTATAGTATTTACCGTAGTAGGCCCTTTCTACTATAGCCTGAATAGGCTTACGGAAAATATATCCGCAAATAGCCAAAACAACGATAATAACTAAAATCCTTAGCCACTTGTAAGAACGCGGCGGACGAGGCTCTTCAATTTCAGGTGCTTTAGGAGTCTCAACAATAACAGGCGCTACCACTATAGGTTCAATAAAAACGGGCGGCGGCGTTATCTGCTCTATTTGCTGCGGCTCCTCCTCTATTGAGGGCGGAGGCGTCATATCTATTTCTATCAGCCCGTAAGATGCTGCATTGAGGTGTTCGTTTTTCTCACTCTCAAAACGATACTCTTCATCATCGGTCAGGCGCAAAACCCCTACTCCCGAAAAGGTTATACGCTGCTTTTTAGCTAATGCCTGTTCTATTTGCTCGACAAATGCCGCCAATTGCTGTTTGGCATCTTCTAAACTACAGTCAAGTTCTTTTGCCAAGGCATCTTCTAATAAATTATCATTCCAGATTTCTGCAGAAGAGAAATCAACGTGCTTGAACGGAGGGGTCATTCCCTTACCTCCACTAATAAATGCAGCCGGTGTATATTCCACTTTAAAAGCGCCCAAACCGGGTAGGGATACACGGTTATAACTGCCTAATAACTGATGTAACAGTTTACTTATTACGGATAATTCTACCATTTCGGTGATAAATCAAAATTCATGAAACAACAAAGTTAAGGAAAAAGAATGAAACAACAAAATAGTGAAGCGTAAAGTGTTAAAACGTTAAACATGAAATGTAAAGTGTTAATAATTAATGTGCTTCCAACCAATTTTTCCCCATTCCCACCTCTACGGTAAGCGGAACCAACAGGGTTTTAACCTCTTCCATTTCTTGTTGCACTATTTCTTTAATTTTTTCTAATTCAGGAAGATATACATCAAAAACCAATTCATCGTGTACCTGAAGTATCATTTTTGTTTGTAAATAATTTTCTTCTAACTTCTTATAAATGTTAATCATGGCTAATTTAATGATGTCGGCGGCAGTGCCTTGTATGGGCGCGTTAACGGCATTGCGTTGGGCAAATCCCCGCACAGAAGCATTATTAGAATGAATATCACGTAGATGACGTACTCGGCCAAAGATAGTTTCTACATATCCCTTCTCGGAAGCCTTGGCAATGGATTGGTCTATATAGGCCTTTACCTCAGGGTAGGCAGCAAAGTAGCCATCAATCAGGATTTTAGCCTCACTTCGGGGTATTTGCAGCCGTTGGGCTAAGCCAAAGCCCGAAATGCCGTATATAATCCCGAAGTTGGCCACTTTAGCCTTACTGCGCTGTTCTTTAGTAACCTCGTCGGAGCCGATGTGCCAAATTTTGGCGGCGGTGGCGGTATGAATATCTTCCCCGCGGCAGAAGGCTTCTACCATATTCGGGTCGCCGCTTACATGCGCCATAATGCGCAATTCAATCTGCGAGTAGTCGGCCGAGAGCAAAATATGGTCATCGCCGCTTGCGACAAAGGCCCTGCGGATTTCCCTCCCCTTGTCGTCGCGTATGGGTATATTTTGCAGGTTGGGGTGGTTGGAACTTAGTCGGCCTGTAGCAGTAACAAACTGATTAAAAGTGGTGTGTATCTTTCCTGTGCGTTGATTGACCAATGCAGGCAAGGCTTCGATATAAGAAGACAATAATTTTCGTAAAGAACGAAAAGTTAAAATTTTAGGAATAATAGGGTGCGCAGCGGCCATGTTTTGCAAGCTTTCCTCATCGGTAGAATATTGCTTGGTTTTGGTAAGTTTAGCCTTTTCGGCAAGGCCTAATTTTTCAAATAAAATGATGCCTAACTGCTTGGGTGAAGATATGTTCAGCGTAGGCTCTCCTGCCAATTGTTTTATTTCCTCGTCAAGCAATAAGAGTTCACTTTGCAGTTGTTTCCCATATTCGGTAAGGCTTGCGGCATCTATTTTTACGCCTTGGTATTCCATATCTGCCAATACTTTAATTAATGGTGCTTCTATCGTACTGTACAATTCAAACAATTGTTTATCGCGAAGTTCTTTTTCCAAAATTTCTTTTAATTGGAAGGTAATATCGGCGTCCTCAGCAGCATATTCGGCAATAATTGCCAAGGGCACATCGGCCATACTCCCTTGTTTCACGCCTTTTTTCCCAATCAGTTCTTCTATTTCTATCGGCATGTAATTAAGGTAAGCGCGGCTCAGGACGTTCATATTATGCCGACCTTCCGGCTCAATTAAATAGTGCATGAGCATGGTATCGTACAAGGCTCCGTTAACGTTAATGCCGTATTGCTTCAGCATGAGCAGGTCGAATTTAATGTTTTGGCCGATTTTGGGTATAGGGCTGTTAAATATCGGCGCAAATTTTTCTAACAGCTTTGCAGCTGCTTCGCGCCCGCGAGGCAAGGGTACATACCATGCTTCATGCGCTTTGACAGCAAACGACAATCCCACCAAATCGGCATTCATAGCCTCTGCGCCCGTGGTTTCCGTGTCGAAACAATACTGTTCTGCCGCCAACAGCAGCGCCGCTAAGCGGTCAACTTCGACGTCTGTGTGCACAATATGATAGTTGTGTGCTACACTACGGATTGTTTGATAAGCAGCGGCTTCCGACGCTTCCGAGACAGTTGTCGGAGGAGCGGCGAAGAGGTCTAATTGCCCATGAGCGGCGGCTGCAGCGGGTTTGTTTACCGCCTTAGTAGTCGTAATATCTTTAACCACAGCTCCATACTCGCGGCCATAATTCATCAAATGCGGCATCAAAGAAACAAATTCATATTCCTTGAATAAGCTTTTGAGCTTTTCAATATCAGGTTTCTCTGTTGCTAAGGCTTCCTCGTCCCAGGGAACAGGCGCCTGTGTATTAATGGTGATTAATTTTTTTGACAGGGGAATTTGCTCGCGGGCGGCCTCAAAAGCAGGTTGCAGCGATTTAGGAAGTTCGTTGAAATGGGCATACACATTTTCAATAGAGCCCCATTCGCCGATGAGTTTTTTAGCGCGTACCTCGCCAACGCCGTCAACGCCGGGAACATTATCCACCGCATCGCCCCAGAGCGCAAGGACATCTATCAACTGCTCAGGTTGTTGAATGTTGTACAATTTACAAACCTCGTTCACGCCTAATTGCTCGACTTCGCCGCCGCTACGCGGTTTCATCATAAAAATATGGGAAGAAACCAACTGGGCATAATCCTTATCGGGCGTTAACATATATACCGAAAAACCTTCTTTTTCAGCACGTTTTGCAATAGTGCCGATAAGGTCGTCTGCCTCATAACCGGGTAATATTAATAATGGTATATTGAAAGCTTCAATCAAGTCTTTGAGCAAGGGTAAAGAAGCAGCAATAACTTCGGGAGTGGGTTGACGGTTAGCCTTATATTCGGGATACCACTCGTGTCGGAAATTTTTTCCTCCGGGGTCAAAGGCCACGCCTATATGGGAAGGGCGTTCACGCATAATGATTTCCATGAGCGTTTTGGTAAATCCGTAAAGCACAGAGGTATCCAATCCTTTGGAATTCATGATGGGCCTTTTCATAAAGGCATAATACACCCGATATACAAGTGCGTGCCCGTCAATCAAATAAAGTTTTTTCATAAAATTTCTTATCTCAAACAACAAATGTACGAAAAATTTTCCTATCTTTGTCTTGTACATAATTTAAATGCAATTGCCTATGAATAAACCCGCGTAATTAATACGCACATTGTAGACATAAAAAGCGATATCGCTTTATAATATTCTCGTATTTCGAACTATCCACAAAAAGAAATGCTTCGAGAGTAAAAATACTCGCACTTTGGTGCGGGCTTTACTCGTTTATTTGAAGCATAGGTGTGGATAGCCTCGAAATACAAATGATATTAGAGTTTTGTCCGCGCTTTTTTTTTGTGCGTATCCCAAGGGACAAGGTGAAGGATAGAGGTTGCTTCGTACCTCGCAATGACGGGTAAAAAACAACTTTCATCAACCTTCATCAATTTTCATCAAATTAACAAATTTCTTAAACACAACAATCTATGAAAAAACTACAAATTTTTATTACAGCATTCCTGTTGCTCTTTCTGCTTCCCTGTGGATTGTCGGCGCAATCAACAAGAACTGATTCTTTGCGGATAGATCCCAAGCATCGCGAACTGCTGCATCAAGCCCGGGCTTGCCTGTTCGGCATTAATGGACAGGAAGTCAACTACGAAAAAGCCGTAGCCATTTACCGCTCCTTAGCCGAGGAAGAAGTTGCTCACGCCTTTTATATGTTGGGCAATCTGTATCTTGCAGGTACAGGATTGGAGCAAAGCGACAGCTTAGCCATGCAACACTTTTTAGCCGCCGTGAAGCGAGGTTATGGCAAGGCAGCCTTAAGCATTGCGGCAATGAAAATGACAGACGAAAATTGGACAACTTATGAAGACTGGCAAGAGAAGGCCAGCGAGGCTGCCTACTGGCTTGCCAAGTCCGCAGAGTGCGGTTCTCCGGATGGGTATTATGCCTTGGGGTATGCCTACTACCAAGGCCTTGGCGTAGCACAGGATTACCAAAAAGCCATTGAATACTTTGAAGCTGCAACTGCCGCCGGCCACCTTAAAAGCAGCTACATGTTAGGGTTCTGTTACCTTAACGGCTACGGTGCAGAACGCAATGCGGGCAAGGGAGCAGCCTTGATTCGAAGTGCAGCCGATAAAGGACATCGGCACTCCGCCGACTTTTTGACTACAGTACGCAACACCGATAATTTCACTCAGGCTATGGTGGATATGGACGGCGATTTCAAACAGCCGGTACAATTTTCTGACATATTGAATCATAAAACGCCGAGACAGTTTACGCCAATGCCCAACAATGTGCAAAAACACAAGATACGCTCCGATAATTCCTGCGCCGACACGGTAAGAACCATTAGCGGCGACTGGAGCGGGAAACTCATTACCTACGATTGGAGCGGACAAAGCATTATTGACGAACAGGAAATAGCCCTTAGTATTTATGAAATAGCCGGAACATTATACGGCGCATGGAGCGACAACAATAATTCAATTGATATTCAAGCTGCGTTAAAAGACACTGTATGGGTCTTCGATAATAATACCATTTTGTATGGAAAGCAACCGGTGTCTTTAAAATTTGCCACTTTCAACTACTCGTGTAATGAAGGAGGAGAATTGCTGACCGGCAACCTGTGGCGTTATGTGCTTTACACGAAAAGTTTTATGCAGCCGGCAGTTATGGTATTGTCGAAAAATACCGTTCCGCCTTCGATAACAATTGAAGAAAAAGATGGTGGAAAAGATACAATAGAAAAAGAAGAGCTGTTAGACAGCCAAAGTATAGTTATTTATCCCAATCCGGTCAGCGATATGTTGACGGTGAAATACAGCCTCAACAAGCCTGTTGAACTGACTATCGCCATATACAGCAGTATGGGAAAAGCAGTGTATAGCAAAACCGGCAAATATGCCCAGGGCGACCATACCGAAAGCTTATGGTTAGCAGGCCTGCCCGGCATGTACAGCCTGCGCATTAGCGGTGAAGGTGTTAATTATATTACCCAAATCATTAAAAACTGACCGCCATGAGAACTATAATTATAAAATTATGCTTAACTTTGTGCATGTTCTTTGGCATAAGTTATAACGCAAGCGAGGGATTGCACATTGGGACAAAGGTTTATGCCCAACCGGGCTGCCCTCCAAGCCTGCAGGAATTAGGATTGTGCTGGTTGTATTTTTTAATTATTGAATGTGAAGAATATGACGACTATTGGGATTGTGATCCTGACGGCAGCACAGAGCTTGATGAGGTTCTTATTATTGCTGCTAAGCCTCCCGGAGATGATCCTATTTCACCTCCTGGAGGAAGTGGACAAGATTATTGGGGTTCAGGTTGGGATGGTCCGCCTGGCACTACTCCTACAACTCCCGAAGGAAGTGGAGAAGGCGGCAACACAGGCGGCAACCCCGTTCCACCGGGCAACCATCTTTATGAAGGAGAATCTCATATAGAAGATGATATTCCGGAAACTGGTGATGGCTATGGAGGAGGTACTACAGGCGATGATAATG
>Ga0099364_10004280_pt1 | contig 21711 bp, 25 predicted proteins | sample TergutTh196P3_FD_73070 | JGI IMG/M metagenome (GOLD analysis project Ga0099364, IMG submission 73070) | Microcerotermes parvus P3 segment gut microbial communities from Pointe-Noire, Republic of the Congo - Th196 P3 | ecosystem: Host-associated > Arthropoda: Insects > Digestive system > Gut ... | reverse complement strand
ATCTCAATACTCTGCATAAGGAGTTGTAACAATGTTTAACGATTTGTTCCGGTCTATGGACGTGCTTCAAAGTGGCCTATCGGCATCATGGGCGCGCAACGCGGTCATTCGCAACAACATCGCCAATATTGAAACCCCAGGGTTCAAGGCATCTGACGTCGAGTTCGAAACGCTTCTGGCGCAAACTCTGCAAGGCAGCGGATTCACGGCAGCCAAAACCCATGCCGGCCACAGGGACTTCGGTTCTGGAAACCTTGCAAACCTGCGCCCCCGCATCGTGCCGCGAGAAGGCCTGTCGATGAGAATGGACGGCAATAACGTAGATATCGAAGCGGAAAACGTAAAGCTGGCGCAGAATAGTTTGTATTACAATACATTGATCGAAAAGGTCAATGGCGAAATCAGGCGGCTCAAGCTGGCAATTTCGGAAGGAAGGTGATTTAATTGTCATTTCTAGACTCAATGAACATCAGCGCATCGGCGTTGACATCGACAAGGCTCCGAATGGATGTAATTGCGGAGAACATGGCTGGAGCCAATACGACAAGGACGGCAAATGGAGATCCGTATCGGAGAAAGTTTGTGGTGTTTCAGGAACGGACTGGCAGCAGGGATTTTGCCTCATTCCTAAACAGGGCGAAGACCCCTGTTGGCGGGGTGAGGGTACTGCAGATAGGGACCGATATGTCCGACTTCAAGCTAGACTACAATCCCACGCACCCTGACGCGGACGAAAACGGATATGTCAGAATGCCAAACGTCGAAGTAGTCCAGGAGATGACCGACATGATGGCGGCGTTCCGGGCATATGAGGCGAATATTACAGCGCTCAACACGTTTAAGGACATGGCTGTAAAGACCCTTGAGATAGGGAGGTAATTGACAAATGACCATTAACCCTATACCCACGGATTTGGTTCATCTTTTATCAGCGGGGCGTAGCGGGACGAGCAGGGCTTTGGGTGCGTCGGATGGCGGATTTGCCAATGTATTGTCAGATGCCTTCGCCAACGCTTCGCAACTCGATGCGGCAGACAAGGCCTCGGGGCTTGAGCTGCTTTTAGCAGAAAGCGACGATTTGTCCGGCATTATGATCGACGTGCAAAAAGCGGAGCTTTCGTTGAACCTAGCCATCCAAATTAGGAACAAGATTGTTGATTCGTATAACGAAATAATAAGAATGCAGGTCTAAGGAGTTTTGGGATGTTATGCAGGCAGGGCAGGTAGTTTCGCTTATTATCGTGGTTGCCTTTATTTTTGGGGCATTTTATGTTAGGCACTACATACTCCGAAAGATGTCCGGCCATGGTTCCATTAGGGCTAAGAACAAGAATATTGCAGTGCTGGATAGTTTTGCCATATCAAGGGACAAGAGTTTTGTGCTGGTCGAGGTTGCCGGAAAGGTCTACGTTGTCGCTATGACGAACCAGTCCGCAACGCTGCTTGACACACTCGACTCCGCCGTACTTGCCCAAGCAGCTGCTGAGTCCCGAGACGCAAGCACCCCGGAAAAGAGGGTGGCAAAATGGCCTAAGGGCAACTCGCTTTATGCCCGCATGACAAGGAGCCTTGCTCGTTTCATTGCGGCTAGGATGGGAAGGACGCTTGTATTCGAAGAAGACGGCATCGAAGAGGGTTCAGAGTTTGCAAAAACCATGAAAGCCACAAAGAAAAAGAAATCGATCGCAGACAACGCAAACGGCGCGGAAAATACGAATGACAATCCGGAGGGAGAAGCATGAGGAAAAAAAACACTCCGGGGTCACTGCTGGTTTTTCTAAAACGTGTAGCATTTATTTTAGACAGGGATCACTTATTCATTACAAAACACCCAACGCTTTGTCCCTCGTGCGTTGCTGCAGAGCCAGGCGATAACGGACAGGCAGCTATCCCCTACAGATTCACATCCCTAAGTGCCCCGCCGGGCCCGCGGCTGTCAGAGCAACCCCAAGTGATCGCGCAGCGGAAAACAAGCAAGCGTCTATTAGGCCTCAATCTGGCGCATTTGAAAATCCTCCTGTTTTTGGCATCTTTGGTGCTTACGGGCGTAGCTACCGGCATTACCGCGTCGGCAGGCTCAGTAAATGAAATCGTTACGACACTTTTTGGCGAAGGCGCCCAATCGGTTGATATAATCATCCTGCTTACCATCCTGACGCTGTTGCCGTCAATCGTCATAATGTTTACGGGTTTCACGCGCATTCTCATAGTGCTTTCCTTTACCCGCAATGCGCTCGGAATGCAGCAGACGCCCCCGAATCAAGTGCTCATAGGGCTTGCTCTGTTTTTGACGCTTTTTGTAATGCAGCCAGTTTTCGACAGAGTTTACGAGGAAGCATACGTTCCGTACACGAATGGCGAAATAGAGCAGGAAGAGTTTATAGATACTATATTGGTGCCGGCGCGCGAGTTCATGTTTTCTCAAGTGATTGATACCGATATGAACTTCTTTATAGCTGTGTCAGGCAATGAGTACGACACAGAGGATGACATTCCAAACACCGTGCTGATCCCGGCATTTTTGACCAGCGAGATAAAGCATGCCTTTTGGATAGGATTCATAATACTGATCCCGTTCCTTGTTGTTGACATGATTGTGGCGAGCGTCCTGATGTCCATGGGAATGATGATGCTGCCCCCTGCGATGATTTCTCTGCCATTTAAGGTTCTTTTGTTTGTACTTGTCGATGGATGGCAGTTGGTTATTGGTTCGCTGACCGAATCCTTCTTCGTGAGGTAGTCCGCAGTTAGTTAGTTAGCAGTCAAATTCAAACAAAAAAAGTCACCAAATGCAAAACCCATTGTAGGGGTCGATTGTAATCGACCCGCTAATGCGGCTTTCACCGCCCGCCATGGGAGCGGAAACCAAAAGGTCTTTTCCAATTTATTTGGGATAGGAGTTAGAGGCTATGACCAGTCAAGCTCAGATTATCAGTATATTGACGGATGCGATTACGACAGTCATCACATGTGCCGCCCCTATGCTTTTGGTTGCGATGGTAATTGGGCTTATCGTTTCCATATTCCAGGCGACGACGCAGATAAATGAGCAGACTCTCGCATTCGTGCCGAAAATAGTTGGCGTTTTGCTTGCGCTTCTGCTATTTGCGGGTTTCATATTCAGCACGGTCGGCGGATTTGTTACGCGGTTGTACCAGTCGATAAACACCTTTTCAATAACTTAATAACATAGGTATATATTATGACAGCTATGGTAGGCGAAATCCTTGGAAACGCGGACTATTTTGTCCTCTTGTTTTTCCGGGTGAGCGGGCTCATATTTGCATCACCCATATTCGGAAGGGTTAACGTCCCCGCGCTTGCAAAAATCGGGCTAATTGCATCTCTGAGCTACTTGTTCTACGCGATGTTCCCACAATCGGCAGACCTGCATTATACCACATTAATGGGTTTTATCCTCTTAGCTGCGATGGAACTACTGCTAGGCATAGCGCTTGCCTTTGTTACAAATATATTTTTCTCGCTTACCGCGTTCACTGCCGGACAACTGATTGATATGCAAATAGGCTTCGGCATCGTCAATGTCTTTGATGTTCAAAATAACATGCAGGCGCCGATGATGGGCAACGTCCTCAACCTCATGATGCTGATGATGTTTTTCTCTGTCGATGGGCATCACAGGCTTATCGAAATGATATATCTGACGCTCGACAATATGCCTATTGGGACAATGATCATATCACGCGCCGTTGGACTTACGGCAATTGAGATATTTATCCGTTCATTCCTGTTGGGCATTATGATGGCCCTGCCGATCCTTGCATCTGGGCTTACCCTGGAAATTGCCTTTGGAATGCTTATGAGAGCCATTCCGCAGATCCATATGTTTGTGGTCGGCATACCCCTGAAAGTGATCGTGGGCCTTTCTATTTTCACTGCTACGCTGCCTGTTTTTGTCGGTTTCAGCACTAGGGTATTCAGCGAGCTCTTTCTCGGCGTAGAAAGAATGTTTGCCGCATTTGCTGGAGCATAGTCTGAAAGTTATCAGTAGGCTAGGGAAAGAGATTATTATTACTTGCTGCGGAAAGCAATGCTTCAGGTGCTAATGTGTTATGAGCCAAAGTGGGGATAAAACTGAAAAAGCAACCCCCAAAAAACGGAGGGACGCCAGAAAAAAAGGTCAGGTGCGCCAAAGCACTGAGGTCAATGTTACGTTTTGCAGCCTCTTAATGTTCGGGACGTTATTATTAATATGGCCGTGGTTTACTGAGAACCTCATGGGGATTTATTACGAACAGCTTAGCTCACACTCCTTAACCCAAGCCGTTGGCGGCCTGAGCACAAGTGAAGTCATGGCACTTCTCGCTCGTATAATGATGGCTTACTTCTTGACCGTTCTGCCAATTTTCGGAGTTGCGATGGTTGCCGGATTTGGAATAAACTTTCTGCAAGTTGGGTTCTTGTTCACGACAGATCCCATAAAGCTGAAACTTAGCAAAATCAATCCTGTCAGCGGTTTCAAGAGATTGTTTTCCACAAAAGCATTGGTCGATTTGGCTAAATCCTTCATAAAAATAGTCGTCCTGGGCATAATCGCCTATTCGGACTTCATGGTTTTGATTGAGGAATTTCCAAAGTATATAGGGCAAGACGTGCATACCTCGTTTATCCAAATTATGCAAACAGCATTTATGCTAGCCCTCAAAATGTGCCTTGCAATGATTTTCATTTCGATTGCCGACTTTCTTTACCAGTGGTGGAAATACGAGAAGGATCTCAAGATGTCGAAGCAGGAAGTCAAAGACGAATTTAAGATGATGGAAGGCGACCCGCAAATAAAGGGCAAAATCAAGGCCAAGCAGCGTCAGATGAGCATGATGCGCATGATGAGCAGGATTCCGGAAGCCGATGTCGTCATTACTAACCCAACCCACTACGCAGTAGTGCTCAAGTACGAAGAAGCCGTAAGCAGCGCCCCGATTGTCGTTGCCAAAGGCCAGGATTATGTGGCTTTAAGGATCAGGGAAGCCGCTCAGGAGCATAACATTGAGATCGTTGAGAACCCGCCGCTCGCGCAGTCGCTGTACTCGTTGTGCGAGATAGACGACGAGGTGCCTGCGGAGTTCTACCAAGCTGTAGCTGACGTCCTTGTTTATGTTTATAAGCAAAAAGGCAAGGTTAAGTGAGTTTGGGGTTGCCAGTCCAGAGTTGATAGGAGAGTTGAGTGTTTAGGTGAAAAAATCTGATATTACTATAGCTATACTTCTTTTGACGATATTGTTCATCATAATATTCCCGCCTAACACGTTTTTGATGGACTTTCTCTTGATTATAAATATTGCGGTATGTATCATTATTCTGCTGATCTCGCTTTATGTCAGAGACCCTGTTGACTTCTCTGTTTTTCCCACTATACTATTGTTTATAACTATATTCAGGCTGGCGCTCAACCTCGCATCGACAAGGCTCATTCTTGGCAACGAGGGTGATGCAGGGGCGATAATCAAGGCATTTGGGGAAGTTGTCGTCGGAGGCAATGTCGCTGTCGGCATAATCACATTCCTCATAATACTTATCGTTCAATTCATGGTTATTACCAAAGGCGCTGAGCGCGTCGCCGAGGTTAGCGCGAGATTTACCCTCGACGCGATGCCGGGCAAGCAAATGGCGATTGACGCAGACCTCAACAGCGGGCTTATCGACGAAGACATGGCGCGCGCCAGGCGTGAAAAGATACAGCACGAGGCCGACTTCCACGGAGCCATGGACGGCGCCAGCAAGTTCATCAAAGGCGACGCCATAGCCGGGCTTTTAGTCACATTTATTAACATCATAGGGGGGCTGATCATCGGGGCCCTCACGATGAACCTCCCCTTCGATCAAGTCGCAAACATTTTTGTCCTGGCAACTATAGGGGACGGGCTCATTACGCAAGTTCCTGCGCTGCTGATTTCATTGTCATCGGGTATCATCGTCACACGCTCAGGCCGGGATACAACATTCGGAAGCGAAGTGGCAGGCCAGGTTTTTGCACAGCCCCATGCGCTTATTATGGGCGGCGTGCTTGTGGTTATAGTGAGCTTCATACCAGGGCTCCCGACCGGCCTGATGATTGTAATCGCTGCGGTGCTGATGATTGCTGGGTATGCCCTCTACAACAGGCAGCAAAAAGCGAGCATCGTCGACGAGCACGAGGTTGAGGAAGAAGCCGCAGAGGAAAAGCGCAAACCCGAAAGCGTTACGACTCTGTTGCAGGTAGACCCGCTGGAACTCGAATTCGGTTATGGCATTCTCCCTATGGTTGACGTTTCGCAAGGCGGGGACCTGCTTGATCGCGTCGTGATGATAAGGCGGCAGTGTGCGATCGACATGGGGGTCATAGTGCCCGCGATCAGATTGCGTGACAACATTCAACTGGGGACAAACACCTACTCGGTCAAGCTCAAAGGAGTGGAAATAGCCCGGGGCGAGGTAATGGCTGATCATTTGCTTGCGTTGAGTTCCGGCGAAGTCGAGGAAGAAATCTACGGCATACCGACAGTTGAGCCGACATTCGGCCTTCCCGCGCTTTGGATTCCGAAAAGCGACCGCGAGGAAGCCGAAATACTGGGATACTCCACAGTTGACCCGCCGTCGGTCATTGCAACCCACCTTACGGAGATAATCAAGCGGTACGGCCACGAGCTGCTAAACCGGCAGCAAGTCCAGACACTTGTCGATAATCTGAAGAAAACGCAGCCTGCGCTTGTCGATGAAGTCGTGCCTAAGCTGTTCTCGCTGGGTGAAATTCAAAAGGTCCTGGCAGGCCTTTTGTCAGAAAACGTCCCCATACGCGATATGGCAACTATCATTGAAACGCTGGGCGATTACGGAACCCTGACGAGGGACACCGATATGCTCATCGAGTATGTCAGGCAGTCGCTAAAGAGGCAAATATCGAAACGCTTCATACAAGACGATGTCGCTTACGCCATAACCCTTGACCCCTCTCTGGAACAGCTTATCCTTGACAGCACGAAGCAATCTGAGCATGGGTCATATCTGGCGCTTGAACCACTCCAGATCCACTCTATTTTTGACAGGTTGAGGTCAATCATAGAGAACATGAAAAGCAAAGGCAGGGCGCCTGTCATACTGGCCTCGCCACTCGTCAGAAGGCAGTTTAGAAAAATCTCGGAGCAAATTTCACCGGAACTTGCGGTTTTATCGTATAATGAGATAGAAAACACCGTCGAGGTACATTCAGAAGCGGTCGTAAAACTCTAATGGCCGAAAGGCCATTAATGAAGGAGCAGACGTTAGATGCAAGTAAAGAGATACCATGCCAGCGATATGCAGCAGGCTATGGATATGGTAATAAAAGAATTAGGCTCGGATGCTGTTATACTAAACAGCCGCAAGATCAGGAAAAAAGGGTTCAAGAACCTATTCCGCAAACCGATTCTTGAGGTTATGGTCGCCTATGACCCCGCCAATGTGCCTTCTGTGAAAAAGCTGAACATTAGCGCGGACGCTGCTGATAAAGCAAGCAAGCAAAAGCCGAGTTCCGTCAACCAAGAGCACCTGGATAGGCTTGATAAGCGCATCGACTCAATAGATATGATGCTCAGTTCCTTTATGGATAAGTTCTCATATGTCAAGCGCGAGGTTACTTATGATTATCCCGAATCGATCCAAGGGCTCCTGCAAAAAATGATCGACAGCCAGGTAGCAGAGGAACTGGCGCATTCACTGGCCAAAGAGGCTGACCAGTTGCTCCGCAAAAAACCGGATACCAGCGCGGCTGAAATACTTGAACACTTGATTATTGAGAAAATAGGCCGTCCAGAGCCGATACTGCACAAGAAGTTCACGCAGAAAGTCATTCTTGTCATCGGGCCGACCGGAATAGGAAAAACAACAACAACAGTGAAGCTCGCAGCCGATTTTTCGGTCAAACAGAAGAAGAAAGTCGGAATAATCAATACGGACACTTTCAGGATAGGCGCCCAGGAGCAGCTCCAAACCTATGCAGACATATTGGGAGTGCCGCTCCAAATGGTATACAGGGCGGATGAGCTCGAAAAAGCTCTTGAGAGCATGGCAGACATGGATTTGATTTTCGTCGATACTGCCGGAAAGGGCCCGGGCGATGAACAGCACAGGGAAGATATCCTTGAAATAATCCGCATACTCAAGCCGGAAGACATCCTATTCTGCCTTTCTGCCACAACAGGATTTGCTGCCACAAAGGAAATTATAGATACTTACGGATTTGTCGAGGATTATAGGCTGCTGATAACCAAACTTGACGAGACCAAGTTTAGAGGGGCGCTATTGAATTTATGTTGGTTTACTCAAAAACCGCTAACATACGTCACAACAGGCCAAAATGTACCTGATGACATAGAAGTTGCAGATGTGGAATCTATAGCAAAGCAGATAACGCGCGGTTAGTTTACTATTTTAGAAATTGGAATCATGGAAGAAGTGAGTGTATTTATGTTTGATCAAGCTCATCATTTAAGAGAACTTGTTGGCAAGCGAAAGGATATTAGAGTAATATCTGTTGCGAGCGGAAAGGGTGGCGTCGGGAAGTCCAGCATTTCCGTAAACATTGCCATCGCAATGAGCAGGCTCGGCGTGCGAGTGCTTGTTGTCGATGCCGATTTCGCCCTTGCCAACGTAGACATAATGCTTGGCGTGACGTCGAAGTATGACGTCAGCTATTTCCTGCGCGGCGAGAAATCGTTAAATGACATTGTCCAACTGGGGCATGAAGGGGTTCGTTTCATATCCGGCGGTTCGGGGGTCAACGCCTTGCTTAACATGGGCGAAGAGCAGCTCACGGAGCTCATGACTGGCATTGTGCAGCTTGATACCCCTATAGACCTTATTATCCTTGACACCGGCGCAGGAATTAACGATAATATATTGCAGATGATACTGACTTCATCCGAAACGATTGTGATTACGACTCCTGAGCCAACGGCAATACTGGATGCATATGCGCTTGTGAAAACGGTAGTGAAGCGAGATAGCTCGCACCCGCTCCATGTTATCATAAATAAATGCGAAAGCATGAAAGAAGCGCATCGCGTGCAAAATGGGTTTATGGAAGTTGTCGGTAGGCATTTGGGGAAAAACATTAACCCATTAGGGCTGATTACATTTGACCATAACGTGCCGTTGTCGATTAAGAGGCAGCTTCCAATAATGGTAAGCGACCCAAACTGCCAGACATCAAGGGAAATAAACCTAATAGCCAGGGCAATACTTGATTTGCCGAAAGATGCAAAGCCAGACAGCATTTTGTCGCGAATATTCGCTCGCATTACGGGAGAGTAACATGGTTGAGACTACTGAGACGAAGCATAAGCTTAGCCCGGAAGAACTGGAGGCGCTTTGGAAGACTTTCAAGGAAACGGGCAACATAGAAGCAAAGAACGAGATACTGCTTCATTACGGCTATCTTGTCAGATGGATCGTGCGGCGCATGATGCCCAAGTACAACAACTTCAACGAGTACGACGATTTAGTAAGCTGCGGAATGCTTGGCCTCATTGATGCGGTCGATAAGTTCGAGCTCAAGCATGAGGTGAAGTTTGAAACATACGCTTTCCCCCGGATCCGCGGCGAAATCCTTGACTATATGCGTTCACAAGACTGGGCCTCCCCCAGCCTTCGAAAAAAGATTAACGCAATAACAAGCGCATATGAAACGTTTGAAAGCCAGCACCTTGGCCGCCCCGTAGATCAGGATGTTGCCGATTCGTTGGACATGCCGCTCGAACAAGTGCACAAGATATTAAACCAGGCACATATGTTCAACGTTGTGAATTTTGAGGACGCGCTTAGCACGGGGAACTCAGAGGCGGAAATCCAAAGCAATGACGAATACTCCCCGGAAGAAGAGCTACTTAAGAAGGAAAAAAAGAGGCTTATCGCGGAAGCCATTGACGCACTGCCGGATAAGGAAAGGACTGTTATCACGCTGTACTACTACGAAGGTATGCTACTAAAAGAAATCGCAGATGTTTTAAATGTCACGGAATCCCGCGTATCGCAGATTCACTCAAAGGTTCTTGCCAAAATGCGAATGAAACTGGAAAAAGTTATTTATTGACGAAGATATGCCACATGAAAGGATGTGATTATAAATGAAGGCGAAGTTTGTAACGGCGGAAACAGAAGATGCAGCTATGGCGTTGGCGGAAAAGCACTTTGGTTGCGACAGGAACTACATTTCATTTGAGGTCGTAAGTGGACATGAGGGAGCTGCATCATGGCAGTTACTTGCCTTTGTTGGGTCATCCGCGCAAATTGCGAATCAGGATGCTTCGTATGAGGTTTATTACGAAAGCGATGGGGTATATCTGGAAGTCTATGAAAAGAGAGGGGCAGGAAGGCCTCTCCATACCGATGAACTAATGCTGCATCTAAGCCGCAAGAACATCAGCGGCTTAAACTCAACCGCTGCACACGAGCTGGCTTCAAGGGGCAGCGGGCGCGTAAGGATTGCTTCTGCGCAGAATGAGTATATCTATGGGGAAGATTTAAAAATTCATGCCTCAAACGACGAGATGAAAGCACATGCGCAGCTGTTGGCCCCGGAGCAAGGCGGTGCATTTCTGGATTATAATACAGCTCTGCAGAAAGTCAACAGCAGCGGGATCACCCATGGCATCAACGAAGAAGCGCTTAAAGAACTGTTAGATGCAAAAGACTATGGCGAGAGCAAACTTATCGCAGAAGCGTTAGACCCCGTCAATGGCGATGATGGAAAGCTCATTTTTCACTTTCATAAGGATGAGAAAACTGGCAGGCCTAAGGAAATAGGCGGAGGCAGAGTGGATTTCAGGACGCTTGACCTTTTTGAGCCTGTGCAAGAGGGGCAGCTACTGGTGACGAGGATATTGGCAACGGAAGGCGCGCCGGGCGCTACGGTAAAGGGCAAGTCGATAAAGCATAAGCCGGGCAAGGACACATTGATGCCGAGAGGAAAAAATATTGACGTCAATCCTGAAAAAACCGAGATGTCCGCGAAATGCTCCGGCATGGTTCAGTTTATCAACAGTTCAGTCAATGTTTCGAATCTGTACAAGATCAACGGGGACTGCGACATAGGCGTCGGCAACATTGATTTTGACGGCAGCGTGCAAATATCTGGCTGCGTCCGATCTGGGCACACAATCAAAGCCACTGGAAGCGTCGTCGTGGCGGGGGTCGTCGAAGCTGCAACGATAATCGCAGGGGGGAATGTAGAAATCAAGAGCGGGATGCAGGGCGGAGACAAGGGCAGGATTGAGGCCGGCGGAAACATAACAGCCTTATACATCGAACGCGGCACAGCAATTGCGGACGGATCAATGTCCGTGGATGTGAGCATAAAGAGCATCCTTGAAGTAGGGGGTTCGCTTATAGCAAAGGGGAAGCGCGGCGCGATTATCGGAGGGCGCGCAAGCGTGGCAGAGTCCATTACGGCCAACTACATTGGGGCTTTGTCGAATGTGCAAACAGAGGTGGAAGTCGGAGCTATGCCAAGAAAGCGCGCCCGCCTGCAAGCCTTGGAAAAGGAAATGGAAAGAATTTCGGCAGAGATGGTAAAACTTGATCAGCTTGACGCGTACCTGGCAAAAACAAAGGGCAAGATGGATCAGGCGACATGGGATAAACTCTACCTGTCCGGCGGCGAAAACAGGCGCACAAACCAGCAAGCTTTGCAAGAGGATGGCTTGGAGGTTAACGATCTTAAACACGAAATTGAGCATGCTACTGAAGGAAAGGTTCATGTTCTCAATAACGTTTATGCCGGTACGCGGATAATAATCGCAAACGACACTTACAAAGTTACCGATGATATACAGTATGCGACATTCAGGTATAGAAACGGCGAAATCATTTACGGTCCGTGTGAGAAAAGCAAATCCTAGAGTTCCTTTGGAACCGTCCGTAAATAAGTTGTGTAAGTTTTTTTGGACGGTTCCTTAAGGGCAAATAGCGGGCTTTGCTTCAATTTGAGGAGGCGTTTTGCTATGTCGATAAAAGGTATTGATACGCAGATAATGATAACACGGTCGAATGAGTACTCCAGGGATGCAAGCGCTATGCAAAAAAGGCCTGAAGTGACACAGCAGAATATTGCCGCTCAACAGAAAGTAACCGTCGCTGAAGATCAGACAAGGGTAGCAAAGACGCTGGAAACGGAGAATGACAGAATCCGCACCGATGCAGACGGGGGCGGAGGCGGGGCCCACGGCGGCAGCGAAGGCAGAGAACAAGGTGAGGATGGTTGGGACGAAGATGATGGGCCGGGTATGTACGTCCCGCCGAGCAACAATATATTTGACATTAGGGTATAACCGCTCAGAGGGTGTCCCTGCGCTACGGATTTGACTCCGTCAATGCACGGGCGCTGCGGAGAAAATATGCATTATTGGCCAAAACTTGTGTGCAGACTGCGTCAAATCCGCAGCGCAGGGACACCCTCTGAGCGGTAACTATAGAGTTTAGGAGCTGAAAAATGGGTATCGAGCATTATGCATTTGCGTTTTTTATTGCGATATTATTATCCCTGCTCGCCGTGTTGTTCAAAGCGCTTTTCGCCAACGTTAGGCAGCAGACCAAGCTGCTTGACGAGAAGGAGACGAAGCTTTTGCAGCTTTACCAGTCAATCGAAGGGATAATGGAAGAATTTTCAGCGCAAGTAGATGAGACGACAAGAGAACTCAAAGGATATGAAGACCGCATAGCAAAGCGCGCCGTCGAACCTGCCCCACCACCCCGTAAGCCTCCTGAGCCAGCAAAGAAAGAGCAGGTTGAGAAGCTGCCGCGCGCGTTGACGGTTGACGAAAGCAGGATCAGGGTCGCCACCGAGGTTATCGAAAGGGCGGAAAGAGTGATTAAGGGCGATGTGCAAAAACAGCCTACGAATGCCGAAAACGGCCCGGTCTTCCAGCGCTTTTTTGATGATGCGGTTAACGATATGCAGGCTGTAGACGCTGAAGCTGCCGCAAAGCAAAAACGAAGCGAAGCAATCCGCACGTTAGTCGAGCAAGGAAAAACGTATGCGCAAATCGCCGAGGTACTGGGAATAACGCAAAACGAAGTAAAGTTTATTGTTGAACTGGGGCGCATTTGATTTTTGAGTTTTTTCCGATTTTCTATTAAGTATTTCGCAAAAAAGTACGATATATAGATTATGGAAGACTATTTCAATTTGTATGCGTACTTATTTTATGTGTTTTTTCTGTAAACACAAAGAAAAGCAGGAACGAAAATGGTAAGAGGTCTATACATAGCCGGAACAGGAATGATGCTCCAGCGCAGGCATATGGAGGTCATCACAAATAACATCGCAAATGCGGACACAACAGGCTTTAAGAAAGAACATCTTGTGTCACACAGCTTCGATGAAGTGCTTGTCAGGCGGATTAACGACCCCAGCGTTGTCAGGCAGACGCGCCTTGTCGGGCCGCTGAATCTGGGCACGCAAGTAGACCAGCTGTACGTCAACTTCGCAGAAGGCGACCTTGAGGGGACAGAGCGCAGCACAGATTTGGCTCTCGTTGGAGACGCTTTCTTCGTAGTGCAGACGCAAGACGGCGAGCGTTACACCAGAAGCGGCGCATTCTACATCGATCAGCTCGGATATCTCGTGGATGGAGAAGGTAACTTCCTGCTCGGCGGAAACGGGCCCATCTATGTTGGCGGCCTTGATTTTACGGTAGACAATACAGGCGGGGTTAGGGTCGGGGAGGACTTTGTTGACACTATCCGTGTTGCTTCTTTCGCCGATAACGGCTCGCTCCGGAAGCAGGGCAGCAACCTCTTCTTTTCGCTCGACGCGCCACAGGCAGTTGCAAATCAGCACTCTGTGATGCAAGGCTACCTTGAGATTTCGAACGTAGATATTGGGCGCGAAATGGTAGACATGCTTTCCGTGTTCCGCACGTATGAGTCAAACCAGCGTATGCTCTCAATGATAGACGAGACGGTCGGAAAGGCTGTCACTGAGATAGGGAGATTAAGATAATATGTACCAAGCTATGATGATTGCCGCGACTGGGCTGAAAAACCAACAGCAGCGCCTAGATACGATAGCCAATAACGTTTCCAACGTAAACACTGTAGCTTTTAAGGGTGTAAGGCTGGATTTCAAAGATGCCCTATATACGGCGGGGATTGTTCCAGGGCCGCCCAGGACGCCGGAAGGCAACCAGCAAAGAGGCCACGGCGTGATGATTGCAGGAATTGCGAAGGACTTCCGAGGCGGATATCTCCAAGTTACGGAAGGGTTGCTTGATCTCGCGCTTGAGGGAGAAGGATTCTTTGAGTTGGGTGATTTAAACGGCAATATCCTTTACACCAGAAATGGCAGCTTTACGTTGAGCGACGAAGCAGATGGGCTATATCTTGTCAACAGCAACGGGCTATATGTACACGATGCCGATGGCGCGAGAATAGTTGTCCCGGATGGCACGGAAGATATCAATATCGGCTATGACGGTTTGGTTAGGTTTACACATGGCGAAGAAGAGACGACGGTTACGCTGGGCGTGTACACTTTCAGGAACGTAACCGGATTACTCTCAGAGGGAGACAGCACGTATGCAGAAAGCGTTGCTTCCGGGGAGAAGATACCTGCCGAAAACACTAAGGTTGTGCAAGGCGCGCTAGAAGGGTCAAATGTCAACCTTGCAGAAGAAATGACGCGCATGATTAGGACGCAAAGGGCATTTCAACTCGCATCCAGGGCATTGTCAACAGCCGACGATATGGAGGGCATTGCCAACAACATGAGGCGATAAGATTTTTGGTCGCCGCAGGGCTCGGACGAGGACTATGCTCCTTTCGGGGACGAAGGAGGGGTGAAAGTTGAACATTATTCAGTGTAGTTTTTGCAAAAAGCCGTTTCACACTTTAGGCGGTAAGATATGCACCGAATGCAACAGAAAAATGGACGAAGACTTTATTAAAGTCAGGGATTACATATACGATCACAATGACGCCAATATTGACAAAGTTTCCGAAGAAACAGAGGTGTCAAAGCATGTCATAGTACACCTGCTGAAGGAAGGCCGCCTAATAATCAACGATGGGCAAGGAGGCGGCGGGGGAATGCTGTTCTGTGAAGTTTGCAAGAAACCCCTAAACACAGGCAGAATGTGCGACGGTTGTAAAGGAAAACTTGCTTCGACAATGCAAAAAAACGTGGCAACGCCCAAACCTCCGGGGAGCCGGGGGAGCGAATTACATGATTTTCACGCTAGCGCAAAGATTAAAAAAACATAAATAACCATAGTTGGAAGGTGAACATAATGAAAGTTAACCCTATTACGAACCCAAACGTCCTGAGAAGTTACCAAGCGTCAAAGACCTCTCTGGACAAGTCGAAGGGTGCAAGCCGCCGTGATGAAGTAACCCTATCCGCAGAAGCCCTCAGCTTTTCGAAGGCTCTCGCGAATGCACGGGATGAAATCGAATTTCGCACGGTTGAAGAGCGCGCGCACATCGCCGAGGTGACAAACGCGGTCAGGCAAGGGCAATACAGGATCGACAGCGATTTGATAGCAGCCAAGATTCTTGAAAGCCTGTGAGTCTAACGGCTCAAGCCCGCAAGGGCACGGAACGCATAAAGGGTATTATGCCGCGGGGTATAAAGCTCTTTGATCCTGCGACGGGGAGGGAGTCTTTTGAGACTGGTGCTTAGTGAGCTTTGTGATTTGCTGTGCGAGCAGAAGCGCATACTTGGCGATTTGCTTTTGCTGACGCGCGAAGAACAGCGTGTAATAATCAGCGGGGAATCTGACAAGCTCGAAGGCTTAGTTCGCTCGGAACTCAAGGAGCTGTCTAAACTGGGGGCTATTGAGAAGAAGCGCTCGGCGCTAAACAGGATCATTGCCAAAGAGATGAACCTGCCTGAGGATGGCGTTACTATCAGTTCGATTGCGAGCAGCGCTGACCCGGACGAGCGCAAAGCTTTAAGCAAGCTGCAATCAGAGCTGACCGCATTGATTGATGAGCATACGCAGACGAATATGCAAAACCGTGAGCTTATCAACTCCCATTTGGAGTACTCAGGGGCAATGCTGGAAATGATGTCGGAACCGGATGACCCGCTCAATAACTTCTACGGTGGCGACGGCAGGGCTGCGTCGGACAGAAAAAAAACGACGGGCTTCTATAGCGGCCAAGCATAGATAATTGGGGTTTAAAATATTTACTTAGGAGAGTCAGCTATGTTGAGACCTACTTTTTTTGGCATACAGATTGGGAAATCGGGGCTGCAGACGAGCCAGTATGGGCTGGACGTTACAGGCCATAATATAGCTAACGTGGAAACAGAAGGTTTTACTCGCCAGCGGCTGGTGTCCACGGCAGTGGATCCGCATTCCACCCTCGCAAGGGTTATGCCTGTCTCGCAGATGCTCGTCGGTACAGGGGTTAGGGTCAAGATACATGACCAGATCCGCTCTGCTTACTTGGACAGGCGATTCAGGACGGAAAACACGCAAAACGCCTACTGGGAAGTCAGGTCGCAAGAATTCAGGTATCTAGAGTCTTTTTTTGACAGCGTGCATGAGGAAACCAGCCTCAACTTCACTGTCCAAAGATTCTTTGAAGCTATCAAGATTCTCGGCCTTGATCCAGTTGAAGCTTCGCCGCGCACGCTTGTCAGGGAAGCGGGGCTTGACTTAGCCCAGCAACTCAACTTAATCTATGACGGGCTTCTTAATCTGCAGAGTTCACACAATATTGCCATCCCGGCAAAGGTTGACGATATTAATAGAATTGCCATAGAACTCGTGGAGTTGAACAAGGCCATATATACATTCGAAGTAACTGGGCTCGCGGCGAATGATTTGCGGGACAAGCGGAATAGTCTTATAGATGACTTGTCAAGGATCGTAGACGTGGACTATAGGGACGATGTTGACCCTAGGGGTAATCCGATATTCATCGTGAGCATCGCCGGGGAAGTGCTTGTGAGGCACGACGAGCGGTCTGTCCTAGGTATGCGCTCAGAAGACAATGTGATTGACAGTACCCTTGAACAGGGGCATATCCCACAATGGGTCAGCTTGATTGACGCTAATGGCAACCCTAAACCAGGCACTCCGGATTTTGATATGTCTCGCATTAGTGGCGGAGAGCTGAAGGCTTTCTTAGATATGCGGGATGGCACTGGAACCCATGTGACCCGTGACCCCAAGGGCATACCATACTATGTTGAAATGGTTAACAACCTTGCAAGGGCGCTAGTGCAAGAGGTTAACGAAGTACACCGTCAAGGGTGGTCTAACCATCCGGTATACGGCTCTCAAAGTGGGCTCAATTTCTTCCATGATGAATTCGGGTTCTGGGAAAATGCCGCGGGGGACCGATTGATTCTGGGCAGTGACGGTTGGTGGGTAGACAGCGCCGGCGATCCAGTCCAGGATCCCGCTGGTGAAGGATTCGAGTATAAATCTGGCTTCTGGGAGCATGATACCACCGGTCAGCGATTGACGCTTAACCAAGATGGCGACTGGACGTATGAGGATGCCTTAGGGGTTATCGTCGTCGTCCCCGATCCGGATGCAGCAGGGTATTCATTCATTTCAGGCATGTCACAGATTACCGCAAGGAATATCCGTCTCAGTGACGCGGTTGATGAAAGCGAGTTTAACATTGCTTGTTCCGATGTTGAGATACGAAGAGGCACGGATTCCAATGGATTGCCAATATATCTCCAGCAAGGGAATAACGAGAACATGAACAAGCTTTACGAAGTATTCTCCTTGCGCAGGGATATTGTAGTGGACGGCGTCATAATAAACAGTTTGGACAGTTTCGCAACGTCCATCAGGCATGATGTAGGCAGTACGACGTTCCTCGCTGACAGCGCGGCAAGAAACAGCACTTCGCTAATCGTTGCCATGGGAAATCAGAGGACATCGGTGGCAGGCGTTTCGCTTGACGAGGAAATGGTTAACCTTATCAGATACCAACATGCTTACTCAGGCGCAGCACGCGTCATAACGGCAATGGACGATGCGCTGGACAGGTTGATTAACGGAACCGGAAGAGTTGGGCTTTAGGCATTAGGCTTTAGGAGGATATAAAATATGCGCGTTACTAATTCGATACTTATTAGCAATCTCATGCGGAATCTGCATTCTAATATGCGAAATTCGGACAAGCTGCAAAACATGATGGCATCCGGTAGGAAATATGCACATATTAGCGATGACCCTACGGCCCTTATTTATAGTCAGGCCGCGCGCAATAGGATAGCTCGCTTGTCACACTATCAAAGGACCGTAGAAACTTCGCAGAGTTGGCTGACCCACTCCGAGGCTGGAGTAATGGAGTTGCAAAACCTCATTATCAGCGCTTATGAAGCAAACGTGGATGCGGCGAATGACACAAAAACGGGGAGCGATAAAGAAACCATAGACAAAGTCATTAATCAATTCCGCGCTCATTTTGTCGATACTCTCAACACATCATTCGGCAACAATTTTGTTTTCGGCGGGTATAACACGCCCGGAGACCCGGACTTTGGCTTGGTTGACAAATCGATTAGGCCTTTCACTGTCGAAGATGGCAACCTCATGTACAATGGTTTTGATTTATCTAGATTCGACGGCATCCCGGCTGAGTTCCTAAGCGTGAATCTGTCTGGCCTAAGCACAGCAGATCAGGCCACAAGACTGAACGGCATCGCCACCGACTTGGGTGTAACTTTTCCAATCAACGGCGTTGACGTTGACGACATCATCACGCTGCATCGCCTCAAGAGCGATGTGATAACTTTCGACGTCGGCCCTGGGATCAGCATGCCTGTTTCCATGAACGGCATAGACCTCGTGCTTTTCACGTCTCATGGCGAAGACGGGAAGCCGGTAGTCCGCAGCATTTACAGCGTCCTTACGGATCTGTATGAAGGGACTGCCAACGATATGCCAGCGGAGGAGCTCACAAAAATCATCAGGCCGCTGCAGGATGCGCAGACTCATCTCCTTACAAAGGTTTCTGAGATAGGCGGAAGGTCGAGGCGGCTGGAACTGCTCGAAGCTCGATACGACCAAGATCAGATAAATTACAAGCAAATGCTCTCAGACGCAGAAGACGTAGATATGGCAGAAGTCATCATGAACCTAAGAATGGCAGAAGCAGTAATGCAAGCAGCGATGTCTGCTGGGGCAAGGATTATACAACCGACGCTGATGGATTTCCTAAGGTAGAGCATCCCCGAAAACTCATTTTACACGGATTTTCGAGGATGCTCAGGTAAAGAAAGGAGGTGTTTACCGTGGCAGGAATTAGACGGATCTCAATTGATCAGCAGCTTGCTGAACTTGGCATACGCTCCACGCCGGCAAGGCTCAATATCTCGCAGCCACGCATGAAGATGCGGATTACGAGCGAAGCTCCTAAGATGGAGATTGAAAGAAAGGCCCCTTCTTTCAAGATTAACAGGAAAAAGCTCAATGCTGAAATGGGTTTAAGTGCGCCTGTCGCGTTTACAAGAAGTTTTCGCGACGCCGGAAAAACGGGCGCCCTTAGAGCGGCAAAAACTGCTGGCGAAGACGGCGAATTTTTAGGAAACACGCGGATGCGCGGAGACAAAGTCGGAAGGCTCGCCCGCAATAAGAGAATGAGCGAGGTCCTAAGAAAAAGAGAGGTTAACCTCGGACTTATGCCCAAAAACAGGCCAGAGGTCGTTTGGGACAAAGGACAAATGAGCATTAACTGGTCAAAGCACAGCCTGGTCATAGACTGGGATGGTGATTATATGCCTCAGCTCACCATCGACCCTAAGTACAACATCGAAATCTTTCTTCGCACTGAGCCGCACTTCAAGATTACCGTCGAGGAAGTTGCCGCCCCAGGGATACCGGGGCAATACGTGGATCAAGCAATTTAAGGAGAGGAAAATATGCAGATAAACACCGTTAGGTTTGGTATGGTCGAAGTAGACGATTCTAAGCTAATAACGTTCAGCGATGGCATTCCAGGCTTGGAAGAATATCACAGTTACGCTATCTTGCAGTTTGAAGAGAGTTACCCGATAGTCTGGCTCCAGTCGATAGACGAAGGCGCGATATGCCTTCCTGTGCTCGACACATTTGCGGTGATGAGCAGCTATGTGTTTGATATAGACGACACCGATGTTAGGATGCTGGAGCTGAATAGCCCTGAGAACCTGCATGTCGTCAACGTGCTTGTCATTCCTGACAATATTCAGGGAATGACCGCTAACCTCGCGGCGCCGATAATTATTAACACCGTTACCGGAAAGGCCAAGCAAATTATGCTCAACGGTAGCGACTATAATGTCAGGACGCCGATATTCCCGGAAATCCGCAAGTTAGTTGCGAGGGAGGAGGGTGGCGGCGATGCTGGTACTGTCTAGAAAGCTGAACGAAACCATTGTTATTGGCGACAACATCAAGGTAACCCTTCTCGGAATAGATGGAGACAAAATAAAGCTTGGCATTGATGCTCCTAGGAGTATAAAGATATTTAGGGAGGAACTCCTAGAAGCAACAAGAAGCACAAACGTAGAAGCTCTTGACGCTCCAATTGTATCGTTTGACCTCTCAAAATTCAAGGAGCCACCTAAATAAACTGTTAATTCTAAAGAACACCCTGTATATTGGGTGTTTTTTAGATATATAGAGCATATTTTGTGTATGTATTAATCAAATAATGAGAAATATGTTAAATAACCTGTTGCAAACGGAAGCAAAAGGTGTTAATATTATGATTGTATGCTAATTATCGTTGATCAAGCTAGATTCTGAAGAAGACTGCTGAAGTCGGAGGGGGAATATATGAGGGCCTTTATCGACAAAATGCTGGCTCAACTAAAAGAATACTTCGGGAAAATGCAAAAGAAACACAAGGTTAGGCTGTTTATCCTGTCCTTGTTGGTCATAGTCCTTGCTATAGTTGCCGTTGTGTTGCTATCGCAGACGAATTATGTCCTGCTTCACAATGCCGCAGACTTGGCCGATGCTGGCAGGATAGACGCAAGGCTTCAAGAAATGGGCGTCCAGACGAGAATTGAAGGGGCAACCAGAATTATGGTGCCTGAGAACAGCGGCCCAGATGAACTTAGGGCGCGTTTAGCTTCAGAAGGCGTGATAGGGCAGGCTCAGTTGGACTACTCGTGGATGCAGGAAGCATCCGGGTTCGGAGTAACTGACGCTTATGCGCGAAGAATCTTTGAAATTCAGACCGGGAGCAATGTCTCTGCCCTGATTATGCAAGCTGATAGGATTCAAAACGCAGTCGTAACTGTAACTTTCGGCGACACATCGCCATTTCGCACGGCCACTAACGTCAGGCCCGCGACTGCGGCTGTCATGCTCAGGGTATCTGACGGCTCGCCGCTTACGAATCAGGAGGTACAGAGCATTGCGGGCATAGTAAGGGGAAGCGTCCCAGGCATCCTCAACGAGAACATAAAAGTTACAGATAGCAACCTGAATGAATATAGAATCACCGACGCGAACGAGGATAGCAACGTGATTATTAGTTCGCGCATAACGATGGAGGAGCTTCTAAAGCAGCAAATAGCTTCATCGGTTGAGCAGCTCTTGGCGCCAATATTCCTAAGGGATAACATAAGGGTGCTCCCAGCTGTCACGCTCAATTTTGACAGGGTGAATGAAACACATATAGAATATGCTCCACCGATAGCCGGAGAACTGGAGGGCATTCCGCGCAGTGCGTCGGAGTTGTACCGAATTCAGAGAAACCTCCCTGAGGAAGGCG
>Ga0099364_10004278_pt1 | contig 21718 bp, 16 predicted proteins | sample TergutTh196P3_FD_73070 | JGI IMG/M metagenome (GOLD analysis project Ga0099364, IMG submission 73070) | Microcerotermes parvus P3 segment gut microbial communities from Pointe-Noire, Republic of the Congo - Th196 P3 | ecosystem: Host-associated > Arthropoda: Insects > Digestive system > Gut ... | reverse complement strand
TACATAACCACCACCCGGTCACAGATGTCGGCAACGATCCCCAAATCGTGGGTGATCAGTATGATGGCGGCGTTGGTTTCGCGGCGCAGATTTTTCATCAAGTCCATGATTTGCGCCTGCACGGTAACGTCAAGCGCCGTGGTAGGTTCGTCGGCGATGAGCAGCTTGGGCTGACAGCTCAGAGCCATTGCGATCATGACCCGCTGGCACATACCGCCCGACAGTTCATGGGGATACTGTTTCATGCGCAGTTCGGAATTTGGGATTCCCACCAGATTCAGCATATGGGCGGCGTGGTTCCAAGCTGTCTTGCGATCTCTGTCCGTGTGCAGCCTGATGGTTTCGGTCAATTGGTTTCCCACTGTAAATACGGGGTTAAGCGACGTCATCGGGTCCTGGAATATCATGGAGATTTCCCCGCCCCGGATTTTGCGCATTTCCCTTTCGGGAGTCGTCAATATATCACGCCCGTCGAAAATAACATGTCCCGACTTGACGCGGCCGGGATGTTGTGTCAGCCCAGCCACCACCGAGGCGGTGACGCTCTTGCCGCTGCCCGACTCGCCGACCATGCCCACGACTTCGCCGGCGCCGACGTCGAAAGTGACGCCGTTGAGCGCTCGCACCTCTCCGGACGGCGTAAAAAATGAAAAATACAAATCATTGACGTTGAGCATGGAATCCCCCTATTCCGACCGCAATCTGGGGTCAAGCGCGTCACGCAGGCCGTCTCCCAGCAGATTGAAGGCAAGTATAATCAGGCTGATCAGGAGGGATGGGAAAATCAGCAAATGGGGATATGTACGGAAAGCGCTGATCGCGCCGGAGCTTAATGAGCCCAAAGAAGCCATGGGCGCCGACACGCCCAGGCCGATGTAACTCAAAAAGGCTTCAACAAAAATGGCCATAGGGATTTGAAACATGGCTGTGACCAAAATCACGCCGATGGAATTGGGGATCAGATGTCTGAATATGATGTGTTTGCCCTTTGCGCCCATTGCGCGCGCGGCGGTTACATATTCCATTTGTTTGAGCAGCATAACCTGTCCCCGCACCATACGCGCCATATTGACCCAATAAAGCAGGGCAAAAGCAATAAAGATGGAAATCATCGAGGAACCCAGCGAACCCGTAAACATCCTGCTCAAGGGTTCTTTCAGCGCGATTTGCAGGAGAATGATTACCAGCACATCGGGAATCGAATACAATACTTCCATGATACGCATCATAACGATATCGACTATACCGCCGTAGTATCCGGAAACAGCGCCGTAAACCGTGCCGATTACCACCACCAGTATCGCGCAGCAAACGCCGATACCCAGTGATATCTGTGTTCCGACCATACAACGGACCATCATGTCGCGCCCGTGGTTGTCGGTGCCAAAAGGGTGTTCCCGGCTCGGCGGGGCATATCTGTTTTCACGCAGTTGCATATCGTATGTGTATGGGGAAAATATGGGTCCTATAAAGGCGAATAATGCCACCAACACGATTACGATGAGCGAAATCACGGCAACTTTGTTGCGCCGGAAGCGGCGGAAGGCGTCTTTCCAATACGTGAGCGATTCACGCATAATAAAAAGCTGTTCTTTTTCTTCCGCGGTGGCGGTACGTATATCATCGGCGGTCAGATGCACAGTAATCATGCCTCCCTCCTCAGTTTAGCTTGATGCGTGGATCAACAACGCGATACAAAATATCCACTATGAAGTTTGCCGCGACGATAAGCAAAGCCAGGAAGATGGTAAGGCCCATGATCAGAGGATAGTCCCGGGTCTCTACGGAACGCACGAAATAATCGCCCAGACCGGGAATCCTGAATATCCGTTCCACATAAAAGCCGCCGGTTATGATAAAGGCCGTCATAGGGCCGACATAAGTAACGAGCGGGATGATCGTATTGCGCATCATATGCTTAAAGATGATCCTGCCGGATGACAGGCCCTTGGCTCTCGCGGTTTTGATGTAATCCTGACCTATTACGTCAAGCATATTCGAACGGATCAGGCGGGATATGTAGCTCATAGGCTGCATGGACAGGGTGATGACCGGCAATATATATTGTTTGGGCGAGCTCAGGGCCGCCGTGGCGGAAATCCATCCTAACCGTTCGGCGAATATATATACAAGCATTGTTCCAATAATAAACCCTGGTACGGAAATGCCGATGGTACAGACGAACATGATGACACGATCCGTTAATTTGTTTCGTTTGACGGCGGCTAAAGTCCCCAGCATCAAACCGGATAAGATAGACCAAAACACTGTGATAATGCCGAGTTTGGCCGAAATCGGAAACTTTTCCGCAATGATTTCATTAACGGTAAAACCTTGCCGCTTGTAGGATATTCCCAGGTCGCCCCGGAGCAGGTGGTTCATATAATTGGCATACTGTTCCATAAGAGGCTTGTCTAAACCGTACTTCGCATTGACCCGCTCCAGGGTTTGCGCGCTGGTTCTCTCGGAAAGGAAAGGGCCGCCCGGGACAATGTTCATAAGAAAGAAAGTCAGTGTGCAGACGATGTACAGGGTAAAAACCGAACCTAAAATGCGCTTGATGATAAACCAGCTCATGAACAATCACCTCAGTGCGCTGCGACGTGGTTAAAAAGACTGAAACCACGCGGAAATCTTGAAAATCGTAACACATTTGCCGGCAAAAGAACAGTGTAAAACGAACGGCAGGAATAAGGGCTGCTTCGCCTTAATCCAGCAATCGAAACCTCGCTCACACGACGCAAGTTGCGCGAGATTGAAAAAAACGGAGCATACCTGATAATTGAAGGAATTATTCGTGCCTGTGAAAAAGAGGTAACAATTGGTTACTCTTTTCATTCCGTAAAGCTGCTAATATCCCCTTGGCCCTTGATGGTGGCCAAAGAACTGCTGAATGAGGGGGCGGGCAATCACGCCCGTGCGAAAAATTTTATTCAGGAGTGTGAAGCAACATGAGAAAAGTTTTGCTTCGCGGTTTTATTTTTTGTCGGCTTTCAGCAACGGCGGGATCAAGTTCCGCATAGCGAAGGAAGGCAACAAATTGGTTGCCACGGTTTCGGACAGCTCGGGCGGATGCGATGCCGGTGGAACGTTTGCGGGGTTGCTCATTACGCACATGAAAAATAATGGAGGGTCGGCTATGAAAACAAGAATACCGCTTAAAGTTTTTCTTTTTCTGATGATATGCGCCGTTCTTTCGGCGAATATTTTCGCCGCCGCGTCGTACGGCAATACGACAGACGGCACGGCGGGGCGCGCAAACATGAACATAGTCGTCCCGTCGCCGCTAAAAACAGGCGACAAGGTGGGAATTGTCGCGCCTGCCAGGAGAGCGGACAACCACGAAAGGCTTCAGATGACCGTTGAATTTTTGACGGGAAAAGGATTTGAGGTCGTTGTAGCCGATAATATCGACTTTGAAACCGAACTCAACCTCGGGGGCGGAAGCGAGCAGATACGCGCCGACGCTTTTAACGCGCTGGCGCGGGATCCCGAAATTAAAGCGATTTTTTGCCTGCGCGGCGGGTATGCTTCCATGCACCTGCTGCCGTTAATCGACTATGAGGCGCTGAGGCAAAACAGGCCGATATTCGTTGGTTTCAGTGACATTACCGCGATGCACGCGGCTATTTTTCAGGAAGCGGGGCTTGTTACGTTTCATGGCCCGATGCTGTCGTCCAATTACGGACAGGAGGAGTCCTTCGATCTGCTGTTCGACATGCTGATGGAACCAAAGGACGATTTCCCTCTTGAAAATATAGACGGTACGAAATTTTTAATGAGAAACCTGGGTATTGCGGAAGGAGTCATTGTGGGAGGCAATATGACGTTGATAAGCTCTTTGATGGGCACGGAATATGAGCTGGACTTTAAAGATAAAATCCTGTTCATCGAGGATTTGGACGAGGCTCCGTACAAACTCCACCGATATCTTTGGCAGCTCAAGCTGGCGGGTAAACTGGACGAGGTCGCCGCCGTCCTGATAGGCGACATTTTGCCGATCGAAGGCGACGACCTTAGAAATTATTACTCCGCTATTTTTGAGGCGCTGAAGGACGTAAAAGCGCCGATTTTGTACAATGTCCGCGCCGGGCACGACTATAACCCGTTTACCATTCCCCTCGGCGCCAGAGCCAGAATCTACGGGAACAGGATAACGGTCATGCAAGGAGTTGTGGGAGCGGCGGACGAAATCGAACACTAGGGCGGCAGCGGCCGCGATGCGGGCGGCATGTTCGGGCTTCTCGCGCTGATATTGCTTTCTGCCGTTAAACATACAATGAACGTTCAATTGGGAATACCGGAAGAACGTAATTATTCGCTGACGAGGCATCTTGTCAGCGTTATTTTTTTGAGATTGAAAGAATGACCGAAGAACATATGGCATTTCCCCTCCACATATTGCCAAATCACCTTCCCTGTACTAGAATTTAAGTGATGTAGCGTATTTATGAAACATAATATAAATAAATCGACTCTTACAGGGGATGGTTTTTTTGGGAGAAAACCGCCGCACATTAGAAGAGATAATTGGCGCGTATCCTAAGCAGCCGAGATTTCTTCTGCCAATTCTGCAGGACATTCAAAACGAGGAAAAATATCTGTCCAAGGATGCGATGCGGGCTGTCGGCAAATATCTCAGCGTGCCGGACAGCCGCGTTTACGCGGTCGCGACTTTTTACAAAGCGTTGAGCCTTGTTCCAAAGGGAGAACATGAGATCAAGGTGTGTATGGGAACCGCCTGTCATCTTCGAGGAGCGTCTGCCATAGTGGCCGCGCTTGAGAAAAAACTCGGGATCAGGAACGGGGAGACGACCGGCGACGGAAAATTCTCGATAGAGTGCGTCAACTGTGTCGGGGCTTGCGCGCTCGCCCCGGTAGCGATGATGGATGGAGAAATCGCGGCTAATCTCACTTCGTCCGGCGTCTTGAAATTAGTTGACTCCCTGAGAGGGGAGGAGAAGAAATGAACTTGGATACTCCAACGAAATTGTCATCAGTCGCTGAGCTTCGGAAATTTCGCGATGATATATCCTCTCGGGGGGAGCGGATTTCGATATGGGTGTGCGGAGGAACGGCCTGTATTGCGTGGGGAGCCAACGCCGTATTGGACGCGATAAGAAATTGCGCCGTGCATATGGGCATAGATATCGAAACCGGGCTCCGGTGTGAGAAGAGCGGCTGTAACGGACAGTGCGAGCGCGGCCCTATTGTGGAAATATCCCCGTACGGATGGGTATACCACAAGACGCGACCGGAGGACGCGCCCAAAATCCTGGGATTCGCGACCAATGGCGATCCCTCGTCCCCAACCGCGGACAAAAACCCGTTCTCGTCCAATCAGGAGAAGCGTGTGCTGCGCCGAATGGGGAGATCCAGCCCGTTGTCGGTCTGCGACTACATCGCCGCCGGAGGATTCGCCGCGCTCGAACGGGCGTTCACGGAACTCTCGCCTGACGACGTGTGCCGCATGGTATCGGAATCCGGCCTGAGAGGACGGGGAGGCGGAGGTTTCAAGACCGGCGCCAAGTGGGAATCGTGCAGGAAATCCGAGAGCCCCGTCAAGTACATTCTCGTGAACGGCGACGAGGGAGATCCCGGCGCTTTCATGGACGCCGCTTTGATGGAGGGGGATCCATACGCTGTGCTGGAGGGTCTCATCCTTGGGGGTTACGCCATCGGGGCGAACAATGGCTTCATATACGTTCGCGACGAATACCCCGTCGCTGTGAGCCGTTTGCAGAACGCAATAGACAGCCTCCGCGCTCTGGGACTTATCGGCGGGGATATTCTAGGTTCCGGTTACAGTTTCGACGCCGCTATATGCCGCGGGGGCGGAGCTTTCGTCTGCGGCGAGTCAACCGCGCTTATGGCTTCGGTTGAGGGGCGGGTCGGTGTGCCTAGAGTAAAATACATTCGCTCGACGGAAAAGGGACTGTGGGAGGAGCCGACAGTTTTGAATAATGTCGAGACGTGGGCTAATATTCCGCTCATCGTCCTAAACGGGCCGGAATGGTTCCGTTCCGTGGGGACGGAGGGAAGTCCGGGAACAAAGATTTTCGCCCTGGTCGGCAAGGTCGAAAACACCGGTCTGGTGGAGGTGCCTATGGGCACGACGCTGAGGCAGGTCATTTTTGACATAGGCGGAGGAGTAAAAGACGGGCGGCCCTTCAAAGCGGTACAGACAGGCGGTCCGTCGGGAGGATGCCTGCCCGAATCCGCGCTGGATACGGGGATAGATTTCGACAGCCTCACAGCCGCCGGATCAATGATGGGCTCCGGCGGGATGATAGTGATGGACGACAGAACCTGCATGGTGGACGTGGCAAGATATTTCACGAATTTCCTCGTGGAGGAGTCCTGCGGAAAATGCGTTCCATGCCGTGAGGGAACAAGGAAGATGAAGGCCATCCTTGACGACATGGCAAGCGGCAAAGGACAGGCCGGGGATATCGAATCGCTTGAGGAAATAGGAGAGGCGATGTCCGGGACCGCGCTTTGCGGACTGGGGCAATCAGCCGCCAATCCCGTGTTATCCACGATAAAATATTTCAGGGAAGAATACGGGGAGCATTTGAACGAGGGTTTTTGCCGGGCCGGAGTCTGTGCCGGGATGTACAAGGCATATATCTCGGAAAAATGCGTGGGATGCGGGTTATGCGTCATGCCTTGCCCCGCATCGGCTATATTGAGAAAAGAAAAAAACACATTCGTCGTAGACGGCGGACTCTGTATAGGCTGCGGAGCCTGCCTCGAAGTTTGCAAAGTTCAGGCAATATCGCCTGAAAGGAGAAATGGGCGATGATAGACATAAAGATTGACGGGCGCGAGATGTCGGTGGAGCGTGGAGAGACAATATTGGAGGCCGCCCGGCGTGCCGGAATAAAAATTCCGACGCTCTGCCACCATGATGGACTGCTTCCCGACGGCAACTGCCGCCTGTGTACCGTCGAGGTAAGAGAACGTGGATGGCCAAAGCTTGTGGCCTCGTGTATGTACCCTATCAGAACCGGCGTCGAGATAGACACATGCTGCGAACGAGTGACGCGGGCGCGCCGCTTCGTCATTCAGATGCTCATTAACAGAAATTCTAAGGCTATAATCATAAACGAACTGGCGAAAGAGTATGGCGTGGTCCGCGAGGAACGTTTCGCTTACGATGATGACCTCTGCGTGAGATGCAACAGGTGCGTCAGGGCTTGCGAGACGAACGGGACTAACGCGATTGGAATGGCGCGCAAGGGTTTCAAGCGGTACGTCGCGTCGCCTTATGACGCTCCGTCTGAGAATTGCATTGGCTGCGCGTCCTGCGCCGAGGTCTGTCCGACCGGGAAGATAAGATACAAGGACGCGGGCGGCGTTCGCGCGATTTGGGAGAGGTCCTTCGCGCTCGCCGAGTGCGGAAGATGCGGCGCGAGATTCGCCACGGAGGAACAGGTTGCGCATATCGCCGGTTTGGGAGCCGGCGATCATGCGGAGCGCGGAGAGTTTGACGCGCTCTGCGAAAGATGCCGTAAGGCAGTTTACGGTAAGAGATTCATTTGAGGAGGGATTTGGGTGAAGAGAGTCTTGATGGTGTATCCCGAAAAGTGCACGGGATGCGGGAGCTGTGAACTTGCCTGTTCATTTGAGCATGAGGGCGAGTTCAGGCCGTCTGCAGCCCGCATAAGCGTGTTCCGTTTCGAGGAACGCGGGTCTAACGTGCCGATGACTTGCCTGCAGTGCGAGGAGCCCGCTTGTAACAAGGTCTGTAAGACCGGAGCGCTGTGGATGGACGACGTTAGTGACGTCGTGAAATTTGACGAGGCAAAGTGCATCGGCTGCCGTATGTGCGTGATGGCCTGCCCCTTCGGCAACATTGCGTACAACAGGATGAAGAAGAAGGCCTCGAAGTGCGATCTGTGCTCCGGTGAGCCGCAGTGCGTCGATTTCTGTTCCGGCGGCGCGCTCGAATATGTCCCGGCGGACACGGAGAACGCTGGTAAAAAACGGGGTTTCGCCGATAAGATGAGAAAAGCCCTCGCGGAGGTGAAATAGTGATGTACGGCTGGACAGGAACAATTCTGCGCGTGAATCTGTCGGAGGGAACGGTTAAGACCGAGGCGCTGGACATGAAGGCAGCGCGCGATTATCTGGGCTGCCGCGGTCTGGGCACATATTACTACATTAAGGAAGTTCCGGAGATCGTGGATCCGTTGTCGGCGGAGAACAAGGTAATCTTCGCGACGGGACCGCTAACCGGAACAATGGGAACTAGTACCGGGCGTTTCCAGGTCGTGACGCGCGCGCCGCTCACAGGAACGATAGGAGCGGCCAACTCGGGCGGGTACTTCGGCCCTGAATTGAAGTACGCGGGCTACGACATGATCATTTTTGAGGGTGAATCACCCAAACCCGTTTACCTGTACGTCAATAACAGCGAGGTTGAACTGCGCGACGCGAGCGCTCTGTGGGGTAAAAATCTCGACACCCACGCCGTAACCGACGCCCTTCTCGAAGCTACGGACCCGGACGCGAAAGTGGCCTGCATCGGACCGGCGGGAGAGCGTAAAGCCATGCTCGCCAACATCATAAATGACAAGCACAGGGCGCCCGGCAGGGGCGGGCTTGGAGCCGTCATGGGCGCGAAGAAGCTCAAGGCGGTTGTGGTCCGCGGCACTCGCGGCGTCAAGGTGGCCGATAATGACGCGTTCCTTGCCGCGGTCAAGGAATCCCGCAAACTGCTCACCGAGAACGGAGTCACGAGCGGGGGCCTTCCGGCCTATGGGACGAACATACTGATAAACATCCTCAATCAATTGGGCGCTCTGCCCACTCGAAATTTCCACGGGGGATTTTTCGAAACGGCGGACAAGGTCGGAGGTGAAACCCTGGCCACTGAGCGGATGTACCGCAACAAGGCCTGCGCTGCCTGCGGCATTGGCTGCGGACGTATTTCATGGAGCCAGGGCAAGTTCGCGGGCGCCGGCGAGGGACCGGAGTACGAAACCGCATGGGCGTTCGGTCCTGACTGTGGAATTGACGATCTGGACGCGATAAACAAGGCGAACTACCTCTGTAATGAATATGGTCTTGACACAATCGGTACGGGCACGACGGTCGCGGCGGCTATGGACCTCTACGAGATGGGCGTCATCGACAGCAAGATTACCGGCGGGCTCGAACTGAATTTCGGGAATGCCGCGGCAATGGTGGCGGCGGTCGAAGCGGCGGGGAAGGGAGAGGGATTCGGGGCGGTTCTTCAAAACGGATCCTACAGGCTCGGAGAACAATACGGACATCCCGAGGTCTCCATGTCGAGTAAAAAACAGGAGATGCCGGCTTATGATCCCCGAGGTATTCAGGGCATAGCCCTCAATTACGCCACCTCGAACCGCGGCGCGTGCCATGTTAGAGGCTACACTATTTCTCCGGAGGTGTTGGGTTTGCCCGAGAAACTCGACCCGGAGAGCATAGCGGAGAAACCGGCCTGGGTGAAGGCGTTTCAGGATCTCACCGCCGCCGTCGATTCGAGCGGCATGTGCCTGTTTACAACCTTCGCGATTGGCGCCCCGGCGATCGCGTCTCAGATGGCGGCGGCTACAGGAGTTCCCTTCACGGCGGACGAGGTCGTGCGTATAGGTGAGAGAGTCTGGAACATGGAGAAGCTGTACAATCTCAGGGCCGGATTTACAAAGAAGGACGACGTCCTGCCGGAGCGGATGGTCGGCGGCGAGCCGGTTCCCGAAGGCCCGATGAAGGGCAGAGTCAGCCAGGTTCCCGAAATGCTCCCGCATTATTACGAGGCAAGGGGCTGGGACAGCGACGGCGTGCCGTCGGCGGCGAAGCTTGATGAACTCGGCCTGAAGGCCTGACGATAACGGGGTTTACAGCTCGATGATTAAAATCGGATATTTCGCCCTGATACGTGAGATGACTGGTAAAAAAGAGGAAACCCTTGGTCTGTTCTCCACAGCGGGGGACCTGATGAACTCGTTGTGCAATACGTATGGGGCGAAATTCCGTGACTTCTGTATGGACGGCGAAAAAATTTCACGCAACGTCAATATATTGGTGAACGGCAAACACATCCAGCATCTCGCGGCGGACGAAACACCCCTCAAGGATGACGACGAAATTTCGATATTTCCATTGATAGGCGGCGGTTAATCCGCCGCCTTCACTTTGGCAGAATACCTTCTGCCGCGCGTTGATTTGATTTTTCAGCGAAATTTTTGTATACTTTTATTACTATAATTAGGAGGAGATAAGAAACAAGATAAGAGAAATGAATGGGAAATATGGTATATGGTATTTTATTTAAAATACCCCTTAACAAATACAGAAAACCATGCATAATGCCACGAGCTACGAGCCGCGAGCTACTGTCTTCTTTTACACACTCGAACGTAAATCTAAAATACCCGCGCAACGAATTTTTTGGGTACGAACAATTTTATCCGCGGACTTTTCGTATGGGGCCGGGGATATTTTTTTGCGGCGGAATGGAAATGTGAATGGGTGCGGACGGCGAAATCTTTTCACGGAGAAAAGATGAAAATCGGATTTGTAAGCCTGGATCACCTGCGTGACTGGCACGGTACCACGCGCCTTATCGACCGGATTGCCGCTGAAATGGCCTCGCGGGGGCACAGGGTTGTCATCATCGCCCGCGCGGGCGCGGCGTCGAAAAAGGTTCCCGTCTCCCGGCTTGAGTATCCCCACGAGCTGATAACGCTGGATTTAAACAACGACCGCGGGCGGCGGGCCGCGCGGGAAAAAATCGCCGCGTCCGGCATGGATGTGTGCGCCGCGTCGGTGGGAAACAATCAGATTATGTATATGCCCGGTCTGCTGCGCGGCAGCGGCATTCCGTTTGTGTTCGGAGACCCTCATGACCCCCGCGTCCGTACCTTCGCGAGCTGGCAGCCTTATGAAAGCTACGGGGCCCTTGCCTCCGCCGACGCCGTTCAAACCCTGCTCGGGCGGTACATACCCTTTTATCCCGAAGTTTTAAGGCGGCGTGTCACACCCATAGGCGTACCGGCTCCTCCACCCGGCGATGTGGACTTCGCGGCGCGGAGGCAAAGGGAAACCCGCGTCCTGATTGGGGTGGGGCGGTTTAACGAGATGATGAAGCGCTTCTCCCTGTTGCTGCGCGCATTTGCCCTGCTCCGCGCGGATTTTCCCGACTGGCGGCTGAAACTGGTGGGGGACGGGCCCCATTGGGATTATTACCACATCATGGCGGAGCAACTGGGCATAAAGCATCTGGTCGACTTTACCGGGGCCGTCGCCGATCCGGGCGCGCATTATGAAAGCGCCGATCTGTTCTGTCTGTCGTCCCTGATAGAGGGTTTCGGGCTGGTGTTGGCGGAGGCGGCGTCATACGCTCTGCCGCTGGTGGGTTTCCGGGTCTGCGTTCCGGCGGACGAGCTTATAAAACCGGACATGGGCGCGCTGGCGGCGGAGGAAAATACCCCCGGGGCGCTGGCGGACGCACTTCGCCCGCTTATGTCCCTCTCCCCGGAGGAGCGGGAGAAAATAGGCGTAAACGCCCGCGAAGCGTTCGGGCGCATGTACGGCGGAGGCATCGTATATGACCAATGGGAAGGGCTTTTGACGGAAACCTTCGAAAACGCAAAAAACGGCGGAACAACGCTGGAAAGGATATTGAACAGGAAGATGAAAGCCGACGAAAAATTCGACATTATCGGGCCGGAATGGGACGGCCTCGGGCCGGACAGCCCCATATGGACGGAGGGGGTTTTGGAGCGTTCCGCCGCCGCCATAGCCTTCCGCGCCGACCCCATGAAAGCGCCGGATCGGCCGGAAGGCGCGGAACACGAAAACAACGACGAAATTATCCGCCTGCGCTGCGAGCTTGCGCGGCTGCGGCAGGATTATAACAGGCTTGACAAAAAATACGCCTCCCTTCTGGCACAACTCCACTCGCCGGCGGGGAAGCGCGGTAAACGAATTAAATAACAGGAGAAAACTAATGAACAGAGGAAACAGAAAAAAGACAGGGAAGCTTCGTAAGGCGGCGTTGTCGCTGCTCGTGGCCGGGGCATTGGCGGCGGGCGGCGCGCCGGAACTGTACGATGTATCCGCGGACGCGGCGTCGGACATTCCGGGAACCCTGAAGATTCAGGGCGGCGGGGGCGGCGGAGGACAAGCTGGATGCAATGGTAATCCTTTCGGCGGGGGCGGGGGCGGGTATGTTGTATATGCCGCAAACGGCGTGCCTATCGTTCAGTTTGGCGGCGGCGGTGACGGCCAATTTTGGAGCTTTTCCGACCCCTACGGCAGGGGCGGAAGTATTGGAGGTGGTGATAATCTTGGCGGCAGAAGCGGGACTTTTTTGAATAACAAAGGTGATGGTGGTAGAGTATCTAATTCGGAACGAGGTACTGATAATTATGATCCAGCTCGTCGCAAAGGCGTTGAGCCGGTAAATCCGTCCTCCCCCAGTTTCCCTTTTGACGTAGATACTTTTCTAGGCGGTTCAGTCGAGGATGAGGACACTATTGCCGGGGCAGGCGGCGGGGCGAGAGTCAAAGCCGTTAATTTACAACTTGGCAGCCTTACTGTAATAAGCGGTGAGGGCGGCGGCGGCATCAGAGGTGGAGGAGTCGGCGGCCCGGCGGCCTTTAAAGCAACGGAGGAATTGGACGCTAAAATCGTTACCTTGCAGGGGGTTTATGCCGACATTCCCTACCCCACCGAACGATATGCACAACCCGCGGGGCAAGTTGAATTTGATGTGGGCACCTATGCCGCCGGAAAAGAGTATACACTTGCAATTTCCGAAGATCCGAATGAAAATCTGGAAATTAGTATCGGCGCGTTAAAGTTTGACTTAACCGACGTGGCCAACGGCAATGTTCTGCTTACGGCCACAAACCAACCCTTTAATTTGGACTGGGTTGAAGAAAAAAAAGAGTTCAATTTTATTAATAACGGTTTAGTTCCGGGCAACCGTGTAGTCTTGATTGACAACGTGATCGGCTACTTTGAACCTGTGACTGTATTCTCCAATGGCGATCATTTTCGTGTTGAAAAAGATGACGATCAACTTGTCGCGACGGTCTGGGTTACCGTAACTTTTGACGCCAACGGCGGCGAAGGCACGATGAAAAGCAAAGGCATACCCCGCGACGAGAATTTTCCCATACCCCTCAACCTCTTTACAAGACAGTACCATACGTTTGCCGGATGGAACACTGAGGCGAACGGAAGCGGCACGTATTACGCCGATAAGGCGACTATCAATAAAGTTCATCAGGCCAATATAAAGTTATACGCCCAATGGACGCCGGAAAAACGCACGATTATTTTTAACTCCAACGGCGGCGAAGGCACTATGGTAAACGACAGCGTAGACCATGGCGGGAATTTTGTCATACCAGCTAACGCGTTTACAAAAGAGAGCCATACCCATACCGGATGGCGCACGACGGCAGATGAAAGCGGCACGTTTTACCTCCCGGGGGCGAGAATTGATAATGTTCAGGATGATATAACGTTATATGCCCAATGGAAGCTGGATACCTATACCTACACGGTTACTTTTGACCGCAACAACGGCGAGGGCGAAATGGCGGACCGCTCAGTTGACCACGGCGAGGATTTTAAGATACCCCGCAGCGAATTTACAAGAGCTAACTATACCTTTACCGGATGGGACACGGCGGCGGACGGAAGCGGCGACGCTTACGCCCCGGGGGCGACCATCAAAAAAGTTGAACACAATATAACGTTATACGCCCAATGGGAACAGGACCCCCTTTCATACACGGTTACTTTCAACCCCAACGGCGGCAGGGGAGGGATGCCGGACGTCGGCGTAGCCGGCGGGGATGATTTTGTCGTGCCCGGCAACGGGTTTTCAAGAACCGACCATACCTTTACCGGATGGAACACTGAGGCGGACGGAAGCGGCATACCTTACGCGCCGGGGGAGACAATGGATGATATTCGGGGCAATATAACATTATACGCCCAATGGATGTTCACAGGTTCTGAAATAGACGTTGACTGCGGCGGCTGCAACGCCGGCGCTGGAATGTTTCAAATGCCGGCGGCGGCGTGTATGTTGTATCTCATGCGTAAAGGCAAAAAAATCGGAAAAGAGATCAAGTAAATATTAAACCAGGCCGACATACCGTACGTAAAGCAGCCGGGCGCGTGTCAACGCGCCCGGCTGACGGCATTGTGAGATTTCAGGTAATGCGCTATAGCCCCTTTAGAGATAATAGCATTACCGTGGAGAAGAAGGAGGTCGTGGACGCTCTCAATGACAGGGGAGTGTTCCTGCTGAAAGGCGTGGTCTCGGAGGTAGCGTCCAGACTCGACGTCTCGGAACAGACCATATACAGATATCTGAAATAAGGAGGAATTCCACATGGGCAATGAGAAAATCCTTTGGGTTTTGAACGAGGGGACGGCGTACTTCAGAAATCACACCGCCGACGTATCCGCTTTCGAAAGCGGAACGATGGACGCGGTGCGAAAATTTCACTCCACGATGCCGAACTACAAACCAACTCCCCTGCGAAGCCTGCCTAATCTCGCGTCGCTGCTGGGAGTCGGCGGCATATATGTCAAAGACGAGTCATACCGCTTCGGCCTCAACGCCTTTAAAGTGCTGGGAGCGTCATACGCGATAGCGAGTTATCTCGCGGAACGGCTGGGCAGAAATCTCTCCGATTTGCCTTACGATATACTGACAAGCGGCGAGGTCAAGGAACGCCTCGGCAACGTTACGTTCGCCACGACCACGGACGGCAATCACGGCAGGGCGGTCGCCTGGACAGCCCGTATGCTCGGACAGAAAGCGGTCGTCTACATGCCTAAGGGTACGTCGAGACAGCGATACGACGCCATTGCGGCCGAGGGAGCGCGTGTAACAATCCGTGACGTGAACTACGACGAATCCGTCCGCTTGACGGCGGAGGAGGCGAGTGAAAAGGGATGGGTCGTAGTTCAGGATACCGCGTGGCCGGGATATGAGGACATTCCCCTCTGGATAATGCAGGGTTACGGCACAATGATGAACGAAGCGCTCGAACAGATGCGCGAAGAAGGCACAGACCGGCCCACGCACGTATTTATCCAGGCGGGGGTGGGTTCACTCGCCGGCATGGCGCAGGGGTATATGAGCGCCAATTTCAAAGAGGGATGCCCAAGGGTAATTGTCACCGAGGCGAACAAAGCCGACTGTTTTTACCGCTCCGCGCTCATCGGTGACGGCAAGCCTCATTTTGTGACAGGCGATCTCGACACGCTTATGGCCGGGCTGGCTTGCGGCGAGCCAAACACGATCGCTTTCAACATCCTGAGGGATCATTCGTCGGCGTTCGTATCCTGCCCTGACTATGTCGCGGCGCGAGGCATGAGGATGCTGGGCAATCCGATAGGAAAAGACCCTTTCGTCAAGTCGGGGGAATCAGGAGCGGTGACCGCCGGCCTGCTCTCCTTCATCATGCGGAGCGACTATCTGTCGGACATGAAAAAATCCATGCGCTTGGGAAGCGACTCGGTCGTGCTGCTGTTCAGCACCGAGGGGGACACCGACCCGGAACGCTATCGCAGCGTCGTTTGGGACGGGGAGTTCCCGACGTTTGAATTGATAATTGATAATTGAGCGTTGAGAATGGATAATTGACTAATATTATTGTGAATTTCTGTTTGAAATTTGGAGCGATTATTTACTTAATTCTCAATTCAATAAAAGGGGGGATATGACATGCTTCTCGTCGGTAATGGAATTCTGATCACAAGGGATGAGGCCCGCCCTTATTTCAAAAACGGATGTGTTGCTATTGACGGCAGTCTCATCGTGGAGACGGGAGACACCGATGCGATGAGGGCAAAGTATAAGAACTCGCGATTTTTGGACGCGAGCGGCGGGGTAATAGTGCCGGGTTTCATAAATGCCCATATGCATTACTACAGCGCGTTCGCGAGAGGTTTCCCCGGCAAGGGGCCGGCCGGCGCCAACTTCGGAGAGGTGCTCGAACGGCTGTGGTGGAGGCTTGACAAGGCTCTCACGTTGGATGACGTCTATTACAGCGCGATGGCGTGCATGATCGACTGCATTAAGAACGGAACTACGACAGTCATCGACCACCACGCAAGCCAGCGCGCCGTTAGGGGCAGCCTGTTCAGGATAGCGGATGCCGCGCGGGAGAGCGGTATCCGAAGCTGTCTCTGTTATGAGGTCTCCGATCGCGACGGGCAGGAGGCAGCCGGGTACGGTATAGCGGAGAACGCGGAGTTCATCAAATATGCCGGGGATGACGGGAGTGGTCTGCTTGCCGCGACCTTTGGCCTGCACGCGTCGATGACGTTGTCCGACGCGACGCTTCAAGCGTGCGCGGAAGCGTCGGATGGCTGCGGTTATCACGTCCACGTCGCGGAGGGAACCTTCGACGAGGAGGACTCCGTTAAACGGTACGGCAAGCGTGTTGTCGAAAGGCTCGGGAGTTTCGGGATGCTCGGCGGGCGTACTATCGCCGTCCATTGCGTACACGTTGACGAGGGTGAGATGGAACTTCTGCTGGAATCCGGGACGGCTGTCGCCATCAACCCGGAGTCCAACATGGGGAACGCCGTGGGATGCTCCCCTGCGCTTGAGATGTACAAACGGGGGATATTGCTTGGGCTGGGTACAGACGGCTTTGTGAGCGACATGCCCCAATCATTGAAAATGGCAAATGCTTTGTTGAAACACGATGTCGGGCGTCCCGACGCAGCTTTCATGGAGGTGACTAAGATGCTATTTGAGAACAACCCCCGCATAGCGGGTAGGTATTTCACGGAGCCTGTGGGGAAACTTGCGCCCGGCTTCTCCGGTGATGTGGCTGTGCTTGACTACTCGGCGCCGACGGAACTGTCGGCCGCCAACATAGACGCTCACATCCTGTTCGGAGCGAGCGGGCGCAGCGTCAAATCCACTATCGCCCGCGGGCGCGTACTCATGGAAGACCACCGGCTGACAGAATTGGACGAAGCGCAGGTAATGGCCAAAGCTGCCGAGGCGTCCAAAAAAGTGTGGGAGAGATTCTGATCATGAAGCCGCAGCCTATATCAAAACTTATCAAGTGGGCGCTTCGTGAGTTTGAGGCGCGGGGGAGCATATACGGCATCAGCGAGTCGATGTTCTGCCATTACGGTGACAGTTCCCGTTACTCGTCCCAGTTGTTCGGCGAGTACCTGGCGGCTCCCATAGGCCCTGCCGCCGGTCCCGGCACACAGTTGACGCAAAATATCATTTCGAGCTGGCTGTCGGGCGCGCGCTTCATCGAACTCAAGACGGTGCAAATCATGGATGAGCTCGAAATCGCCCGGCCCTGCATTGATATGGAGGACGAGGGTTACAACGTGGAGTGGTCGCAGGAGCTGAGTCTTGAGGAGTCAGCTCGCGAGTACGTAAAGGCGTGGATAATGATCCCGATCCTTCGAAAGGTATTCGGGTGGAACAACGAACCTGACGGGACCATATTTAACATGAGTGTGGGCTACAACCTGGATGGCATCCTTCAACCCGGGATGCAAAAGTTTTTAGACACAATGATGGACGCCGGTGAATTGATTGCCGAGTACAGGGAAGAACTATCTAAAAATTTTCCGGAGTTCGCGGATGTCCCTGTTCTAAATAAAATTTCCGGGAGTTGCGCTCTGTCCACCATGCACGGCTGCCCACCCGACGAGATAGGCCGCATAGCCAAATACCTGCTGGCCGACAGGGGTTTACATCTGTCAGTAAAGCTCAACCCGACTCTTATGGGACCCGATTTCGTGCGCGGTACACTTAAAGACACGCTTGGATATGAGAACGTTGAAATACCGGACTCTGTCTTCGAGCACGACCTGAAATATCCGCAGGCGGTGGAGATTATTAAAGAGCTGAATGAAATTTCCGCCGGAAGGAATCGTTACTTCGGAGTCAAACTTTCCAACACGCTTGCCGTTCGCAATAATAAGGGATTCATGCCGGGCATCGAGATGTATATGTCCGGGCGTTCGCTCTATCCGATTACTATGAATCTCTGGAACAGGCTCAGCAAGGAGTTCGGAGGTGAAATCCGCGTATCTTACTCCGCCGGAGCCGACGCGGAAAACACGCCGACTATATTGAGATGCGGCGCGAGCACTGTAACTGTCGCCTCCGATATTTTGAAGCCGGGCGGCTACTCGCGTTTCCCTCAGTATATAGACAATATCGCCTGGGCAATGCGGAAATACGGCGCGTTCAATCTTGCCGGATTAGCCTCGGATAAAATAAATGCTCTCGAAGAAGCCGCGGTAAGCTCTCTTACCGAAAGGAAATATACAAAGCGATACTTCCGCGGAGTACCCAAGGTAGCGTCTCCACTGGAAAAGTTTGACTGCGTGGAAGCCCCTTGCATGGAGCGATGCGCGGTCTGCCAGGATATACCCTCCTATGCTCTGGCCATATCGCGGGGCGATTACGACATGGCGCTGGAAATTATACTGTCGAAAAACCCTCTCCCCGGAGTGACGGGCTACGTTTGCACTCGCGCGTGCGAATCCGGCTGTACGAGAAATAATTACGACGAGCCGGTGAACATCAGAGCGCTGAAAAGATTTGCCGCCGAGCACGGACGCGCCGGTTGGGAGAGGGCGGGCAGGGCCGCCGGATACAAAGCGGCAGTTATCGGCGCGGGTCCATCCGGGCTTGCCGCCGCGGCCGTGATGGCGAGAAACGGAATAGAGGTGACTCTGTTCGAGGCACGGGAGAGACCGGGGGGCATGATGGCGATAGCTCCGGAGTTCCGTCTGGCCGGAAGCGTAATGAATGGCGATGTGGATCGCATAATATCCCTCGGAGTGGTGATAAAGTTCGGTACGAAAATAACAGTTCCGCCGGAGGACTTGCTGAAAGAGGGGTTTGACGCCGTCTACGCGGCGTGCGGTTTCCCGCTGGATATGCCGCTCGGGATAGAAGGCGAAGAAACTGCGGGAGTTTGGACAGCCCTCGATCTGCTTGAGCGCGTTTCAAAAGGAGAACGTCCCACCCTGGGCAGCCGTGTGCTGGTTGTGGGCGGAGGAAACACCGCCGTGGACGCGGCGCGAACTGCCGGCAGACTGACCGGGGGTTCGGTAAAGATGGTTTACAGAAGAACGCGCAAAGAGATGCCGGCTGATTGGAGCGAACAGGAACTCATGTTGGAGGAGGGCAATGCGATCGTAGAGCTCGCGTCGCCAAGGAGAGTCATAATTCGCGATGGACGGGTCGCCGGTCTGGAGTGCGAGAGAACGCGCATGGGGATGCCGGACGCGGACGGCAGGCGCAGGCCGGAGCCGTTGGGTGAATTCTTCACTCTGGAGGCCGACAGCATAATCGCGGCAATCGGACAAAGTTCCGACGCTTCGGCATTTGCTGGGACGAAGATGAGGTTCGGCAGGAAGGGCGAGGTCATAGTTAACGCAAACGGAAGGACGAGCCTGTGCGGCGTGTACGCCGGCGGCGATATGGCAACCGGAGCGGAGACTGTAATCCGCGCGTGCGCCGAGGGAACGAGAGCAGCCCAGGCCATCTGCGCGGAGTTGTCCGTCCCGGTCGCGGAAGTCAGCCGCGAAGTATGCCCAATAGGGGATGAATTGTGGGACGCGAGGCTTGCTAGGGCGTTAAAGACGGAATCCAAAACCGAACTCCGTATACCGCCAGAGGAACGCGCCGGATTTGATCTTGTCGAGCAAACATTGGACGAAGAATCAGCAATCCGGGAGGCGAAACGCTGCTTTCAGTGTCATTCAATCTGTAGAAAGTGCGTCGAGGTCTGTCCCAACAGAGCTAATTTCCACTTTGAGATAACGCCGGTTACTGTGACGCTCCCGACCCTCACGGTATTCAAGGATGAGATATACTCCGACGGATGTGAAGATTTCAGCATCAGACAGAGCGAGCAGATCGTTCATATAGAGGATTTCTGCAACGAATGTGGCAATTGTGGAGTGTTCTGCGTGCACAGGGGCCGCCCGTACGAGGATAAGCCGAGGCTTATTCTGGCCGAATCCAATTTCGGATCGTCAGGCATCGGGGATTTCTTTCACGTGAAGCCCGGTCTCATTCGCAGGTGCGTTGGAGGCCGTGCGGAGAAATTGTCGGTTACGGATCGCGGTTATCTGTATGAGGCGGATGGAATAAGTGTTGAGATAAGCCTTGGATTTATAATTACCTCGGCGGAGGTCAAAAAAATACGAACGAATGACACACCGGAGAAGATTTCACTGCGGAGCGCAATGGAGATGTGGGTAGTTTACAGCGGAATTTCACGCTCATTGCCGTGGCTGTTGGATTATTAAGAAACCGTTGAATAAGCAAAGGGGGAGTTTATGATGCCTGATTTCAAAAAAATCGCGGAAACCGCCGCGAAATACGAGCCGGATATAACGAGGTTCCTTCGTGAAATGATCGCCATACCGAGCGAGAGCTGCGACGAAAAACAAGTGGTCCTCCGTATCAAAGAGGAGATGGAGCGCGTCGGGTTTGACAGGGTCGAGATAGATCCGATGGGCAACATTCTTGGTTATATTGGACGCGGAAAACATCTGATAGCCATGGACGCGCACATCGACACGGTGGGCGTCGGCAACCGCGATAACTGGACGTTCGACCCCTACGATGGGACGGAGGACGCCGAAAAAATAGGCGGGCGAGGCGGCAGCGACCAGAAGGGCGGAATGGCCTCCATGGTTTACGCCGGCAAAATAATCAAGGACTTGGGGCTTGCCGGCGATTACACTCTCGTGGTGGTCGGCGCCGTCCAGGAGGAGGACTGCGACGGCCTCTGCTGGCAGTACATTATAAACGAGGGCAAACTGCGCCCCGAGTTCGTAGTCAGTACCGAACCGACGGACGGCGGAATCTACCGCGGACAACGGGGCAGGATGGAGATATACGTATCGACAAAGGGAGTGAGCTGTCACGGTTCCGCGCCGGAAAGAGGCGACAACGCGATATACAAGATCGCCCCGATACTGATGGAACTGCGCGCGCTCCATCCGAATCTCAAGGACGACGCGTTCCTCGGTAAGGGAAGCCTCACCGTGTCGGAAGTGTTCTTCACGTCGCCGTCGCGCTGCGCGGTTGCCGATAGCTGCAAAATATCCATCGACCGCAGGCTTACAAGGGGCGAAGACGCCGAGTACGCGCTGAACCAGATACGCAATCTGCCATCGGTGAAGGCGGCGGATGCGGAGGTCGGCATGTACAGATACGAGCGCCCGTCCTACACCGGTCTCGTATATCCGACCGATTGCTACTTCCCGACATGGGTCATTGAGGAGGATCATCCGGTCTGTGAAACGCTGATGGATACGCACCGGTCCATGTTCGGCACGAAAGCGCGTCTCGACAAATGGACGTTCTCCACTAACGGAGTGGCGATAATGGGCATGCACGGCATACCCTGCATCGGCTTCGGCCCCGGACACGAGGACCAGGCCCACGCGCCGGACGAGTACACGTGGAAGAAGGAACTCGTCAACTGCGCGGCAATGTACGCGGCAATACCGACGATCTACGTGGAAAAATACGCGGGACTTATGCCTGAACAAACAAAAAACATTATCTAAAGAATATAATCCGAGGAGGTATTACAATGCAAACGGTATTTCGCGGCAGACACTTCATTGACCTAGAGGATTTCACTCGTGAGGAAGTCGAAACAATGCTCGATGTTTCGGCGGACCTCAAATTGAAATT
>Ga0099364_10004277_pt1 | contig 21718 bp, 15 predicted proteins | sample TergutTh196P3_FD_73070 | JGI IMG/M metagenome (GOLD analysis project Ga0099364, IMG submission 73070) | Microcerotermes parvus P3 segment gut microbial communities from Pointe-Noire, Republic of the Congo - Th196 P3 | ecosystem: Host-associated > Arthropoda: Insects > Digestive system > Gut ... | reverse complement strand
CCCAAAGGCAGATAACGCTTGTTTTCCAAAAGCAATAAATCGCCTTCTGTGTCTATGGTTTCCCAATAGACACTATTTTCTACAGGCATATTTTTACGGCTTATTAAATAACGCATATTTAAAAAAGCATCGGTCAAGGGAGATGACTTGGAAGAGTATTGAAACTTAACAACTGCCGGATTATTAACCATCCCTAATCCAAAAAGAAATCCGGTTAAACCGTAATTTGCAGTGGAAGAAAAAAAAGAGAGACCGGTGTAATTATACAGGGAGGAAGCATTTTCGACAGTCAGGTAGCTTATCTCCGTTCTGTGAAAATTATCATGGTTTCGCTTTGATAAAAGTGTCCGTACCTGATGATCATAGTTATCAGGATAAGAGTCTCTGGAAGACAAATCTGCCTTCCCTATAGCGATGTAAGAACTAATAAAAAGTTCGCTAAAAACAAGCATAGCTAGAACGGCTGCCGTTATATGCCTGGCTTTATTTGTTTTTTTAAAATAAATATACAGCAATATCAGATAGATAAAACACAAAACGGCGCTGCCAATAATGTATCCTTTTTCCTGAGAACCAAAAACAGCCGAAAGCAAAATTAACAAGGGGCCAATGCCCAAAACAATGATACTGTTTTTTGTGTGATTACTTTCCGATGCCGTCATGAATCCGCGGTAAGCTGTAATTACAAGGATAAAAGAAATTAAAAAAGTAAAACGGAATGGGACATCCCTTGTTTTATGAAAACCGTGGATTATATAGTCAAGCACATTCAGGTTGCTGCACAAAAGCAGGAAAAGAAAAATTCCCCCAAAAACGATCTTTTCCCGCCGCATAATTTTTTTTGAATAAAAAAACAGGCCTGTAAACAAAATGCAGATCATTCCGGTGTACAGGTTCGGAAGGCCTCTAATAATTGTCGGCGGTGTAAAAGCAATAAAGTTGCCAAGCACATCGAAAAAACTGGTATAAAAGGCCGGAGACGGAAAAACATTTTCTGTTGTTGACGTGTTTTGCAGAGCAAACCACGAAGGTAGCAGCAATACCGCCGCCATTCCCGCAGCCAGAACTGAATAGGCTGCAAAAAACCCAAGTTTCTTTAAGAATTCCTTCCGGGGAAGCTTTTGTATTATACATCGGCTAAAAAAGAATATGGCGGCAAAAATACAAATAAAAAAACTATAGTAAAAATTCGCAAACAAGGCCAAAGCAAGAGAAACAACATACAGCTTCCATTTACCTTCAGAAAAAAGTTTGTGGATTCCTAGCGCAACAAGGGGAAGCAGCATCAAACTGTCAAAGGAATTTAGGCTCCAGTAATAGCCAAGCGTAAAAGCGCATAAAGCGTAAAGAGAAGAAAAAACCGGTATTGCAAAACCCGCTGACCGTTTATTCAATTGGTCAGGTTTGTTTGTACAATGCAAAAATATTCCCGTAAACAGTCCTGCACAGCCAATTTTTAAAAGTAAAATAAAAGTTAAGGTTTCCCTTAGCCATTCATAAGGCAGCAGCATAGCAAGCAGATTCAGAGGGCTTGCCATGAAATAAGCTATCAAAGCTGTATAATCATGGCCGCCGCCAGCGATCCAAGACCATGACGATACATCTCCTTCCCTTATTTTATGCCAGAAATTTGAGAGGAAAGGATAATGCTGTTGAAACAAGTCATAAGCCAGTATTTGCCGGCTGCCAAAAGGAAAAACCCCGTGAAGTGCGAATATAATTCCCAAAGTTGTAAACGGGATAAAAAATGAAAGTGCAAAATAAAGTTTTGAGTTTTGCTTTTTCATCCTTATTTATGGAAAAATACCCCGTATTTTTTTTACAGCTGCCAGTTTTTTAAGGGCAAGTATGTAAGCGCTGATCCGCAGAGGAGTTTTTTTCTCCTTGTGGATTTCATAAACGGCTTCAAAGGCTTTGCACATTATGCTGTTGAGCCTGTTGTTAATTTCTTCTTCTTCCCAGTAAAAGTTTTGCAGATTCTGCACCCACTCAAAGTAAGAAACCGTCACGCCGCCTGCATTGGCAAGAATGTCGGGAACAATAACAACACCTTTGCTGTCTAAAATTTCATCGGCTTCCACAGTAACAGGGCCGTTCGCCCCTTCGACAATAATTTTTGCCTTAATTTGCGAGGCATTGTCCTTGTTGATTTGGTTTTCAAGGGCAGCCGGAATTAAAATATCGGTATCCAAAAGCAGCAGATCCTGATTGTTGATATGTTCCAGCCCGTCCCGATGGTAGTCCTTGAGCAGATTGCCCCTGGTTGAAAGGAAGCTTAGAATATCGGGAATATCAAGGCCTTCTTCAGAGTAAACACCTTCGGATACATCGCTTACAGCAATTATTTTTGCGCCTAACCTGTGAATCAATTTGGCGGAATTGCTGCCCACATTGCCCATCCCTTGAACAATTACCCGCTGCTGATCAATTGGCTTGCCGAGTTTTTTAAGAATTTCCCGTGTAACAATCATTACCCCGCGGCCTGTCGCTTCAGGGCGCCCAAGAGAGCCGCCAATCTCCTGCGGCTTGCCGGTAATAACGCCCGGCGACCAGCGGCCTTTAAGCGTACTGTAGGTGTCTGCAATCCAGCCCATGATTTCGCCGGTGGTGTTTACATCCGGCGCGGGAATGTCATGGTCGGGACCGATTATCGGGGCAATTGCCGCTGCGAACCGCCGCGTTAGGCGCTCAAGTTCCCCGCGTGAAAGTTCAGTCGGGTCTACCGTGACCCCGCCTTTTGCACCGCCGTAGGGAATACCGACAACGGCGCATTTGAATGTCATCCATGCGGCAAGCGCCTTGACTTCATTTTCGTCAGTATGCTGATGAAAACGGATACCTCCCTTGCCAGGCCCCCGCAGGGTAGAGTGCTGCACACGGTACCCTTCAAAAACTTTTACAGTGCCATCATCCATGCGGACAGGAACTGAAACTTTTAATTCCCGTTCAGGATACAGAAATTCGATATATTCGCTTTCTTCCAGCCCCAATCTGCCGGCAGCATCGCGAATAGTTGCAATTACATTATCGTAAGGGTTATACAAATTCATTTTTTCTCCTCTAAAACACAATTATTCTATCATGTTCAGTTAGTTATTGTCAATGTTATGCTCATACAGCAGTCGCCAAGTTTTTCGATACGGTTAACAAGTTCGATAAAAAACAATTCTTTTTTTACATTTCCGCCTGCTTCAATCCGTTTACGGCCAAGTTTTTGCAGTTTTTTACGTGATTTATTGATGTTTTCTTCGTATTCCACTGCCTGAACAGCAAATTCCGCTGCGGGACGCTGCCCTAACTGTTTCTTTAAAAAACTAAAAAATTCACCAAACTGGTTTAAATAAGGAACAAGGGCATCTATATTTTCGTTATCAAAAACAAAATCTTTCCTAATGCTTTTTTCAAGCAATTTGCTGATGCCGTAACACTCGTCGCTCATTTCTTCCATGTAACCAATTACACGCATCATACGAGTTGCTCTAAGCCCTGTTCGAGAATTTAACTGATCCTTTGTAATTTCAATCAATACGCTTGTCAGCGTATCCCTCATTTCATCAATATATTCTTCCTTTTGCTTTAAAACTTCGCACAGTTTTTCAGCGGCATCTCCCTTATTGTTAATTTCATTCAGACCGCGCAGTAAATCACTGAAATTTGTATACATCATTGATACTATGCCCGCCATGTCCCGTATTTCTTTTTCCACACGCACTATGCTTAATTCCGGCGCGGCAGGAGAATAATCGGCAAATTTATAAGTTCCGCTGTCTTTTATTTCTTTATCCTTGATAATAAATGTGACAAGTTTTGCAAATTGATTTACAAAAGGTAAAAATATTATTGTGTTAATACCGTTAAACACAGTATGAAGCATGGCAAGATGAGTCATAATTGCCGGATTTTCCCCTGCACTCAATACTATATGAGGATCCCCCGGTACAATAAACGAAACAAGCTTAATTAATTGAAATAATAATGGCAGCGCCCATAAGGTTCCAATTACATTAAATAATACATGAACAAGCGCCGCGCGTTTTGCCGCTGTCTTTGTGCCGATGGAAGCCAGAGCTGCATCAATTGTTGCGCCTATATTTGCGCCTAATATCATGCCGGCTGCCATCTCGAAGGTAATAATATTGCTGAACGCCATTGTTAAAACTATTGCTGTTGTTGCACTGGATGAATGAAGAAGCATACAAATTATCATACCGGCGCCTGCGCCAATCAATATGCCGACAAAACCAGTGTCCTTGAATACTGCTATTCCTTCAAGGCTGTTGGTTATAAGTTCGCTGTTATTATTCATCTCGGTGGTAAGAAAGTGTAGCCCCAAAAACAGAAAACCGAACCCCAGTAAAAATTCGCCTATGCCTTTTTTGTTCCACTTCATAATACTAAGAGCAAAACCAAAGCCAATGGCCGGCCAGGCAATTTCCTGTATGTTCAGATTAAACCCAACCAGTGTAATAATCCATGCGGTAACGGTTGTCCCTATATTGGATCCCATTATTACACCGATTGATTGTTTCAGAGTTAAAAGCCCCGCATTAACAAATGAAATAACCATAAAGGTAACAGCATGTGATGACTGAATAATGCCTGTAACTGAAAAGCCTGTAAGCACGCCGGCAACACGGTTAACTGTCATAAAGTTAAGCGTTTTTCTCATACGATCGCCGGCGCTTTTTTGTATACCATCGCTCATGGTCTTCATTCCAAAAAGGAACATTCCCATGCCGCCGATTAGGTGCAGGATTAGAATAAAAACATCCATTATTACATGCTATAGTAAAGGTTTAATAAAATCAAGCCCGGCAGAAAAATATGCTGTATAAATTTAATGCAGGCAGAAAAATATGCTGTCCGTTTCTTAATTGCATAAGGCGGGTAGGGGCGCAAGGCGTGGGGGCTGGGTATGGGGCATTTTCTACATTAATGAAAGCAATATTTGGTCGCCGTGGACGCCTACAACTTCTTCGGTTCGGGGGTTTATGGTTAAATCCATAGCTTCAAGGGGGATAGCGCCAAGAAGGTTTTCTGCGGCAGCGGGTATGAGCAGGGGTTCACAAATAACGCTGCGGTCCTTCCATGCAATTTCAACGGGGTCAGTCAGTTTATAGGTTGATTGAGTTCCATCAGCAAGGACTCCCGGAGCTGTTTTCTTTGCTTCAAGCCCCAGTTTTTCGCGGGTAGCTTCATTTATGACCATTGTCCAAGCGCCTGAATCAACCAGAGCATTAACGGTAATTTGCCGGATGTCTTTTTCCGGAATAAGCCCTTTTTCGGCAGTTATCTGATCTTTGACATTTTTCATGGTAATTTCTGTATATACTAATCCCATTTATATTCTCCTCATATCAAAGATACTCGTTTATAGCTGAAAAGTCAAGAAAAAAGTGATCACGTTTACTTGCTAATGGTTTTATAAAAGTGGAAAAAAATATTCCTTGACAAAAATATCAAAAATGATATTAAATTGTAAAAACCATGAAAGAAATATCTCTAACAGGAATTAAACCGACTGGCGATTTGCATATCGGCAACTATTTTGGGGCAATAAAACCGGCGCTTGAACTTGCAAAGACCTATAATGCGCGCTATTTTATAGCCGATTACCATGCGCTTAACACAATGAAGAATTCGGCGGAACTAAGCCATGCTATAAGGCATGTGGCTGCCGGCTGGCTGGCGGCAGGGCTTGATCCCGAAAAGGTAATTTTTTACCGCCAAAGTTCCGTTCCCGAAGTTTTTGAACTTACAACAATGCTAATGGCATTTACTTCTAAGGGATTAATGAACAGGGCCCATGCTTACAAGGCGGCGGTGCAGGACAATAATGAAAAAGGCGGCGATCCAGATGCCGGTATTAACATGGGCTTGTTTACTTACCCTGTATTGATGGCAGCCGATATTATTTTATTTGATTCTGATGTGGTGCCTGTAGGCAAGGATCAGGTGCAGCATATTGAAATGGCGCAGGATATTGCCCAGTCAGTTAATGCCGTCTACGGAAAAGAAATATTAAAAATTCCCCGCGCCGGGGTGCAGGAAGATTCTGCTATTGTTCCGGGCCTTGACGGCAGAAAAATGAGCAAAAGCTACAATAATACAATCCCCTTGTTTGCTTCGGAAAAAATTCTTCAAAAGACAATCAGGCGGATAGAGACTAATTCTCAGACCGTGGAAGAAGCAAAGGACCCTGATACAAGCCAGATATTCAGCCTCTACAAACTTTTTGCCTCTGCAGAAGAACAACGTGACCTTGCAGCCCGTTTCCGTGCCTGCGGCATGGGCTGGGGCGAAGCTAAAGAAGAATTGTTCCGTGCCGCCAACCGTGAACTTGCCCCAATGAGGGAACGCTACGAAGCTATAATGTCGGACATTCCGGCTCTGGACAGGCTTCTTGAACAAGGCGCGGAAAAAGCAAGGCCTATTGCCTTAGCAACGGTTAGGCGCTTTAGAAAAGCGGCAGGAATAGGTTAGTTGAAATAGTTGCAAAGGAGATTTTTCAAACGGAAGTATAACTATGAAAGATACGCTAATAATCGGCAACAGAGAATTTAATTCAAGGTTTATTCTTGGGTCAGGAAAATTTTCGCTAGAGATGACAAAAATTGTTATCGAAAACGGCGGCGTGGAAATGGCAACCCTTGCACTAAGGCGGGCAAATTGCGGTGGCAAGGAAAATATTCTTGACTATATTCCTGCCGGCATTACACTTTTGCCTAACACTTCCGGCGCCAGAAACGCCAATGAAGCAGTACGTATAGCGCGGCTTGCAAGGGAGCTAGGATGCGGGGATTTTATAAAAATAGAAGTGATTAATGACACCAAATATCTTTTGCCGGATAATTACGAAACAATAAAGGCTTCGGAAATTTTATCTAAAGAAGGGTTTATCGTTATGCCGTATATGTATCCCGATTTAATCGCAGCGCGGAATCTTGCAAGCGCGGGAGCTGCGGCGATTATGCCTCTTGGCGCTCCCATCGGCAGCAATAAGGGGCTTTTGACAAAGGATTTTATAAAAATTCTTGTAGAAGAAATTGATTTACCCATAATAGTTGATGCGGGCATAGGCCGTCCTTCCCAGGCTTGCGAGGCAATGGAACTTGGCGTTGCCGCTGTTATGGCGAATACTGCCATCGCTACGGCAAACGACATCGCAATGATGGCAAGCGCATTTAAGCTGGCGATAGAATCGGGAAGAAAGGCGTATCTTGCCGGATTAGGCAGGGTTTTGGAAAATGAAGCGCAAGCGTCAAGCCCCTTGACCGGCTTTTTAGAGGATTAAGTGAGTAGGGCTCAAAAAGACGAAACATACTATGATTATATGGAAACAATTGAATCCGATATCATGGAAAAAGTTTTACGGCAAACGGACAAATACAATTACGAAAAATTTAGCGAAAATGATGTTAAAAACGCCCTTAATAAAGATGTTTTATCGTTATACGATTACGGCGCGATTCTTTCCCCGGCTGCGCAAAATTTTCTTGAAGAAATTGCGCAAAGGGCAATGGCCGAAACAAGAAAGCACTTTGGCAATGCCGTTAGTTTGTATACGCCTTTGTACATCGCAAATTACTGCGACAATCATTGCACCTACTGCGGGTTTAACTGTACCAATAATATCATTCGCGGGAAACTAAGCCTTGAAGAAATTGACAGTGAACTAAAAGCAATTTCCAAAACAGGCCTTAAGGAAATTTTGCTGCTAACAGGGGAGTCCAGAAAACTTTCCGATCTTGAATATATAGGCGAGGCTGTAAAACTTTCAAGGAAATATTTTTCTGCTATTGGCATTGAAATATACCCCTTGAACACCGATGAATATTCATATCTTAATAAATGCGGCGCAGACTTTGTGAATATTTATCAGGAAACATATAATGTTGAGTTATACGAAAAATACCATGCAAGCGGGCCCAAGAGGGTTTATTCATACCGTTTTAATTCACAGGAAAGGGCAATAAAGGGCGGCATGAGAGGAGTAAGTTTCGGCTCGCTTTTTGGCTTGGGCGATTTTCGAAAAGATGCTTTTGCAACGGGCATACACGCATATTACCTGCAGCAAAAGTATCCCGCGGCGGAAATATCTTTTTCTGCGCCAAGAATAAGGGCGTTTATCAACAATTTAGAAATAAAAAATGATGTAAGGGAAAAACAGCTTTTGCAGGTATTGCTCGCATACAGGGTTTTTATGCCTTTTACTTCGATTGCCATTTCGACCAGGGAGAGAGGCGGCTTTCGGGATAATGTCATCGGGCTTGCGGCAACTAAAATTTCTGCGGGCGTAAAGGTTGGCGTTGGCGGGCACAGTTCACAGCAGAAGGGAGATGAACAATTTGAAATAGCCGACCCAAGGGATACTGCGGAAATTCACGCGATGATACTTGCTAAGGGCCTTCAGCCTGTATATACGGATTATATATGAAAAAAATTGATCTTACTTTGTATTTTGTTACCGACAGCACGGACAAAAGTGAACAGGATTTTTTGGAAATAGTACGCAAGGCATGCGAAGGAGGGGTTACTCTTGTGCAGCTTCGTGAAAAAGAAAAAAGCACTCTGGAATATTTTGAACTTGCAAAAAAAGTTAAGCTCATAACGGATGAATTTTCAATTCCCTTAATCATTGACGACAGGGTTGATATTGCGATGGCTGTTGATGCGGCAGGGGTTCATGTAGGTAAAATCGATATGCCGGTGTATGCCGCCCGCAGGCTGCTTGGCAAAAACAAAATAGTCGGAGCGACCGCAAAAACGCTTGAACAGGCAAAAAAGGCAAAGGAAGAAGGCGCAGATTACCTTGGCGTTGGGGCTATTTACCCTACAACAACCAAGGTAGTAACAGTTATTACAGAGGTATCAATGTTAAACGCTATTGCCATTGAAACAAATATGCCTGTTGCCGCTATCGGCGGGCTGAACAGTAAAAATATGCATGTGTTATACGACAGTATGGCAGACGGTATAGCGGTAGTTTCGGCTATTATGAAAAGTAATAACCCTGCAGAAACAGCACAGTCTTTAAAGAGGCAGGTTATGGAAAATTTTAGGAAGAAACAGAGCTAACGTACCCGATTATTGATACATGATAATATAGGGTCTGGGGTTTAGTGAATAAACTTCTTTGGGAGTTAGCAAAGGATGATCGAAGCCTGCACCCGGAATTCCCAAATTGTAAAATAGTTTAAACGATTTTATAGGAATATTCCTTGCCTGTGCATTAAACGCATAAGAATCCCGCTTCTGTGCCGGATTGCCAATGCCGTCGGCGCAATGAACTAGTCTTACGCGGCGGAAATTGCTTAAAACCCTTTCCCGGTTTCTAATCATACGCCAGTTAAATTGATGTATAACCAAAAAACGTTCCCCCGGGAGATTGTTGGCGATAATGTATTCTTCCATCAGCCTTTGAGCGCGGTTTATTTCTTCCCCTGTAACGTGTCCTATTTCCTGCATTGGCTTGTTTGTTCGCCACTCAGGGTCAAGGGCAAGATGCACATTCGGGTATTTAAGCCAAGGTAACATTTTCTTAAGCGAATCAATAGGGTCAAAACGGCCAATCTGATGATCTATAAATACAAGCATATCATTCTTCATAGCGTAATCTATATAGCGTTTCAAAGTAGCATCATCTATATACCCAATATCCCCTTTAGGCCAAACAGTTCCATAGATTATGTAGAATGCCTTAATAATATTTCGGCCGCCGCTTAATGCCCTGTATTCTTCTGTAAGGGTAGTCAGCCTTTTATCAAGATCTTCTATCGAATAACGACCAAGTATACCCATGTTTCTTGACTTGGGATGGCCGTAATAAGCAAGTATATCATTATTAAAAAGGAGAGAAGTATTATCGGTAACAATGCGTGTTAAAGCCTCATATTCATCTTTTGTGTATACCCAATACGGATATGCGTCTTCTGCCCTTTTTGTAGCCTGCAAAACATCCGTAAAATACATATTCGGGAAAAAACCGCCGTTTTTTTTCCATACTGATTCATGTAGAATATCTGTTGCCCCGATTAAAACAGGAAAAAACATGAGTAAAATAGTCATTAATGACCTTCGGGCGTGACAAAAAATCATTGCTATACATTATCGGCATAAAATCTGCAAAACTGAAATTTTTACCCACCTTATGCAAAGATTTAACCTAATAGCAGAAAAATACGCTGTTTTGAAAATTAATTTCCGTAGCTGTACTCAGTCTCCTTCCCTTGCCACCATTTTTTTTGCATGATAAACTGTAAATTATGCTGTCTCTTGGTATTAATATAGGCTCGACAAGCCTGAAAATGGCTTTGTTTGAAAAAAGCGGCGCTATGGTTTGGAGCGCGGCTATTCCCCACGAAGGCGATTTTGCCCAGGCTGTAAAAAAACTGTTTGCCCAGGGTAAAATCCCCGAGGGGATTCCTGCCCTGGTAACAGGCAATGAAGGCCGCTTTATGTTTGATGTCTCAGGCACCCTGGAGCCTCTCTGCGTAGAGGCTGCCCTGCAAAACCTCGGCTTAAGGGCAAATGCTGTAGTAAGCATGGGCGGGGAAGACCTTATTGTTTATTCCCTTGATGATGAGGGCAAAATAATCAACAGTTTTTCTGGAAACAAATGCGCCAGCGGTACGGGAGAATTTTTCAGGCAGCAGCTTGCCCGTATGGATATGACGCTTGACGATATCAAGAAAGTGCCGGATACGGCAAAAGTTTATCCGCTTTCAACCCGTTGTTCGGTGTTTATGAAAAGCGACTGTACCCACCGGCTTAACAAGCGTGAGGCGGCAAAAGACGACATTGTCCTGTCTCTTTCCGATGTTATGGCGGTTAAAGTAATTGATTTTCTAAAACGGGCAAAAGTAACAGAAGGCAGGGTGGTGCTGACAGGAGGCATTACACTTAACAGGCACATTATTCGGTTTATCCGTGAAAAAGCCCCGCAGATAGAATTTATTGTCCCGGATGCGGCATCTGTTTTTGAAGCCTTAGGCGCTGCAATACTTGCCTTTCAATCAGGCAGCAGGCTGATGTCTGTAGAAAAGCTGCTAAAGACCAACGAAATACGTTTTGACACGCTGGATTCTTTGCAGAAATATAAAGACAAAGTAATTGTTTTTGAAAAAGCAGAAGAAAAGGTACGGCATGGCGGAAGGTATATTTTAGGCATTGACGGCGGTTCAACCACAACCAAAGTATGTCTGGTTGATATGGAAAAAAACGAGATTGCAGCAAGCCATTACGGGCGTACTCACGGCGATCCTGTTAAGGCATTAAAAGAATGCCTTGTTAAGATTAAGGAAAAAATCCCAGGTGATATTTCATCTATCGGCATAAAACTGACAGCCGTTACCGGATCAAGCCGTGAGATACTCGGTGTGTTTATGGAAACCCCAGGCGTTTACAATGAAATTATCGCCCATTCGGCGGGCACTGCATATTTTGACAATGAAGTTGAAACAATATTTGAAATAGGCGGCCAGGATGCAAAGTACGTTCTTTTAAAAAACGGCGTTCCTGTTGACTATGCGATGAACGAGGCATGTTCCGCCGGGACGGGCTCTTTCCTCGAAGAATCTGCCGCAGGCGATCTTTCCATACACAGCGCAGTTGAAATCGGTCCCATTGCGCTTAACGCAGATGCTCCGCTTAAATTTGGCGAGCATTGTTCGGCTTTCATCAACAGCGATATACGCAAGGCCGTACAGCAGGGGGCAAGCCGCGAAAATATCACTGCGGGAATAGTCTGTTCCATTGCGGCAAATTACCTGAACCGGGTTGTTGGCAACAGGACTATAGGCGGTAAGATTTTTTTACAGGGCGGCGTTGCAAAAAATCCCGCCGTGCCGCCTGCCTTTGCAATGATGCTTGGAAAAGAAATTCTTGTCCCCCCCTCGCCTGAACTTATGGGCTGTTTTGGAGTGGCATTGCTTGCAAAAAAGAAAAACGCCGAAGGTCTTTTGGAAGAACAAAGCATCGATATTGATGCCCTTATAAACCGTGAAATTGAATATGAAAGGGTTTTTCCCTGCCAGGCCTGCGAAAACTTCTGTCCAATTCAAGTATTGAATATAAGCGGGCGCAAATATATGTTTGGGGGGCGCTGTAACAAATATACCAATATGCGAAAGCAGCAAAAGGATATTCCAGTTTTCGATTATGTAGAAAAACGCCAAAAAATGTTATACGAAACATTCGCCGCACCCTTAACCCCTAATCCCTCACTCCTCACTCCTCACTCCCCAACTCCTAACTCCTCACTCCTAACTCCTAACTCCCTAGTAGTAGGTATTCCAAGGGCGCTTTCGGTTCATAGCTTGTATCCGCTTTACTCGTGGTTTTTTTACGAACTTGGCATAAAAACTTTCCTTTCAAGCGAGGTAGCGCAGGAAGGGGTTGCCCGTGCGGAATCCGCTTACTGCTTTCCCGCAGAGATTGCCCACGGGGCTGTACAGGACTGCCTGGACAAGGGAGCGGATTATGTGCTACTGCCGCATTTTAGGGATATGCCGTCTTACGAAGAAGATGTACACGCTAACTTTTGTCCCATAACGCAGGGGCTTCCGTATTATATAGAAAAGGCCTTTCCCGATATTGACAAAAACCGCTGGCTGCCCTTGGTGGTAAGTTTTAAGTTTGGAGAGGGAAAAGCTCTTGAACTTTTTTGTGAAATGACAAACCGGCTTGGCATAAACGAGGCCGAAACAAAAGCCGCATTTGAAAAAGCCATGAACAAACAGAATGAGTATTTTAATGCGGTAAAAAAAATGGGAGAAGAAGCTCTGCAAGAAGCCCGAAAAGCAGACCGCCCTGTAATTGCAATTCTTGGCCGTCCCTACAATGCTTTTACCCCAGAAGCGAATATGGGCATTCCCCGCAAATTTACAAGCCGCGGTTATTCGATAATCCCTTTTAACATTTTGCCTTTCCATGATGAAGTTATCTTCCCAAATATGTATTGGTACTATGGCCAGCAGGATGTAAAATCTGCAAACCTGCTTAAAAAAGAAGATAATATTTACCTTGCTTTTATTACAAATTTTTCCTGCGCGCCTGATTCCTTTATTTTACATTACATTAAATGGATAATGGGGCAAAAGCCGTTTTTGGTGCTTGAACTGGATTCCCATTCCGCAGATGCCGGAATTGACACACGAGTAGAAGCCTTTCTCGACATAATTGACGGCTACCGTTCAAAGAAATTTGAACTCGAAGCCGAACGTTTTGACAATGGATGGCGTTTTGTCAGCGAGAAAAAAAACAAGGGGTTTGATCTTCGCCTTGACAATGTAAAAACAGGCGAGAAGGTTCCTATTGAGGGAAACAAGAAAGTAAAGGTGCTTCTTTCAAACATGGGGAACATTTCTACCGAGTACATGGGAGCTGCTGTGCGAAGCCTGGGTATCAATGCGGAAGCTCTTCCGGTTGCAACTAACAAAACAATTCAAATTGCCCGTTCCTTTTCTTCGGGAAAGGAATGTGTTCCAAGCCATATTGTTTTAGGCAGCGCCTTGCAGTTCTTTTTTAGCGGCAATTACCGCAAGGATGAACTCTACCTGCTTTTTGTGCCTATAACTACCGGCCCCTGCCGTACCGGACAGTACTATGTATTTTATGAAAATCTCTTTAAAGATTTGCGGTTGGAAAATGTCGTTGTCTTTATCCTTTCGGCTGATAATTCCTATACGGAACTCGGTCCGGGTTTTGCAAAGGAAATGTGGAAAGGGCTTGTGCTTTCCGATTATCTTAAGGACATTCAATGTTCACTTCAAGCCTGCGCTTTGGAACCTGTATCTGCCCAGGCTGAATTTGAAAAATCATGGCGCAAACTAATGTATCAGGCAGAACATAATCCTAAAAATTTATGGAAAGAGCTTAAAAATATTGCAAATGATGTTAAAAAAATTCCGCTAAAGAGAAAACTTGTTGACTGCCCCCGTGTGCTTATAGTCGGTGAAATTTATGTACGCCGAGATGATTTTGCCGTGGGGGAGTTAATCGATCTTATGAGTGCCCGCGGCATCGTTGTTAAAGTCGCCGGCGTTTCGGAATGGATACATTATCTGGATTTTGTCCGTGAATACGCCCTTAAAAAACTGATAAAACTGCAAAAAAAGGAAAAGGGAATTTTCTTTAAGAATTGGTTTTCCAAACCTGCAAGGGATTTAAAAAAACTTAAAATCGAAGAATGGTGGAAACATTCAGTCGAAAAAAAAGTGCTTTCAATACTGGAACCCACAGGGCTTATCCCCGAAACGCCCCACGATATGCGTCATATAATGAAATATACGGTAGAGCATTTTATCAATCTGGAACTTAATTCCGAGATAGCTGTTTCTTCAGGCTCTGCGGCGGCGGCAATGGATGCAGGCTATTCCGGCATTGTAAACATCAGCCCATTTGCCTGCCTTATCGGGCGGGTAATCGAAGGCCTGTTTGCACCCTGGGCGCGGGAACGCAACTACCCCATCCTTTCAGTGGAGGTTGACGGAAATCTCCTTCCGCCGAATATTATCAATAAACTTAATATCTTTATGGTGAATGTCCTGCGGTTCAAGGGCAAAGGCGATCTTTCTGCATTAATAGACGGCCCGCCCGCTTGACTTTTTTTTTCTAATCCCTATAATAATGGTATGAATAGACAAATTGCAGAGAAATTAGCGGCTCTTTTATCGGTATGCATTGTTTTATCTGTATTTTCCGTTCCTTTGATTGATAATAATACTGTCCGCTGTCACGAATGTGAGCAAAACCAAAATAACAAGGGCAATGATACAGGCTGCCTTGACTGCTTAAAAATAGAATTCACTAAAAATTATTCCGTCACCTTCAGATTATCAAGCCCTATCTATCCTGCTGATTCGTTATTTTTCTTTAACAGCATTATACTAAAAAATTCAGAATTCAATACTTTGGATATTACGCCTGTAATTTTAAAAGACCGTTTTAACTCTTGATCTCCTAACCCTTAAACCGCATACAACAAAACACAAAAGACAAACTTTAAATTTTTTAGGAGATTAAAATGAAAAAAATAATAATTATAATGACGCTTGCTGTTATGCTGTCCGCCCTTAGCGGATGCAAGGAAAGGCAAGCCGCCCCTGTGCGGGATGCAGACGGAAGATTAAATGTCACGGTAACGATTTTTCCGCCTTATGATTTTATCCGGGAAATTGCAGGGGACAGGGTAAACCTGACCATGCTGCTGCCGCCAGGGTCCGAAAGCCATTCTTTTGAGCCCTCGCCGCGGGACATTATCACAATACAAAACAGCGGCCTCTTCATAAGCACAGGGGGCAGCTCGGATGACTGGGTTGACCGTATCTTACAGTCAATGAATACGGATAATATGAAAATTCTTTCCATGATAAATATGGTAGAGACCCTTGAAAAAGAAATAGTCGAGGGCATGGAGGATCACCATGATGATGACGATGACGATGACGATCATGATGAAATTGCACTTGACGAGCACGTGTGGACCTCGCCAAAAAATACAATCTTGGTAGTCCGCTCAATTACAGATGTACTCTGTGAACTTGATTCTGACAATGCAGATTTTTACCTGCAAAATGCCGCAGCCTACATTGAAGCATTGCAGGAACTGGATGCGGCTTTTGAAGAAGCCATCGCTGCCGCAAACCGCAGGACAATTGTTTTTGGCGACCGTTTCCCCTTCCGTTACTTTGTCCATGATTACGGCCTTGAATATTTTGCCGCATTTCCTGGGTGCTCTACCGAAACAGAACCTAGCGCGGCCACTGTCGCTTTCTTGATAAATAAAATCAGAGCGGAACAAATTCCTGTAGTGTTTCACATTGAACTTTCCAATGAACGTATGGCAGATACCATAAGCGGCGAAACTGGCACAAAAAAACTTTTGCTCCATTCCGCTCATAATATTACGAGAGACGATTTCAATGCCGGGCTGACATACCTTGAGTTAATGCGCCGCAATATTGAAAATTTGCGCCAGGCATTAAATTAGGGGGCGATATGATGATTAAATGTGAAAATGCCTCGTTTGGATATGACGGCCATATCATTATCCGCGGCATGGAATTTTCTGTACAGGACGGTGATTTTCTATGTATTGCAGGGGAAAACGGCTCTGGCAAAACTACCCTGCTTAGGGGCTTGTTGCGGCTCTTAAACCCAATGGAGGGGGCAATAACTTTTAACCCTGCATTGGGAAAAACCGGTATAGGCTACCTTTCGCAGGATGCCATACAGAAAAAGGACTTTCCTGCCGGGGTAATGGAAATTGCCCTGTCCGGGAATTTGGGCAGAATGGGGCTGCGGCCATTTTATACGCAGGCGGAAAAACGCAAGGCAGAAGAAACCCTGCGCCAGTTGGGTATTGCAGACCTTAAAAACCGATGCTTCAGGGAACTTTCCGGGGGACAGCAGCGGCGGGTATTGCTTGCCCGCTCGTTATGCGCCGCTAAAAAACTTCTTGTGCTGGACGAACCTTTTTCGGGCCTGGATCCTCTGATAAGCGCCGAATTGTACGATCTATTAAAAAAAATACACAGGGATATGGGTATGACTATAATAATGGTTTCCCATGATATTGAAGTTGCAGACTGCGCTAGCCACGCACTGCATTTAAATAAAAAACAGCTTTTTTTCGGCAGCATGGTTGAATACCGGCAGTCAGAAATTGGCAAAAAGTTTTTTGCAAAATTGGAGAAAAATAATGATTGAAAATATTCTTGAAATGTTTAGTTATACGTTTTTAGTCAGGGCGGTTATTGTCGGCGCCCTTGTCTCGATATGCGCGGCACTGCTTGGCGTAAGCCTTGTGCTTAAAAGGTATTCAATGATCGGAACCGGGCTTTCAAATGTCGGCTTTGGTTCCCTGGCTGTTGCTGCTGCCTTTAACATGGCGCCCTTGAGCCTTGCAATCCCGGTAGTCATTGCCGCAGCGTTTTTATTGCTGCGGCTAAGCGAAAACAGCAAGATAAAGGGCGATGCGGCGGTCGCCCTTGTTTCAACAAGCTCTCTTGCAATCGGCGTAATTGTAATTTCCGTAACCACGGGAATGAATACCGATGTTTGCAATTACCTGTTCGGGAGTATTTTAGCAATGAGCCGGGCAGATGTTTATTTGAGCATCGCTCTTTCCATCACCGTGCTGGTACTCTTTATACTTTTTTACCACAAATTATTTGCCATAACCTTTGACGAAACTTTTGCCAAAGCCGGAGGGATAAATACAGGCCTGTACAATATGCTTATTGCCTTTTTAACCGCAATTACAATCGTGCTTGGCATGAGAATGATGGGGGCAATGCTCATTTCCAGCCTGATAATTTTTCCTGCACTTTCATCCATGCGGATATTCAAGCAGTTTAAAAGCGTTACGGTTTGTTCCGCCCTTATTTCGATAATTTGTTTTTTCATAGGCGTTGTTATTTCGTATCTTTATGCAACGCCTACCGGTGCAAGCGTGGTGGGAATCAATATCATTGTTTTTGTTCTGTTTTGGTTTACCGAGATTGTACGTAATTCAGCATTGATAAAAAAAAGGCATTATACCGCCGCCATTGCCATCATTGCCGGATTGTTTTTTTTGACCGGCTGTTCCAGATCAGGGAGAACAGATACACCTCGTATACAAAACCTACAGGGAGGCATTGTAGAAATAAGGGAAAGAATGTTCATTGGGCAGATCAATGAAATATACCTTAATTCAAAAGGCTATTTGGGAAAAACCATAAAACTTGAAGGAATTTTTAAAAGGAGTGGTGGAGGCGTAGCTTCCTACTATGTTATACGCTATGGCCCTGGCTGCTGCGGCGATGACGGATTGGTTGGTTTTGAGGTAGCAGGTTTTTCAGGACGGTATCCTCCCGATGATTCCTGGGTTGAAGCTACAGGCGTATTAAAACAACATCAATCTAGAAATAATCTATACCTTGAACTATCCTCGCTGATTGTATTGAACAAAAGGGGGGCCGAAACTGTTCTGCAATGAAGTTTATATTTATGAAAAAAATCATATAAATTTTCTCAAATCTCTAATGCAAACCGCACTTTTGCGCCATATATATAGTATGGAAACAAAAATAAAAGAACAGCGGTGTTTTGACCCGCTGAACAACTATCTTTTCTATAAGGTAATGGGCTCAAAAGGTTCAGAAATCCAGCTTCTTGGATTTATTAATGCTGTATTGGGAAAAACAGGAAATGACCGCTTTACTTCAATTGAAATTATTGAAAATAAAACCTTTAGCCCGCAAGTTATCGGTGACAAAACAAGCATTCTTGATGTTAGGGCTGTACTTTCAAGCCGAATTAAGGTCAATGTTGAAGTTCAACTCCGTAATCAGCATAATATGGACAAAAGAAGTCTTTTTTACTGGAGCAAAGAGTATTCGGAAAGTTTATTCTCAGGGCAGGATTATAAGGAATTGCCAAATGTAATCTCTATCAACATTGTTAATTTCGATTACCCCCAAACAAAAAGCTATCACAGTAGATTTCATATACGCGAAGATGCCGAACCTGAAATAATTTTAACAAATTCTCTGGAAATTCACTTTATAAATATGGTAAAATACCGTATACAGAAAAAGGATATGTTGAATGATCCGTTAGAAAGGTGGATGGTTTGGTTAAACAAAAATAGTCCGCCTGAAATGGTAGAGGAGGCAATAAAGATGGATGCGGCAATAGAAGCGGCAAATGAACGAATGGTATATGTAACCGGCGACAAGGAAGATATCCGCGCTTACTGGCGGTATCAGATGGCGCTTTCTGACCATACAAGCGAGATGAACTATGCCCGGGATGAAGGTTTGCGGCAAGGTATAGAACAGGGCATAGAACAAGGCATTGAACAAGGCATTGAACAAGGCATTGAACAAGGCATTGAAACCACTGCCAGAAATGCCATAGCCAAAGGATTAACTTTTGATGTTATTCAAGATATAACAGGCCTTGATATTGAAACCATAAAGAGACTTTCCCTTTCAGAAGGCAATATTTGTTGACACTTGCGGACCTGCCCTAACCTGCATAAAAATATGCCAGGTAATGCTTTAGAGAAGCAACAGCAAACCCAGCCACCACGCTTTGCGCCACCCACCTGTTTTTACCTGCCTAATGCATAAAACCGATAAACGGCATAAAAATATGCTAGGTAATGCTTCAGTGGAGCAGCAGAAACCCTGCTTAGGACCTACGGCTGCCCCAAGTTTAAACAGCCGTCGAGTCCGGAGCAGGGTTTATGCTGTCCTGCATTAAATATTAAACAGCATATTTTTCTGCATTCAGATTAATCTTTGTATAAGATGGATAATTATTTCAGCTTATTCATACGCAGCATTTTATTTAGGATACGGTAAAGATCGTTGCGATCTTCAGGCGGGAGAGAAAGAATGTCCCGAAGTTTTTTTACACTTCTTGGATCGATATTTGACAGGTCAGTTTCCGGGTTTGCTTCTTTTCTGTTTTCTATAAAAAGTTTGTAAACAGGGACAGCCAAAGAATCTGCCAAAGCCTGTAAGCGTTCAGATGTCGGCAATATCCCTTCCCTTTCATAATGGCTAATCATGGTTCTGCTTATACCGCTCGTCATAGCCAAATCGTATTGGGAATAACCTTGTTTTTTCCTGTAATAGCTTACATTACCTGCAAAAATTTGAGCAACTGTTTTCTTGGTCATTTTATAATTATAGATTGACATTTTTAATAGACCATTATATGGTCTATTAATTAAACTTTATTTGTTTGCTTTCGGGAAAATTAACAGCAATAAGCGTATTTCTCAAAAAATTAGGCTTTTTTACCAATAAAACCATTAACCCCCCTTGATAAAATGCTCATAATATGGTCTAATATATGCAATATAGGCTATTGACATGGTCTATTATTTAAGGAGAATTATTTATGAAAAACTTATTAAAAGTTAGCGGATTTATTATGTTAATCGGTTTATTTATTACAGCCTGCGACCATGGCAACGGCCCTGGCGGGGGTGGGGGCGGAGGTGGCGATGAAAATGGCACCGGAATAAAAGCTCCAGATGTTGGAGAACTTCCTGAATTCCCGCCGGGTTCAAACCCCGCTACGACAAGAGCAGATGCGGAAGCCGTTCTGAGAGAACTAAGGCAGTCTCCGATTTTAGATTCTATCAGAGATGAAATATGGGAAGTGTATTATGAACAACCAGAAATAGATGATTATGATTATGATTATCATTATAGTAATTTTAGTTTCAGTAACCGTTCCTTGCCCAATGGCTATGTTAAAGTAAGTGCAAACCGAACACAGAATGAAACAAATACTGGCGGCTTTAAAACCCGGGCTGATATCGATAAAACTATTTATGAAATATATAATACCATTTATGAATTGGAAGAAAATTATCCAATAGATTGGGATGAAATTGAAAACTTAGAAGAAGAGCTTGATCGTCTGATAGACGAAAGAGACAACATTCAGTTTGCAGTCGGCGACAGATATAATTGGACTTCTGATGAAAACATAAAAGGAGAAGTAACAAGAGCGAAAAAAGAGGACGGCGTTACTATATCCCAGGGAAGTATTTTTGAACTGCCGTATGGATATTACCATAATGAAGCAATTAGCAGGGCTGGCACTTATACAACGGCTAGATTTTATACTTCATCTGAAAAATATCAAGATATTCGTGCTTTCACCGTTACAACTGCAAACGGAAGTATAAAGATTATTCTTGATATGACAACTGAAGCGATCGAGACGGGAAATTACGAAGATAATACATATACATATACGGTGACGGAAACATATTCCGGTTCATTGAAAGTTTACGGTAATAATAATGCTTTGCTTATAGATTACCCTGTTAAAGACTGGGAATCTTGGGAAATGGCTGAATATATGCTTAGTTATGATCCCTATCCTTTTGAGCCTGAAAGCGCAACGCCGCTTACCAGTAATGTCAAGGTTAACGGTTCTACTACCGCCTTGTATTCTATAGATGTTACCAGCGGAACAAAATACCATATATGGTGGGATGTTAACCTTGGGGGTTACATGATGGATGATGTTAGAGTTAGAGGGTATTACAGTAATGGTACTGTATTCTTCGATATGTTTGGCAATTGGAGTTTGGGTTGGTCAAATAACAAATACTATTCATTTACAGCAACCGCATCGGGTATGGTTTATATAATGGTTTATCCAGAACGTGAAGGTGACAACGGGTATTTTGAAATTGTATACAACACTACCGGCGTTCAGCCTTCCATGTCAGTTTTAAACATTGAACCGTCCGGCACCACTTTTTCAAGGTTGGAGAACAGGCAAGAGTCTCCTACTAAACCCAGAAAACTCTTAGATTTCTTGCGGAATAACAAGAAGGGATTCTTAAACAGGTAATTTCAGCCTGAAACAAATGCAAACAATGAACACCCTAACCAACATTGCAAACTAAAACAATTGCAGAAAAACATGCCCAGCATAGGCTTTAGTGGAGCAGCAGCCCGACTACTTAATGTAAAATTAAATAGTCGGGTGTAAGAAAAGCCCCCACGCCTTGCGCCCCCGTCCCATCAGCGAAGCAATACTGAAAAAAGCATAAAAATTAAAGCAGCAATGAATACCTAATATTAGCTTATTGGCACGACCGATGCCGTACAGTAGCGGATCGTGTGGAGCTTGAGAAACCCTCTTGAGGGTTTGCTCAAGTCCACACGGTAAACCTTTAACGGCATCGGTCGTG